>Ga0256404_1004187_pt1 | contig 27603 bp, 18 predicted proteins | sample RumenRJG_01DNA_FD_185990 | JGI IMG/M metagenome (GOLD analysis project Ga0256404, IMG submission 185990) | Bovine rumen microbial communities from Lethbridge, Alberta, Canada - RJG_01 | ecosystem: Host-associated > Mammals > Digestive system > Stomach > Rumen | place: Canada: Alberta | collected...
CCAAAAAAGATAATCCTTTTTGGATAATTTGTCATTTTAGTCCGTCGGGACGGACTGTCAGTCCGAACGGCTCGGACTGTGAATTCGCTCACCACGTACTACAAACTAGTATTAGTCGGAAAAGAAAAAACATTTAATAGGAATAAGGAACCCTTATTGGGCAATAACCAACCCTTATTGAGCAATAACCAACCCTTATTGAGCAATAACCAACCAGTATTGCAAAATGTCCCTCCCTTGGTCCCTTTTTCGCTCGCAGGCCCACTATTTACTGGGATTCACAGACGGGAGGGAAATGAAATATCCCTCACGTTACCCTCCCTTTTGGGGTCCCTTGAAAGATTGACGGGAGGCTCAAATCTAAAAAACGGGAGGGAGACGGGAGGGATAACAAAAATCCCTCCCGTGCCTCAACCCCTTTGTACAAAGGTCTTCCGAGCGAAAACGGGAGGATGTGAGGGTAAAATCGTAAAAACTCTGAGAGTAACAAAAAATACTTTCGGAGTATTTTTATTTCTATTCGGAGTATTGGAAATCACTTTCGGAGTATTGGAGGCAGGTCTTTTCATGAATAAAAAAACAGGGCAGGAACCACGTAAGTTCCTGCCCTGAGTCATATTTAAGATTAATAACCTTTATTTTTGCATACCTTGTGTAGCAGGATATGCCTGCTTTGTCACTACATAGTAATATGTAGGATTTTCAACATCAGTAAGCATAAGCATTGTCGGGTTGCGGACATCATTTGCCTGTATGTTGTAAGTACCAGGTAGTGGATAGATGAAATAGCGGAAATAATATACGCCATCATCTGACTTACTAGCCCAATAGTATGAGGCATTTCCTTGCTGTGTACTTGATCCAGCCCAACCTGTAAGTGTCAATTTGATCTGAGTATCGGACAGAGCCTCAGGAGCCATGTCAAAGCCAGTCCAGTAGTTGCCACTTTTTACATAAAGTTCACCGCTTGAGTAATAAGCGTAACCGATGGTCTCACCTTCTACCGCCAGATGTCCAGGAGCTGCATAGTCCCAGTATTCCTTCATCGCGTCACACATGTTGGCGTAACTGATATACCAGTTGCCAGTAAGGAATGCCTCGCTCAGCGGCATGACATAGCCTCTCATGACGGCTTCAGCATCATTGGTGGTAAACAGATAATCATCACCGCCTTTGTATGTGAAATCGGTAATCGTCTTACCAAGTACAGTGACAGGCTTATAGAGATGATATCCATCAGGTCTCAGGATGTAGGGAGCGTCAACGGTTACCAACTGACCATCCTCTGTATTATAGTTGAATGTCAATGTGTGATATGAAGCTTTGACATCAGCGACTTTTTCACCAACATAGAAGAAATATGAAGCAAAAGCCATATCAGACTCTGCCTGATTTACCTTTTCAAGGTAAGAATCCCAATCGGTGTCTGCTTTAACCGGAGTCATGACAATCTTGGTACCATGCTTCTTGCCTGTCATCACAACACTGTCAGCCGTAGCCGAGATGATGCGGAACTCCAAGTCACCTTCCATTCCCTTGCCTTTGTTACCGACTTCTAACTTGTTATCGGGGTCAGAGAAGAAATGGAAAACCTCGTTGAACTCGTCAAACGAGAGGACAACACCGCCACTTTGCTCCAACTTGTAATGAGAAGTGGCTGAATTTCCTGCTCCATAGACTTCATTGGCGACCTTCACATTATTATCTTCGCCAAACTTGACAAACATATTGTAGCCACCGTAGTCTGTATTACCATAATACTCCATCAGCCAACCATTGGCAGGAGTTGTCAACACGGTCTTGTAATTCTCTAAAGCCTCCTGCATACGCAGGGCAGAAGACTTGTCGAATACATCGTCCACCTCGTTGCTACAAGATGTATATATTACTGAAAGAGCCAGTATCAATAGAATATTCAATATCTTTTTCATACGCTTGTAGTGTTATTTAAGGGTTTTCAAATCCAGGTTATATACATTCTCTGTACGACGGAGAACCTCATTGCGCAAATCGTCAAGGCTGATGCCCCAACTATCCTTCATGTAGTCTTTGACCATGTCCAGTTTCTGGATAATCATATTGTAGTAGGTGTCATCGTAGGTGTCAATCGTTTCCACTTCATACTCATAGGCATAATACAACTTGCCGTCAATCAGCTGCACAAGACGGTTGCCGTCCTGGTCATACAAGTAGTCCTTGATAATCCTATTGCCATCGGCATCCAGTTTGTAAACAGGATTACCGTCTTTGTCAAGCTTTGTCGTTGAGCCTGTCACAATACGTGAAGCATTCAGTATCTGGTTCCATACCTTGTCGGTGGAAGTCACGTAAGTAGCGAATACCTCTGCGAAGTCCTCGTTATACTCACCACTGGCATATCCAGTGACGAAACCCTGTTTCGGTGCATCGGCATCCTTCACGTTTACCCAGTCGCTGGTGTGATAGTTACCTGCTGAAATTTCACGGAAGTCAGTCGGATAGTCCTTCGTTTGGGTTAGGATATGACAGAATTCATGGTGCATCGTGTGGAAGAACCAGTGATTCAGGTCCATCGGAAGAGCATAGTGATCGCGGAAGGCATCCGTGGTGTTGACGTAGATGTTATCCACATCTATCTCGTTGACACGGAACAAGGTAATCTTTACACCACTTTCAGCATATCCCAAAACGATGCTCTCATTTGAGTTGAACTCAGGGGAACCCAAAAGTTGATACACCTTAGGTCCATATTGTTTGATAAACTCTGGTCCAAAAACGGACTCGTAGGCACCAATCCATAATTCCTTGACCAAAATAGCCAGTGCCTTTGCCTTTTCCGGGTCAGCAGGAACGACATTATAGTAGTTGTCAGTCTCGCTATCTTGGTAGCGGTAGCGGAACTCGATATTATAAGGCAGTGTAAAATTTTTATAGAGCCATGTATCAAACTCATTCTTGGGCTGCTCCTCAGTTTTGAAAATGCTCTCACTGGAAACATCGTCGCTCTTGCATGAGGTCACCAAGACAACCAGTGCCAACATGCTCAGTAGTGATAATATTGTTTTTTTCATAACTGTTCTCTGTTTTTGTTAGATGACTAAATACCGCTATTAGCGAAGAACTTCCCTTGCCTGTCGCATCTCATCAGGATCCTGATCGGTAGTCGTTGCGTCCTCATAGACATTGGGGGCGATACCAGCCTCGATGGCATCCTGTGGAATCTGGAAGGCACCACGTGAGTCTCCTGCCTTGAATACGATAGGGTCACCACCGCTGATATTATGACTGAATGCAATACCATAGCGCTTCAAATCCTGGAAACGCAAGCCCTGCTGCCATGTCTCGATACGGCGCATATGCAGTATTAACTGGATGATGTTCTCCTGTGTTCCACTCTCTACAGTGAATCCTTGTGGCTGTAAGTGTTTCTTTACAGTACGCTCTTTAGTCGTATAGACAATTTCTGGAGTGTAGTCAATTTTGTTGAGAGCCGTGTTAACAGATTCCTCCGTCAAGGTTGGACGTTTGGCTGTTCCAGAAGATTCGGCACAGTGAGAAGTAATCCAATAGTTCATGTCCTCAAGAGCCTTTGCATAGTTCTTTTGCAGTGCGTATGCCTCTGCACGGACAAGCAGGGTCTCGTCAGCATTGAACACTACATCAACGATATAAGGTGTACCCGTGTTCGCAACTTTATCGGTTACAGCAAAGAATTCTACCATGAAAGGCATGTATGCAGCTTGCGTATAGCCATAAAGAAGTTTTGCTTGATAGAGGGTATTATTATCGTACCCCTCACCCCAAGGCATACCGACAGCACGTGTTAGCTCGTTTCTCCACAGATCGATATGGGTGGCATAACGGTGCCAGGAAGAGGAATAAAACGCACGTCCAACCAACGAGTTTGCAGTTATCATTAAGAAGTTTGCCGGCTCTGATGCAGCAACATAGGCGTTTTTGATGTCATCAACACCAGCTAGGTTCTGATACTGTGCATAGTTACGCAGGACACCGAGTGGATTGCTGCCAATGGCAGCAGTGGCATACTGGATAGCTTTGTCGTACTTGTGGAAATAAAGATTGAAACGGGCAGCGAAAGCATAGGCAGCCTTGCTGTTGAAATGATACTTAGGTGATACTAGGTGAGCATCATCCAACAACGGAAGGGCTTCCTCAATATCAGCATTGATATTCTCGTACAACTGTTGTAATGTTCCACGCTCTGCCACACTTACACCAGGAGCTTTTGGGTAAGGCAGTCCTACATATTTGTCTGCTTTGGTAGGATCATAAGCCATACAGAAAACGTTGCTCATACGGAAGATGGCATAGGCACGGCACAGCAGAGCCTCCGCACGACATCCGTTCAGACTTGCAGGATTGCCCAGCTCACTGATACTCGCCAGTGCTTGATTGGCTGCTGCTGCTGCCATGTAGTGATAATTCCATATCCACTGGGTACTTTCCCAACTAGTCGTCAGTACTGGTTTCCAGTTGTAGATATATGTCTGGTAGTCTTGTGCCGAATATTGGGTACCATTGTCCTGTACATTGTCAGAGGCAAGTTCCATGACGTAGTCAGCAGAACGTCCAGGATAGGCGGATACCAGGAATTGCGCTACTTTCTTCTCAGTGTCAATCTCCGCACGATCATCAGGTAGTCTGTCCAGATAGTCGTTGCAGGAAGCCAGTCCCATGCTTAGCGCAATGATTGAAAATCCTATATATTTCTTCATAATCATTTATTTTTTACTTTTTACTTATATATTAAAGTCCTACACGCAGTGTGAAGGTAAACTGCTTAGGCATAGGTACGGCAACACCACCAGTGTTGAAGAACTCAGGATCCTGACCGTTCAGCTTGCTGTCTGAGTAAATCAGGAAGAGGTTGGTGGCCTGCAGCTTTACGCTTAGACTGTTCAGGTTCAGCGGGGCAATCCATGCTTTAGGGAAATCATAGCTCAGAGATATTTCCTTCATGCGGATGAAGTCACCCTTTGCCACACGTGCTGTAGACTTGTTGTAAGCATTGTAGGCATAAGACAAACGCGAGTCGTTCTGCAGCATGCGCAAATCTGCAATAGCGGGAATATCTGTGAATTTCTCGTCACCAGCCATGGTCCAGCGGTTCTTAAACTCTTTTGGCATAGCGTCCAAGTCTGAGTAAGAAGCGGCGAACGACGGGTCAAGGCGAATCACATTACCATATGAGTATGTGGCAAAAATGTTCAGTGTGAAGCCTTTATATTTAAAGGTATTACCCAACGAACCTGTAACAGTCGGGTCTGTCGGACCTTCATAAATCAGGTAGTCAGTGTCATATGACTGGAAATCCAAATCAGTGGTAGTCAGGTCACCGTTCGTATTGATGAAAGTGGGAATACCATTCTCATTCAGTCCTTTGAAATCGATAGAGAATAGGGAACGATAAGGATAGCCAGGCATGGTGAAACCGCCATTACTGATCATGCTAATAACACGTGTATGACTTTCCAGATCGGTAACCTTTGTTTTTACGTGAGAAAAAATAAAGTCTGTGCTCCATTGGAAGTCCTTGTTGACGATATTCTTGGTAGAAATACTCAGTTCTTCACCATGTGAACGCATCGAAGCAACGTTGGCATAGTCGCGAAGCGTACCAGAGGTTCCGTTAAGTACACGCGGACCAATCAGGTCGTAGTTGTTACGCTTGTACCAGTCGAACTGCACGTTAATACGGTTGTTAAAGAAACCAAGGTCGATACCCAAGTTGAACTCATGCTTCTTCTCATAGGTCAAATCGGGGTTGGCAAAATTATAGATTTCCAGTCCGGACTCCTTCACATTGGCAAAAGGACGCCAAGGGTTATAACTCTGAATGATAACCTGCGCGTTGTTGGTAGCAGGCTTGTCACCAGTCAGAGAGTAAGAAGCTTTCAGTGTGGCATGAGTCAGTACATTCTTGAAAGTATTGTGGAACCATGGCTCCTCATGGGCATTCCATGCGCCAGAAACGTTCCAAGTTGGCAACCAGCGGGCACTGGTATCCTTACCCAGACGGTTAGAGCCTTCGTAACGAACAGTTCCATTGACAATATATCGTCCTTTATAAGAATAGGTGGCTGTTCCGAAGAATGACACCTCACGGCCATAGCTGTTAGTCAGTCCATAGTAATCGGCATTCTGCTCACTTGACTGTTTGAAGTAGCGATAGTCATAGTTGGGAAGGTAACCCATGGCATACTGCATACCTACACCGTCAAACCTACTGCGGCTACGATCAGTATTGTTAATCTCCATACCACCGAAAAAGTTCACGATGTGCATGTCATTATTGAAGGCATCGTTATAACTTCCTGTCAGTCGGAGACTCCAGTTGTTCATCTTATACTTTGTCTCGTTGTAGAAACCACCATTTGGCAGCACACTGATAGGTAATGAGTTGGCATCATCAGGGTCTGTGTATAACCATGGGTTGGCATCACGCATGGTGGCATCGTCCATGGCACGGAATGACATCGCCTGATTAGAGTTCTCCCGAATCTGGTGTGCCTGAGTGGTTCCAGAGTATTTGTAAGATGCCAGAGCGGCTAACTCCACCTGTCGGATAGGCTTGTATTTTAACTCAGCTTGGATTTTCATGTCTATTACATCTAAATCCATATAGTTGTTTGCCAACTCATTGTGGATGTTAAATGGCGCATAGTTACGTACATAATATGCATTGGGGTCCAGTGTACGTGAACTGTTCAGTGCATAACTGTAAGGATTGATATCGAAGTCGCGACTTGTAGCACCAGTCACTGCATTGTTGCTTTGGCTTGTAGTACCAGGAGCCTTCTGCTTACGATAACTTGCATTACCAATCAAGTTTAATGAAACTTTCTTGGAAATATTGTAGTTGGCATTGATATTGGTTGTGAATCGCTCCACCTTTGAAGCCTCTGTCCATCCTGGGTCATTCATGTAGCTGAACGAAGTGTAGTACTGGGCCTTCTCAGTACCCGTAGACATCGAAATAGAATGGTTGTGCATGATAGCACTTGAGAACAGTTCATCGAACCAGTCCGTATTACGCATCTCTGCCTCCCTCAAATAGGCATTTCTTGCCTCTTGGGTGTTTGCCAAGGCATAAGCTCCTGTGACGGGATCGTAGGTGTTCAGCAGATGGTACATCTTTCCATAAACACCACTGCTGGCATAGCGATAGGTACGTCCAAAAGAAATCAAACCGTTGTTTTCCAATTCCTTGTAGATACCCATCTGCTCCTGTGAGTTCATGATGTTGAAGTTGGAATAAGAAGGCTTCAGACGCATGGTGTATTCACCAGTATAGTTGATACGAGTCTGTCCTTGCTTACCTTTCTTTGTTGTTACAACAATCACACCAGCCATGGCGCGAGCACCATAGATAGAAGTAGCAGAACCGTCCTTCAGAATCTGGAACGACTCGATGTCGTCTGCATTCAGACCGGCGATGGCACTTGAAATTAGGGTTTTGGCATCACCCGAAGACAGCGCATCTGCATCCACCTCTGTTACGTCTTCCATGATGACACCATCAACCACCCACAGAGGCTTTGATGAACCATAGATAGACGTAGCACCACGGACACGAATCTTAGGAGCTGTACCGAAGGTACCGGATACGTTCTGAACGGACACACCGGCTACACGGCCTTCCAGTGAACGTGAGATATCAGCTACACCATCAAGCTTGGCCTTTTCTGCGTCAACCTTCGAGGTGGCACCTGTGAACAATCGCTTGTCCATTTTCTGCATACCGGTTACCACTACTTCTTCCAGGGCGGCGCTGTTTTGCAGAATAATGCGCATACCATTACGTGGCGTCACTGTCTGCGTGTCCATACCGATGTAGCTAATCACGATTTTCTTGCCAGAGGGGACACTGATAGTAAAGTGTCCGTCAGCATCTGTTACTGTACCCGAGCGTTGTCCCTGCACGATGACTGATGCGCCGATGACGGGCTGGTCGTCTTCTGCAGAGATGACGGTTCCTGTAACTCTTGTCTGAGCCAATGCCATTCCTAAGCTAAGGAACATGCAGGCCAAAAACATAGTTAGTCTTTTTTCCATAAACACTCTCTTGTTAATAATATTAAATAATCTATATATTGTCCTTCTCAATAAAAATCGTCTGTCTCCGCGCAGGAGGTACACTATAATCCCAATTTGGAATTTTCGTGCAAAGGTAATGCATTCCTTTGTATTAGACAAATAAAAATTATAAAAATTGCACATTTATACTCATTTTTTTAACTTTCTCCGCATTAATATACCAAAATGATGCGATTTTTGCCCAAAAAACTTTCATTTCGTTAAAAAAGTATATTCTCACACTTCTTGGGGTTATACACAGGGACGTAGCCCCCTTTCTCATACGAAATTATTCAGCCTCTCCTATTATATATAGAATAATGTACGCGCGAGGACGTTAGTATTATTGGAGGAGAAACAACATGATAAAGATTGAATTTCACTTTAGTATCCGTATCTATCATCTTGATGGAAAAGAGAGACAAAAGAAGGTTGAGAGGAAACGGGTTGGCGTCTCACTCGTTAATCTGGTTAATGAAGCGATTGACAAGTTATCGGCATCGAGAATGAGGAGCACCGTGAGCAATTATCGGGCTGCACTAACCTCTTTTACCCGACTGATGGGTAACGGACTGACTGTTGACGACCTGAACCAGCAAACTATTGAGAGTTGGCAACATCGATTGAAGGAGCATGGCGTAAAGTTGAACACCATTTCATGTTATATGCGTCCGTTACGCTCCGTAATCAACCACTGCGAGGTGCCGCCTATGGCAAAGAGTGCATTTGATACCGTGTTTAAGGGAAGTACCAAGACAGATAAGCGGTCTATTTCCTCACGTGACATCCAGAAACTTTCTGCCCTGGAACTGAAAGAAGGATCCAGACTGCAATTCGCCCGAGACATATTCCTATTCAGTTTCTTTGCACTGGGCATGCCTTTTGTGGATGTGGCTTTTCTGCGGAAGAACCAGATAGCCAATGGCTATATAGAATACCTTCGCCACAAGACGAAGCAGGCAATCCGGGTAAAGGTGGAACCGCAGATGCAACGGATTATCAACAAATACAGCAAGCCAGACAGCCCCTATGTGTTCCCGATTCTGAATACAGGTACGATGGCTGAGTATGAAGCAGTCCGTGACATCTACAACCGTCAACTGCGACGACTCTCCAAGATGGCAGGCCTCAGCCGGAAACTGACATCTTACGTAGCTCGCCATTCTTGGGCAAGTATGGCTTATAGCCAGAATGTAGACCTTTCCGTCATCTCAAAGGCTCTGGGACATACCAATTCGAAGACGACAATGGTATATATACGCGAAATCGACGACAACCGTATCGACAAAGCCAACCATCAATTACTGGGGAGTATCATGAAAGTGGCGGAGACCTAATCACCACATCGGCATTCTCTTGTTAAATAATATTGTAAAAATCGTCTATCTCCTGCGCGGAGACCGCCATTTTATAGTGTGACATTTTTTTAATATTTATATAATAATAACAAGAGAGTGTTTATGGAAAAAAGACTAATGATGTTTTTGGCTGCGCTCTTCCTCATGGTAGGAACGGCTTTGGCCCAGACAAAAGTTAACGGTACCGTGACCTCACAGGATGACGGACAGCCCGTTATTGGAGCTTCCGTATTGGTAGTAGGTACACAGATTGGTACAGTCACAGATGGCAATGGTCAGTTTTCGCTGACTATCCCCGAGGGCAAGAAGACGCTGCGTATCACCTATGTAGGTATGGAACCTATTGAGATTACAGCTCGCCCTAACATGCGTATCATGTTGACCAGTGACCAAGCAGCCTTGGACGAGGTAATCGTTGTTGCTTACGGTACAGCAAAGAAATCAGCATTCACAGGATCCGCTGGTGTTGTAAAAGCTGACGAAATTGGTAAAGTTCAGGCCGTTAATGCGTCAGAGGCTCTACGTGGTAAAGTCACGGGTGTTCAGATGGTTCAAGGTTCTGGCCAGCCGGGCACAGCACCGACGATCCGTATTCGTGGTATAACTACGACTTCTTCTGTTAGTGGTGCCAACAATCCTCTTTTTGTAGTTGACGGTTCTCCTTTTGATGGCAACATCAACACTATTAACCCTTCAGATATTGAGTCTATGACTGTACTGAAGGAAGCCTCTGCTGCTGCTTTGTATGGCGCACGTGGTGCCAATGGTGTTATTATCATTACTACCAAGACTGGTCAGAAAGGTAAGGATGCTACCATAACATTTGATGCAAAATGGGGTTCAAACTCACGTGCTATTCCTGATTATGAGTTTATTAGTTCTCCTGCTGCTTATTATGAAATGTGGTATAAGGGATTATATAACTACGGAGTGGATACTTATGGCTACTCAGCGGCTCAGGCTAATGCATATGCTAATCAGGCCATGTTTACAGGTACTACTGGTTTGGGCTATAATGTGTATACCGTTCCCGAGGGTCAAAACCTTATTGGTATGAATGGCAAATTGAACCCTAATGCCACATTAGGACGAAAGGTTACTTATAATGGTAAGGATTATTGGATTCAGCCTGACAACTATATTGATGAGACCTATCGTAAATCATTGCGTCAGGAATATACCCTTACAGCTTCTGGCAGCACAGAACGTTCAACTTTCTACGCTTCTGGTAACTACCTTAAAATGGAAGGTATCACCCCAATGTCAAATTATGAGCGCTTCACTGCCCGATTAAAGGCTGATTATCAGCTGAAGTCTTGGATTAAGTTGGGAGTTAACGTAAACTATGCTCACTATAATCAAGATAATGTAAGTAGTGAGTCTTCTGGTTCTACTGGAAACATGTTTGCAATGACTACCGTAGCTCCTATCTATCCGCTTTATGTTCGTGATGGTAATGGTAACATTATCATTCATCCTGATTCTAAGCAGGCAACATATGACTATGGTGATGGCCAATACACCGGTATCACTCGCCCTGCTATGAATGGTGCTAACCCGTTGTCTGATGCTTATTCAAATAAGAATAATACGATTGGTAACACTTTCAATATCGTTGGAACTGCAGATATTCGTTTCCTGAAGGACTTTAAGTTTACGAGTATTAATAGCACTTATGTTGATGAGTATCGTGGAATGTCAACTTATAATCCATGGTTTGGTAGTAATGCCCCCAACAAGGGTCACTCATATGTCAGCCATGGTCGTACATGGACATACAACTTCCAACAGTTACTTGACTGGCATCATCTCTTTGATAAGCATGATATTGATATTATGGTTGGTCATGAGTACTATAAGAGGTATATCTCAGGTTTGCAAGCTGACAAAACAAATCTTTTCCTGAATGAAAACGGTGAACTTGATGGAGCAGTCGTAGCAGGTACAGCTCAAAGTTCTTCTACGTCAACTTATAATACCGAGGGATGGTTTAGTCGCATTCAGTACAACTACGCTGAGAAATATTTTGCTTCGGCATCTTATCGCCGTGATGCAACATCTACTTTCCATCCAGACCATCGCTGGGGTAATTTCTGGTCGTTTGGTGCAGCTTGGCTGATAAACAAAGAGAATTTCTTTAAGGCTGACTGGGTTGACGAGTTGAAGCTGAAAGTTTCATATGGTGAACAAGGTAATGACAGAATTGGTCAGTATAACTACATTACAACCTACGCATTACAGAACTCAGGCGGACAAATCGGTGTAGCACCTAACCGTATGGGTAATGAGAAAATTTCTTGGGAAAAAGTTGGCGAGTTCAACCTTGGTGTAGACTTTAGTTTATGGAGAGGACGTCTGTCTGGAGGTGTAGAATACTATTACAGAAAGACAACTGATATGTTGGCATGGTTCTCTTTACCTGCTTCATTTGGCTTTACCGGTTACTACGACAACATCGGTGATGTACGTAACCAGGGTGTTGAGATTCAGTTGCGTGGCGATGTCATCCGTACTAAAGATCTGACATGGTCTGCTTATTTGAATGCTACTTCCAATAGCATGAAGATTCTGAAGATTGCAGATGCCAATAAGCGCATGGTTGTAGATGGCGTCAGCGGTTATCAGTCAAGTGGTTACTTCTATGGTGAGGGTATTCCTATTTACACAAACTATATGTATCGTTACGCTGGTGTTGATCCAGAAACTGGTGAGGCACTTTACTATAAGAATGTTTATAAAAAAGATGCTAATGGAAAGAATATTCTCGATGAGGCTGGTAATCCTATCGTAGACCACTTGGATACAACAAACAAAACTGGTGATGCTGATCAGTATCTGTGTGGTGACCCACATCCAGATTGGTTCGGTGGCTTTGGTACTTCATTGAACTGGAACGGTTTTGATGTAAGCGTTGACTTTACCTATCAGTTGGGTGGTAAAGTGTATGATAGCAACTATGCTTCTGCTATGGGATTCTCACGTGGTTCTCAGATGCACGTGGATTTGCAAAACGCCTGGTCTTCAACGAATAAGAATAGCGATATTCCCCGTATCCAGTATAATGATCACTATACAGCCGCTACCAGTGATCGTTTCCTGACTAGTGCTTCCTACCTTTGTCTGCAGAACGTAACCATCGGTTACACACTGCCTACTTCATTGGTTCGTAAGTTGGGCGTTATCAATAAGATTCGTGTCTATGCTGTAGGCGACAACCTTTGGTTGTGGTCAAAGCGTCAGGGACTTGACCCACGCCAAAGCATTAGTGGTAGTGTGTCTAACCAGACCTACTCGCCTATTCGTACTATCTCAGGTGGTATTACGGTTACATTCTAATAATAGAAATAACAAAAACGAAAAACGAATACGAATATGAAAAGATATATAAAATCAATCATGACAGTAGGTCTCCTTTCGTTTACACTGGTAAATACCAGCTGTATTGAGGAAACCGAACCTACTTCAAGCGTGGTTACGACAGACCAGATGGCAAGGTCTTCTGGTGTTGCTGACGCGCTAGTGAGTGCTATCCCTTCTGCTCTGAATGTTAATTGGAATGGCACTTCCGGATGGGATTATGGTTATGCAGCCATCATGCATATCCGAGACATTATGACTGAAGATGCCATTACGACAGGTGGTGACTACGACTGGTGGTTCCAATGGGAACAGATTTATTATATTGGACCTGACTATTTGGTAACTCAGTTTGTATGGAACTCTTATTACAAGTATGTACTGACGACCAACAATCTGATTGATGCCATTAAACCAGAGTCAGCTACAGAGACTCAGTTAGGTTACTTAGGTGTAGGTTATGCTTATCGTGCTATGTTCTATTTGGATATGGCTCGTATGTATGAGTTCCTGCCAAATAAGATCTTCCCCGATAATAAGAATGAGGCTGGTAATGTTGTTTTGAATTTGACTTGCCCGATTGTAAAAGTAGGCATGACAGAAGAAGCTGCTCGTGTAAATCCACGTGCAACTCGTGAGCAGATGGCAACCTTTATTGAAGAAGACTTAATAGAAGCAGAGAAATATATTGGACATCTAAGCGATCGTCGTAACAACACTATGCCTGATTTGGCTTGTGTTTATGGTTTGAGAGCGCGTTTGTATATGTGGTTGGAAAACTATCCTAAGGCTAAAGAATATGCTCGTAAAGCTATCGAAGCTACTGACGTAGTTCCCATCACAAAAGAGAAAGCCTTGAATCCTGCTACCGGCTATAATCTTCCTGGTGACTTTATGTGGGCAAGTACTCAGAATTCTGATACAGAGACTGTTCAGATGAAATCTAGAAACTGGACTGGCTGGAATTGCAATGAGACAGATTGGGGTTATGCCGGACGTTATGCTGCTTACTTTATGATTGGTAAGTCTGTATATGACCGCATTGCTAATAGTGACTGGCGTAAGCTACAGTGGAAGGCTCCTGCAGGTAGTCCATTGGAAGATCAGGTTCCTTTCTTGGATGCAAAGTATAAGACAAAGTTGGACGAATATTCTTCTATTAAGTTCCGTCCAAATGCGGGTAACAATACAGACTATCTTGTTGGTGCAGCCAGTGCTTATCCTTTGATGCGTGTTGAAGAGATGTATCTGATTGAAGCCGAGGCTGCTGCACACAGCAGTGATGCAGAAGGACAGCAATTGATTAATGCTTTCATGAAGAGTCGTAACCCGAATTACAATACAGAGCTAACAGGTAAACAACTGATAGACGAAATTGTTTTGCAGAAGCGTATTGAGTTGTGGGGCGAGGGTCAGACGTTCTTCGATGTAAAACGTTTGGACATGAGTGTAACTCGTGGTTATGAGGGAACAAATTTCTTCCCTGCATGTCGTTTCAATACAGATGGTCGTCCATCTTGGATGAATTTCTGTATCGTTCGCTCTGAGGAAAATAATAATGAAGGTGTAAAAGGTTACAATAACCCAGACCCATCAGATAATTACAAACCTTGGTCCGGAAAATAATAACACAAAAAAAGTCTATTATGAATAAGTTATTTAAAATTTCTTATATGCTCATGTTGGGAATTATGGCATTGACAGTCAGTTCCTGCACTAATGAGTTTGAATACGAGCCAGCTTCGGCAACAGAACAAGGTGGTAATGCCTATATGACCGCTGATAATACTTCTTATACTTTTGTGCCAGGCGAAGAACAAAGTATAACAGTGACAATTCACCGTATTGATGCAACTAAGGCAGAATCGATTAAGCTCTCATGCGACAACGAACTCTTTACAGTTCCTGCTTCTGTGGACTTTTCTGCAGGTGAGAAGGACAAGGATGTCATTGTTGTCGGTAATGTTCCCACGGGTGGAAGTGCTACTGCAACAATCAGCTTGGAGAATGCATTCCTATACGCTAGCAGCCCTGCTGTAAGTGTAAGTGTAAATGTTTACCGTATGTTTAGTGGTACGATTGCCCAGATGACGTTGTATGGAGGTCAGTGGGATTGTAATATTTACGAACTTGCTTATGGTGAATATATGATTCCTGATGCATTTGCAGACGGTTATGATTATAAGTTCAAAATTGATTTTGAAACTAATAAGGTAACGGCAGCAGATCAGTTTGTAGACTTTTACAATGCCAATTATGGACGAATTGCACTTGTTCCACAAAGTGCTACATATGATCCGGAAAATCGGATGGTTAGCATTACAGCGAAATTCACATTGCCAGATGTTGGTGCAGGTTTCACTGGCGTGCATCCAGTTTATATTATATTTGGTGAAGATCCTAAAGAATAATATTCATTTGTTCATTTCAACCAAGTCGGTTTTTGATAAAACCGACTTGGTTCGTTTTATAAATTCTGTGAATGGTGAAATATGAGAAAGATAGTTCTATTTATATCGTTGTTAGTCACTCTTACTAGCTTTGCACGTGAACGTACACTCACCGAGATTCGTGAAGCAGCATCAAGTATATTGGAAGAAAAGACAAACAGGGCTTTGTCTACTACCAGTCCACTGCAAGTAGTTGTCAGGAGAGATATGCTAACGGTGTTGTCAAATAAGAAACAGTTCGCTATTATAGCTAACGATGATGCTTTCTTTGCTGTTGTAGGGTATGCAGATGGAGAATTCTCAGAGAACAATAGTAGTTTGGCATGGTATATTAATGCTGTCGATGAATCTATGCGCGCAGCAAAGTCAATGTCGTCTATGCGCCGTGCACAAGTTATACCTGACCTAACTCGTTTCAAGTCTAATATAGAGCCTTTGCTAAAGACAACATGGAACCAAGGTGCTCCATATAATAATTTATGTCCCATGCATTCCAATGGTAATAACTATCCAACAGGATGTGTGGCTACTGCCATTAGTCAAATCATGAAATATCATAGCTATCCAACAAAGGGAATTGGTTCTCACCAATATGCTTTTGTCCCAGCTTCAGGGGATGGTCGTATCATCAGTGCTGATTTCGGTGCCACAACCTATGGATGGAACAAGATGCTTGATAATTATACGAAAGGGAATTACACTGACGAAGAGGCTAACGAGGTGGCGACTATAATGTTGCATTGTGGCGTTTCTGTTGACATGCAGTATACGCCCACTGGTAGTGGTGCTTATTCATCTGAGGCACGAAGTGGACTGATTAAGTATTTTGGTTACAATGAAAATATTGGTATCGTTTATCGCCAATATTATTCATTGGAACAATGGATGGATATGGTTTACACCGAACTTAATAAAAACCGTCCCATCTATTATTCTGGTTCTGATGCCTCTGAAGGTGGACACGCTTTTGTGATTGACGGCTATGACGCCAACGGATTGGTGCATGTCAACTGGGGATGGGGACCTGATGGTGGTAACGGATTTTTTGATATCACGATGTTGAACCCCAAAAACTACAGGTTTAGCAATGGACAGAATATGTTACTTGGTATCGATTTGCCAACGACAGAAATAGAATATGAATCACATTTGGTAAGTGATAATTCCATGTCCGTATCCAAAATAGCGAAAATGTTAAATGTTACTGTTGGTCAGAGCATTTGGAACCTAAATGGTGATGCATGGGAAGGCGAATTGGCTGTTATATTGGAAGGTGAAGGACATACTTATCTATTGTCGCAAGGTACAGTCAGTAAAACAAATAATCTGTATAATGTTTTGAACAATACGAATCCGTCTGTTGATGGCGTTCTGAAATTACCTTCTGGTATCGCCGATGGTGTATATCGCTTGTATGTAGGAGCTAAAAATAGCCGGGACAAGAGGTGGCAACTGGTGCGTCGCTCTGAAGGACAGGTGAATAGCTATCAGGTGACGATAACCGACGGAACCATCAATAGTCTTGTAAGCGATGCTAGCGATACTTGGAAGGATACACCTACGGCCATACAGGTCATTACGGCTAAAGAATCCAACGGTAACACCGTTAGATACTACGACCTGCAGGGTCGCGAAGTTAGCCCCTCAACCAAGGGCCTGCTGATCCGTAAGCAGGGCAATGAGGTGAAGAAGGTGATTGTTCGCTAAGTTTACATTTTAAATATAGCAGGGTAGGAATTTCATTCTTACCCTGCTTTTTTACTCATGAAAAGCGCAGCCCCCAATACTCCGAATAGAAATAAATTTTCTCCGAAAGTAATTTTTTTTACTCCAAGAGTATTTTGCAATAACCCGAATAGGAATACAATCAGCAACTCACTAGTAATCGATGAAGCTTGCCATTACTTTTTGTTGTGGAAATTTGGAAGTTAAAAATAAATATTGTATCTTTGCATTGACTACGAAGAAAATCGTAACGAAAAAAATCGTAATATGGAGAATCCTTTTAAATTTGGCACCATTGTAGAGGAAGAATATTTCACCGACCGCACTGACGAAGTGGCGTATATTTGTCAGTTTCTTCAGAGTGCCAACCATCTTGTACTCATAAGTCCACGTCGCTTTGGAAAAAGTAGCGTAGTAACTAAAGCGGTTAAAAAGAGTGGACGTAAGTGTCTTACTGTGAATTTACAACAGGTAACATCCATTGCAGATTTTTCGGCTAAACTGTTGCGCGAATTTTTTAAAGTACATCCATTAGAGAGAGTTCGACATCTGATAACGCATTTTCGAATTATCCCAACCATTACAACTAATGCTATTACAGGAACAATGGACGTATCCTTTCAGCCAGGGGTAGATGCCAATATGCTTCTCGAAGATGTAATGAATCTGATAGAAAGCGCACACACACAAGAAGATAGAATCGTCGTGGTGTTGGATGAGTTTCAAGAAATTCTTGACCTCGGTCCTAACCTTGATAAAAAGCTTCGTGCTATCATGCAAACCCAGAATCACATTAATTACATCTTACTTGGTAGCCAGGAAAGCATGATGACAGATATCTTTGAAAAGAAAAAATCGCCATTCTATCACTTTGGAGAATTAATGCGATTGGGAAAATTGCCTCGCAAGGATTTCCATCAATATCTTTCAAGTAGATTTGCAACCTATTTATCTGATAGTAGCTCCGAATTGGCAGACGAGATACTAGATTATACGGGCTGCCATCCTTATTACTCTCAACAGTTAGCTGCTAACGTATGGCAAGTTGCAGTACTACAACCTGATCAAGAGAACCTGTTGCAGGCCGCTATCAACCATATTGTCACCACTCATTCCTTTGATTATGAACGACTGTGGATGAATTTCAATCGAACCAACAAATGGATTCTTCAACGTCTTGCATATGATGGAGTATTGCAGACAGGTGAACATCGAACAAGTACCATTTATAGTGCTCTTAAGCGATTACAGCGAGATGGCTATGTGATATATAGTGATCACTTCGAATTGGAAGACCCCTTTTTTAGAGAGTGGATTCTAAGAGAGTTATAGCTCCTTAAGGATTTACATTTTTATATATTATAAGGAAATCTTCAATACTCCGAAAGAAATTTTTTTACTCCAAGAGTATTTGGCAATAACCTGCACAAATTTGAGTTAACTCAAACGATCAAATGAATTAACTCATTCGATTGATCGAGTTAACTCAATTTAAAAAGCACGTAAACAGGGCTTTTTGCGAGGGTTGGAATTTTCTTTACAATACTGGCGCGAATGGATTTTTTTCTCGATTGAAGGTATGGCGCTTTCAGAATAAAGTTGTATCTTTGCAGCAAAAGATGATTGCGATATGAACAAGAGACTAATGATGACGTTGACGGCTCTCATGCTGATGAGTGTGACGATATGGGCCGTTCCTGCCAAACCGGGAGTGAAGAAGATAGTGACGCTGGCTGACGGCTCTGTAGTGGAATTGACGCTGAAAGGTGACGAACATTTCTCGTACTATACGGATGCAAAAGGTCAGCCTTGTCTGGTTGTTGACGGTCGGCTCCAGCTGATGTCACGTGAGGATGTCAGCAAGCAGTGGAGTGCCAGGAAGCAAGAGCGATTGCGCTTTGTCAAGGAGTTGCAGGCTAACCGTGCAGCTCGTCGTGTGGGTGACGCTACTGAAACGACGACGGGAACGCATAAAGGACTGGTTATTCTTGTGCAGTATAAGGATAAATCATTCGTAACGAAGAATCCACAGCAGGCTTTCTATGACTTCTTCAATGCGGAAGGCTATAATAATGCTGGAATGTCCGGCTCTGTGCGTGACTACTTCAAAGCGCAGAGCTATGATCAGTTGACGATTGACTTCGACGTGTATGGTCCCTATACCTTGAAGAATGATATGGCTTACTATGGTAAGCCTGTCAAGGATAAGGATGGCAAAGTTAAAGATCACGATGAGCATCCGACAGAGATGGTGGCTGAGGCGATTGATGCTGCGCATGATGCCGGAGTGGACTTTTCGAAGTACGACTGGAGCAAGGATGGAAACGTAGATCAGGTGTTTGTTGTCTATGCGGGTTATGCAGAGGCTCAAGGGGCTGATGAAAACACGATATGGCCCCATGAATGGTATTTAAGTGCAGGAGGTGAGACCTCTCGAACCTATAATGGTGTGAAGATTGACAAGTATGGATGTGCTGCTGAGTTAAGAGGCAACGGGGTGGATAATCCGGGAATCCTGGATGGCATCGGTACAGCCTGTCATGAGTTTTCTCATTGTTTGGGATTGCCTGACATGTATGACACCTCTGACGGAGGAACAAATTATGGAACGGGCTATTGGGATGTGATGTGCTCGGGCAGCTATAACAATGATTCATGTACGCCTGCCGGCTACACTTCGTATGAGCGTTGGTTCTCCAAATGGATAACACCCGTGGAGCTGAATTCTCCCACCTCTGTGAAGGATATGCAACCGCTGGCAACGAAAGGTGAGGCTTACATTCTCTACAACGACAAGAACAAGAATGAGTATTACATGCTGGAGAATCGCCAACCTATTGATTTCGACAAGGGGCTGTATGGACATGGCCTGTTGATATTGCATGTTGACTACGATGCAAAGGCATGGAGTGGTAACAAAGTGAATGATGAGCAGGGACACGAGCGCATGAGAGTCATTGCTGCTGACAATGAGTATGACAGCAGAACTGCTTCCAGTATAGCAGGTGATATATGGCCTGGCACCAGTGGGAACACGATGCTGACTAACTTCACGACACCTGCGGCTTCTTTATTCAATGCAAACAGTGATGGCAGTAAGTTCTTGAATAAGGCTATCGACCATATCACGGAGAATGTGGAAGCGAAGACAGTCTCTTTTGATGCGTGCGGACAGCAGGTGGACAAACCTGATGTGAAAAACACGACTACGCAGAGCACGGAGAATACGCTGACGCTGACATGGCCTGCGGTGACTGGAGCAATAGGCTATGAGGTTGAATTTACGAGAATAAAAGAGTCAGATATTATTGAGGCACGGCAGAGGGAGTTCGACTTCCACCAGTTTGAAAGCTCTTCGGTAGTAATGAAACAAGGTGGTGACAATAGTTCTCTGACCGTATCAGGCTTTGAAAACTGGTATGGCAATTATCTTTATGCGACTCCGAAGAAGTTGAGAATAGGCAGTGCGTTACAAGCAGGTAGGCTGCAGACGCCTTCTTCAAGGTCATGGGAAATGCCATCGTCAGGCAATATGACCGTCGTTGTGGGGGCGGACATCGTGGACGAACCCGTTACCTGCTACCTCTATTTATACTATGTTACAAGTACAGGTAGTAGCTGGGAGTTTCTTGAAACAAAAGTTCTCACCATCAATTGGAATGCCTCTCAGTTGGTCTATTTTACGAATTTGCCAGCAGGCTATTACTGTATGATTATTGCTCCCGAGAACCAGATGTATCTGAATTATCTGGCCTTCTATGATGGTATCTGGACGGCAGACAGGCTGGGACTTGGTGGAAGTACGCCGTCTGCAATCTCCAGACGAGCTCTTTCGACAGAGACGTTCAACACAACAACTAATAGCGTCACATTTAACGACATGGTTACGGGCATCAATTACTTCTATCGTGTTCGTACGAAGGGTGATGAGAATATCTATTCTCCTTGGAGTGATGAGATTAAGATTGACTTTACTGCTACAGGTATTCAAGAAATGGATGCAAGCATAGGACACCACGATGATGTGCGCTACTATGACCTGCAAGGACGTGAGGTGAACGGACAGACGAAGGGCTTGCTCATCCGCAAGCAGGGCAACGATGTAAAGAAAATAATCGTAAGATAAAATGAGCGGTAGGCATACAAGGCCTACCGCTTTTGTTTGAAGAACGCTTGCATCAGTTGGCGACATTCCTCTTCCAAGATGCCGGCAGTCACCGTACATTTAGGATGTAAGGCGTGAGGTGCATAGTCGTGATAACCCCTTTTCTCGTCGCGACAGCCATAGACGATGCGCGGTATCTGACTCCATCCTAAGGCTCCAGCGCACATGGTGCAAGGCTCCACGGTGACATAGAGCGTGCAGTCAGTCAGGTACTTGCCGCCTAACTCGTTGGCAGCGGCAGTGATGGCCTGCATCTCGGCATGGGCGGTAACGTCGTGCAGCGTCTCTGTCAGATTGTGGGCTCGTGCAATGATATGGTCCTGACAGACAACTACTGCTCCGATGGGGATTTCTCCCTCGTCAAAGGCCTGCTGCGCCTCGGCTAAAGCCTTGCGCATATACTGTTCATCTTTTTTTTGTTGTTCCATGTTGCAAAATTACGAAATAATGCTGAATTAGAAAAGCATTTTTGGAGAAATCACGCAATTTGCCCCATAAATAAAGGCAATTCAGGGAAAAATGAGGAAAGTTTGAAAGTTGGCACGAAGCAAATATATGCGGTTCGATGAAAGAGTTAGGTCTCTTATTCGTAACCCATATCCCCCCTGTCTGAGAGTTAATCTTTCATAAATCCAAGGGCATAAAAAAGGAAGAATGACGAGTTCCGAACCGAATGGTTTTCGATGACATAATCTGCACTGATTTGCTGAAAAGGCAATTTCCAAAATGGTATTATCTTTGCAGCCGAAATTTTAAAAAAGGAAAGAATTATGAGCAGATCGACTTTCAACATCCTCTTCTATGCCAACAAGGGTAAGGAGAAAAACGGAATTGTCCCGATTATGGGACGTGTGACAATCAACGGAACGCAGTCGCAGTTCAGTTGCAAGATGAATATCCCACTCACGATGTGGGACGTGAAGGGCAACTGTGCCAAAGGCCGCAGCAAGGAAGCGTTGCAGATAAACCGCGACCTCGACAACATCAAGGCACAGATTATCAAACACTACCAACACCTGTCTGACCGTGAGGCATTCGTCACGGCTGAAATGGTGCGCAACGCCTATCAAGGTTTGGGCAGCGAGTATGAGACATTGCTGGGAGCCTTCGACAAGGACTTGGCTACTCTGAAGAAGCGTGTTGACAAAGACCGTGCATCCGGAACCTACAAGATACAAGTGAGGTCGAGAAACTATGTGGCAAGTTTCCTACAGGCTTGTCATCGATGCACAGATATTTCCATGCAGGAACTTACGCCCGACTTCATCAAGGAGTTTGCCGTATATCTCAGCAATGACCGAGGTCTGGCCAGTTCCACCATCTGGCTGTCGTGCATGCACTTGAAGGGAGTTGTTGGCCGTGCCCATGACAACGGGAAGATACAGCGCAATGTCTTTGCCCAGTTCCACATCAGCCCCAAGTGCAAGGAGCGCACGTTTCTGACAGAGGATGAGTTAAGGACGGTGATGACGCATGATTTTGAGGATGTCAACCTTGCCTTCATCCGCGACCTCTTTGTGTTCATGAACTTCACTGCCCTGTCGTTTGTGGACTTGAAGGAACTGACAACGGACAATATCATAGAGGTCAACGGCGACAAGTGGATAGTGGGCAAGCGTCATAAGACGGGCATACCCTATCAGGTGAAGTTGCTGGACGTTCCCCTTCAGATCATTGAACGCTACAAGAACTTTCCAAAGGATAATCCGAAGTCAGTATTTGGTGAAGTGAATTACTGGAGCGTATGCAAAAAACTGAAACCTGTGATGAAAGAGTGCGGCATTGAAAAACCTATTTCCGCACACTGCGCGAGGCATGGATTCGCTACGATGGCGTTAACCAATGGCATGCCCATTGAGAGTGTAAGCCGAGTATTGGGACACACCAACATTGTGACTACACAAATCTATGCCCGCATCACCACTCAGAAACTCGATAACGACCTGACCATGCTGGGCAACAAACTCAACGCATCTTTCAGTAACATCAAAACAGCGTGATTATGAAAAGAGGAATCATTAGAATGACCGATGGCGGCAAGGTGAATATGCCACTGATAGATGTATGGATGACAAAGGAAGAGATTGCCGATATGTTCGGACTTCCAGAGGCTTTGGTCTATCGTGCAATCCGCTCCATCTACAAGAAGAGTGAGTTGTATGAGCATGAGACAGCGGAAAGGATCCCATTCCCAAGTCATGAGACAGACGGTTGGACTATTGAAGTCTATAATCTGGACTTGATACTCTACCTGACCTACAAACTGCCAAGCCGAAACGCACGGATATTCCGCAAGTACATGACCAACAAAGCCTACGAGCGCAGTCCATATGAGCACATCTGCATCATTGTGGACGACGTGGATTTCAGCCATCGGTCACTCAGTCTATAGGCAACGGGATATAATCTCCACCAAACAGAAGAAAGACGGATGCCTCTGACAATAGCCAGAATATCCGTCTTTCTTCTGTTTCTCTTTTTGGAGGGTCAATCCTTCTAAAGGACAATCTTCTGCGATGCCGCTTTACTGATAACAGGGTGATAACATCTTTGCAGTAGAGCCTCCAAGTCACTTTCACGATACAGCACCTTACCACCCAACTTGAAATAAGGAAGGGTACCGTTGTCCCGATAGTCTTGCAAGGTGCGTCGGCTCACTTTCAACCGATGCGACACCTCCACGTCTGACAGATAACGTTCACCGTTCAGTAAGGGACGGTAATTGCTCGTCACCCTGTCAAACAGGCTCTCAATGTCCTTCATCGACTTCATGGCATCCTCCACGCCACTAGTCCTCAATGTAATCAATTCATTCACGTTGTTCTGTAAATCCATACTCCATTAGTCTTCTGTGGTTATACAATCTCTTTTTGTTTCAGACTTCTTGCGAGGCTTGCGCCAAGCAGCGTCTTTTTTCCTGTCCTTGACAATGTCAATAACGCTCTGCACATCCTCTTGCTTGTAATAAGTTTTGTGGCTTATCTGCGAATATGCCAGCGTACCATTGTCCCGTAAAGTCTGCAAGGTTCTCTTGCTGATTTTTAGGATTTTGCAGACCTCATCATTATCAAGCCAGTCACCCAGACATTTGTTAGTGCCACGATTGCCCATCTCCGTCATCTTCTTGACGAAGCCTTCAAACTGTCCTACGAACTTATCGTAAGCCGTTTTCTCAATGTTAACAATTTCAATCATTTTGTTCTATTTTCATTTTGTTGTTATTATTGTCAAATCGAATCGTCGGCAAAGGTAGTCTTTTCCGTTTGGTCGTGTTCGCAACTTACTAGTAGGTTGTGCTCATTTTTAACAGGACTTTAACCTTTCGACTTTCAATCCTGTCTTTAACCGTTTGCCTCCGCGAAAGTACGGTAAGAATCTGACGAAACCAATTTTTCAAAGCAACTGTCCCCGAATGTCCCACGAAAACGGTGACATTGAGGACAGCAGTCTTTCAAATCCAATGCAAAGGTACGCTTCTTTCACGTACCTTGAACATGCCATGAGACAACTTGCGCTGATTTGCGCTCTAAAACTGCGCATTCTGCGCAACCAGTTGCTTCAAATCCGATGCGAAGTTACATAATCTTGATGTTCCTACCAAATTTTTCAGGCCAACTGGCACCCGTGGCCGCTATAAAGGGCGCCACGAACGCCACCCTTTTGTCCAAAATATCGAAATTAGTCACAAAATCTATCAACCAAGCGATAGTCTGAAAAATCAACTCATAAACTCATCAACTAGTAAATCGATAAATATTTAATCAATCAAGAAATTGAGAAACCATACAATCATAATGTGCATCTTATCGTTGCAACGTACTTACGTACCAACGTTAGAACGTACCAACGTTAGAACGTACCAACATTAGAACATTCCAACGTTGTAACGGACGGATGGACTAACGGACTGTAGGTTGGCAGGACTATGGGATGGATGGACTACAGGTGTGCCGGACTACAGAACTAATGGACGTGCCAAAAGAAGCAAGTCATTATGAGCGGGCCTCTATCGATGACTATACCTTTTATTATAATGGCTACATTGAATCCACTGTTGCCAATGTGTACACTCACTACAATGAATCCGCTTGTTACACTCCATCCACCAAATCCACTTAGCAAAATAGGGAATCAAAAACCGAAAAAAGGCACCCTCGGCCACATCCTATGCAGAATGGCGCAGGAAAACCCAAACGCTTGGAGGGTTGTTCCAATCACCTTACCTTTGCTATGAAAAACGGTCAGTAGCGACAGCTCTGGCCACAGTATAAACGATTAAAACCAATTTGAATGGAAAAGAAAGTAAAAGCAGGAAAAATGAGTGAGGAAGAAGAGAAGAAAGTGACGCAGTGGTTCCTGGAAGCGAGGAGTGACAGAAGCCTATCAAAAAGCAGTATGGAAGAACGCTATCCTCTTGTGTATGCCATGACTGACAGTAATCAGAAGGAACCACAACAGGATGAACAGCCAAAAGAGGATAAAACTATTGCAGCCACCGATTCAAGTGCAGCAATTCAACCAACTACAGTCACTGTACCTACGTCTATGGAAACAACACAGCAGGTTTGCGATGAGGAGAAAATAGGGGAGAAAACTATGGTCAAGGTAGCGGCTGAGCCTTCTGATCCCAAACCATCATCAGAATCCTCTGATGTTCCAATGACGGAAGCAGAACCTGTTTCTCTTCCTGACGCGAATGATGGCAAGTTGCCTCCTGTGCATCGAGTGAGCAGTAAGCAGCGCAGACTCTCTTTCGAGGAATACCGCTCTGTCTATCTCCCTGTTCCCAAGATAGAGAACCGTATGCCCATCTTCATCAGTGCCTCCCTCCGCGACGAACTGGATAAGATAGCACGACGGTTGGGAGGCAAGCGTATGAGTGCGTCAGGCATCGTAGAGAATATGGTGAAGCACCACCTGATTACCTATGGCGACGAATTGAAAGAATGGTATAAATTGTAAACTATAAGTACGGAGTCTGCGACTGCATGTAATGGCTTGACACCGTAGGTGGCACAAACGTCTGGATACTTTCGTATGAGTGCGGCGAGGTTATGTTTTCGGCATCCCGAAAACGACCTCGCCCGCCCTCACGATGCGGGGGAAATCCGCTCCCCATTGGTCGCAGATTCTGTGAATGCAGTCACTAAAGTGAATACACTGAAGTTATGATAGCAACAAGGAATCAAGACAATAAGAAGCACGGAGGCAGACCAACCGTTGCCGATGGCAAACGGCTGTCAAAGGCAGTCACGGTCAAGTTCTCCAAGAAGGACTACGAGATATTGAGGACAAGGAGCAAAAAGGCGAACAGGAGGATGGCAGAGTATATCAGAGAGTCGGCATTACAGTCTAAGGTCGTGCAGCCCTGTACTGAGGCAGACATAAAAGAGTATCGTACATTGGTAGGCATGGCAAACAACCTCAACCAACTGACAAAGATGGCTCATCAGGACGGCATCATCTACTTATACTCACCACTGGTTAGCCTGCTTGGAGAGATTACCAATACCATCAGAGAGTACAAACAAGGCACTAACAAGAAGAAAAAATGATAGGAAAAATCATGAAGGTAGCATCTTTTAGCAGATGCGTCCACTATGTGACAGGTAAGGAGGAAGCAAGAATCCTTGCCTCAGATGGTGTATTGCTGACTTCGGCACATGACATCATCGACAGCTTTGAGTTCCAAAGGCAGATGAATCCCAGAATCTCAAAGCCTGTAGGCCATATCGCCTTGAGTTTTCTTCCAGAAGACAAGGACAAGTTGACCGACGAGATGATGACGAAGATTGCAAAGGAGTACATGGAACTGATGGGCATCAAGGACACCCAGTTTCTTCTTGTGCGCCACTTCGACAATGGTAATCCCCACTGTCATCTGGTCTATAACCGCATCAACGACGAGGGTAAGACCATCACAGACCAGAATGATTTTAGGCGAAACGAACAGGTGACAAAACTGCTTAAGCGAAAGTATGGACTTACGTTTTCAAAGGGTAAAGGACGTACTAAAACCGAACGATTAAGGGGAACAGAGAAGACGAAATATGAGATATACCATGCCGTTGGTACAGGCTTACTGCGCTGCAAGTCATGGCCTGAGTTCGTGAATCACCTAAAAGCAAATGGCGTGGAAGTGGAACTTGTCATGAGACGGAATGCCAGCAAAGACCTGAAAGACTTACAGGGTATGCGCTTTAAGAAAGACGGCTATACTTTTAAGGCTTCACAAATCAGAAGGGGTCTGTCTTATGCGGCTATTTTGTCAAAATTGGATTCCAATGCAGAAAAGGAGCAGCAACGAACAATCAACAGCCAGGCACGTCTAATCCAGGCAGAACAGCCAAGAGAAGAGACTTATTCAGAGCCACAAAAGCATAACGAGCCGTCAATAGGAATACCGTCATTAGGATTGTTCGACACCACGAATCCCGTCTATGACCCAGCCGAAGAAGAGTTCAGAAGGCGA
>Ga0256404_1004188_pt1 | contig 27603 bp, 28 predicted proteins | sample RumenRJG_01DNA_FD_185990 | JGI IMG/M metagenome (GOLD analysis project Ga0256404, IMG submission 185990) | Bovine rumen microbial communities from Lethbridge, Alberta, Canada - RJG_01 | ecosystem: Host-associated > Mammals > Digestive system > Stomach > Rumen | place: Canada: Alberta | collected...
CGCATCATCCAGGGAAACATAAGTGCGGCCGGTATCCTGAGCCAGATATTTCAGCATCGTAGATTTACCGACCTGTCTGGCTCCGGTCACCATGACTGCCTTAAAGGCGCTGCTCATTTTAAGAAATTTTCTTTCCAGAGAACGATGGATATATGCCATAATGATACCTCATTTTTAGTTTAATCTTAAGTCTACTTCATTTTAAACTTATTTTTTCAAGTCTGTCAAGGTCTGTCTGTTCTTAATAGTCTGCCTTTGTCGATTTGCTACATGTACCTGACATCTTGCTGCCATCGTATGCGAATAATATTTTCGTATTACGCTATTGCAATTCTCACAGCTATGTGCTGCAATACTATCCGAAGGTGAAAAAGCATGAATACGACTCCCTCAAATATAGGAACCCGGATCAGGGATGCCCGGAAAGCAGCAGGGATGAGCCAGACGGTCCTGGGTCAGCATCTGAACAAGACGCTCCGCACGATCCAGAAATATGAAAGCGGAGAGATCGAGCCATCCATCGCTACCATAAATGAACTTGCAGAGATCTTACATGTTTCTTCCGCAGAACTGATGGGCTATAAACGGCAGGAGATCCGGCTGGAATCCTTCGCCGATGTACTGGAAGCCCTGAACGAACTCAACAAGAAAGCCGGCATCCGATTCAATCTCGATGTGAAGCGGCCTCCGAATGCGGAAGGGTGGACCTGCTCTCTCACCTTCGACGGGAATGACCAAACAACAGAACACAATTCGGATCTGAGCCTCTTTCTGGAGAGGTTCGCTGAGGAACGGGAACGAGTCGAGACCTACTGGACCGATCATGCCTACTTCGACCGGTGGTTCGATCAGGAACTGGCCTACTATGCTGAAGTTAAGCTTCCGGATAAAAACAGGAAGACCTGACCCCGGAAGAACGCCTGAAGCGCCGGAATGAGCTCATTGGACGCATTGCGGAAGAAACAGAGTAATTCCGTATGTATCCTCTGCGAAAGATCTCGTGTTCGCCTCTTTTGTTCCGGAAAAGATATCAGAAGAATACATTCACCTAATCGACTCACGCATTGGTATGTTCAATTGAATATCATATCTTGAGATCAGTTCCTATTCTTAGTGCAACGCTCCTTCGATACGACGACGTATCGAAGGAGCGTTGCTTTCTTACTATTTTATCCGTTATTCGCTACTGGCTGTTCCGGTTCCTCGTAGTTCCGTACTGCCGTAATGTGATATTCATCACCGTCCCGGGTGAGCTCGTAGATCATGTTCTTCACGAACACCAGGTTGTCCGTCGCATTTCCCGTAGGATCGATAACGATGCTCTGATCATACTGCATGCAGGCTACTGTCAGATATCTCTTTCTTCCGTCGCGCTGGATGTCGGTGATCTGGGGAACATTGCCTCCGATCAAACTGGTGATCGGAATGATGTAGGTATCTGATTCCGGATCATAAACGAATGTCAGATCTGCGTCGACTACATTTCCCCTCTCCGGAAGAGCATCTTCACCGTACATCCTTGTGAAGTAGCGGTCCACCTCCACAGCAGGGATCATCATCTGTTCGTACTCGTTTTTGGAGTACTTCTCGGTGTCCTCTCTCGTGAGAACCGCCCAGATGGCGGATTCCATAAGGATATTGGGGTCTGCATCTTCTATCGTCTCGAAGGGAATCGGATTGAGTCCCACCAGCGGCGAGATCAGCTGCGTATACGCGTCGATATCGTCGGCCGGATTGAGCCGTGTTCGCACAGCGCTTACCCCTGTATGGATCAGGAATACAAGACCGATGACGGCAAGCACCGTGAAGAGGAACCCCCTCAGCTGCCTCACCCTGCGGCGGCGGCGCTTGATGCGCTCTACCCGGTCTCTCTGCGCTTTCGTTCTTCCTGTTGTTTTTTCCTGGCTCTTTGCCATTGATTCAACCTCGATGTTTTTATCTGTAGACTACACAGGAATCCGTGAGTCTGTCATTGAGCGTTCTGTGGTCCTTGCCGAAGATCAGAAGTCCTCCCACCACCGTCCAGTCGGAGATCAGCTTCCCGAATGAAGCGCGGAAGAAGGCCTGCCACCATGTAAGAGGTGCTCCGGACTCCACATCCACGACCCGAAGACGAAGCGCCATCTTTCCCAGCGTCGCTCCAGTCCATTTTACCATCATCGTCTCGTAGATGAGGCCGAACAGGATACCGAAACACACTCCCAGCGGGAAGTCGAAGAAGAACGGCTTCGACGCTGCGTTGTCGAACAGGATCGAGGCAGAAAGATATCCACACATACCAAGGATCCCTTCAATGGTCAGGTCCAGCATGCGGGCGAAGTACCTCACCCAGAAACCACCGGGCAGCCATCCGTTCGCCTCGTACAGTTTCTCTGCCTCAGTCTTATACTCCTTTGGGATCTGAGCGATTATCTCTTGTGGAGCAGACGTGTCGTAATAGGCGTATCCTTGGCCATCACCGGGTTGCGGAATGCTCTGGTACCCGGCTTCCTGGCTGTTATTCCATATTTCTTGACGGTCTTCTTCCAGGTTCGTCTCGCTGCCATTCCAAGCAGACGTGACAACAGGCTGTGCTTCTTCTTGCGCGAATGCTTCGACAGCACTCTCCCGGACTTCTGCTTCATCCTGTCCCTCCGTGTTTTGTAAAAGGTCCTTTTCATCCAGCATAGGAACGAACCTCACCGTTTCTCTTTTCCATCATCTCCTTGAGCGTCTGAGCGTCACTCTTGGGGATGGCCTCGATGATCCTTCCGATCAGGGCGGAGTACCATGCCTCCTCTGCCACATAGGGGTAATCCTCATACGCCACTCCTAGCTCGTCCTCGAAGGCGTAAAGGGAATCCTCACACTCGATGATCTCATCGATGAGGCCGTTGTTCAGTGCCTGTGTGGCGGTATAGGTTCTGCCGTCCGCGATCTTGCGGAGCTGACTGCGGTTGATTCCTCTCGCATCCTGAACGATATCGAGGAAGCGCTCGTAGCACTCATCCACCGTGGACTGAAGGATCGCCCTCTGTTCATCGGTCAAAGGATTGTACATATTCCCCATGGCTTTGTTCTCGGAAGAACGGATGTAATCGACCTTGACTCCGAGTTTCTGAGCAAGTTCCGAAACGTCCATCATCTCGATATAGACACCGATGGAGCCGACATCTGCAGTTCTCTCTGCTGTGATATAATCCGCAGCAGCTGCGATATAGTAGGCTCCGGAGGCCATCATGCTGAAGCATCCCGCCTTGATGGGACGCCCCGTGATCTCCTTGTATTCCATGAGCGCCTGATAGATCTTGTCGCTGTCGTATACCGATCCGCCGGGGGAGTCGATAGCGAGGAAAATGCCCTTGTTGGCATCATCGTAAGTAATTGTGTCGATATAATCGCAGATCGTAGTAGTGGAGAGCGTGATCTCATTGCCGAACATATCGTAACTGGTCTCTCCGATGGTGCCATAGATCTCGATGACCGAAACATAGGGCTCGTTGAGGATCGCTTCTCCTCCCCTCGCCCCTCCGAAGAACCCGGAGAAACTGACGCCGAGGATCGCTGTGATCAGGATGACCGCACAAACGATCACCACTGTAACTGTCTGTTTTGTCTTCATATATTGCTCCATAAATGATTTAGGTTTCACGTACCCTTTATTATACATTATTAGAAAGCATTTACAACGCCACGGTTCTTTCATGGTACCGTCTGATTTGCTATAATGATGCTACCAAAAACAAAGAAGGTTTGTTTGATGAAAAAGATTCGACTGATCGCATCTATCCTTCTGGTTATGATTCTCTTCACCGCATGTGGTACGAAGACGGAGACTCCGGAAGACGACAATACACTGGAACCACTGCCCGAGATTCCCACCTATGAGGGGACGTCGGTCGCCGACTCCCCCTTTGTGGGATCCTATCGCTGTATCTGGTCCGCTCTCGAACACAGCAGCACCGACGATCCTTCCTGGGAAGGGAGAGTATCTTCTCTTGTCTGCAACGCGGACGGCACGTTCAGCCTCACCTTCGACTCTCTGGAAGAAACAGGAATGGTGACCGTCTCCGGAACTTTTACGGTGGAAAATGATACCGCCACCTGTGCGGTGAAGGAACGCACCGGGGAGAATTATCTCGGTGTTGAATTGGAAGAGTTCCGTCTGAACCTCATCGACGAGAATGAACTCCGGTACAAAGGAGAGCAGCAGGGTCTGGTCGCCGACCGGGACATCTTCTCCAAGGAAGGATAAGGATCACATATGGCTCTGGATTTTCTCATTCTCTATGAACATATCGTCCGGGAACTGGACTGCGACGCCCTCCTCATGGCAGAATTGCAGCGCAGAGGATACTCTGTGGAACTGTTCCAGCTTATGGACCGGAAAAAACTGAAATATTTCTTCTGGAAAAAGCCGAAGGTCATCGTGACTTCTGCCATGTATGACAATGAGACGCTCAACTCCTTCGTCTACAACAATGTGGGCAAGCTGGACAAGGTCGTGAATCTCCACTGGGAAGAGGTTCTGTCCCGGGAACAGGAGGAAAGCAACTTTTACAATCTCAACGAAAATGCCGCCAAGTGCACACACATCTGCTGGGGCAAGGCTGCAAGAGACCGTATCGTGAAGAACGGCGTACCGGAGAACAATGCCGTGATCACCGGTGCAATCCATCTGGATTTCTTTCTCCCTCAGTTTGAATCCCTTTTTAAAACAAAGGAGCAACTGGCGGATGAATTCGGTCTGGATAAAGACAAGAAGTGGTTCTGCTATATCAGCTCCTTCTCCTGCGCTCAGATGGACGACAAGGAGATCGAAGAACTCAACGATATGACCAACCTGGACTTCACCGGCTTCAAGGCGGTAGGAAATCGCTCCATGCGTGTGACACTCCAGTGGTTCGACCAGTTGCTGGATGAACATCCTGAGATCGAGCTCATCTATCGGCCGCATCCCAGTGAATGGAACAGTCCTCCCCTCGATGAGATGTGCGCAAAGCACTCCAACTTCCATGTCATCACAAACTATACCGTGAAACAGTGGATCAAGGTCTCCGACCTTCTCGGCACCTGGCTGAGCACATCCATCGCCGAGATCTACTACGCCGGAAAGAACTGCGTGGTGATCCGTCCGGAGCGCCTCTATGACGACTACGATCCGGTGACCTACGAGAACTGCACCGCGGCCGACTCCTATGAGAAGCTGAACGCGTATGTGAATGATCCGAATATGGATTTCCCCATCGACATCCCGACACTCAAGAGCCACTACGATGTAATCGAAGGTTATCCTTCCTATATGCGCATCTGTGACCTGCTGGAGGAAGTGTATAAGAATCCCCCCAGAGATCATCCGTTCTCCGAGGGGTACAAACCGCATTTCAACCTGATCAAATTTGTCGCTCTGTGGGTCTTCTCGGTAATGCGTTTCTTCCATATCAACCCCCACTGGTTTGATTTCTTAGGAAAGAAGCTTACCGACACCACCGAGCGCATGATCAACTACCATGCCAAGGCGCATGTAGATAAAAAGGATCTCGACCGGCTTTTGGCACAGATGAGATCCTGTATTGAAGAGAAATAGCCATGTCCAATGATAATATACAAAAGGTGTACCGGTTTGTGTCCTGGTCCATCATCTTCGCGTTGTTTCTTCCCGCTTTCTGCCTCGTCATCCCAGAGCTGTTCCGGTTCGGTGGGATCAACTGGCAATTGGTGGGGTATGTCTGGGACCACTTTGGCACCTACCGATATGCCTTCCCTGTTTTTCTCTTTCTTTATTTGTTTCTCCTCCTTCTGACGAGGAAACTATGGGTACCCACCCTGCTTATGCCCCTTATCTCCTCCCTTATCGGCATTGCGAATTATGATCTGCTCCGCCAGAGAGGGACGCCACTGGTTCCGGAGGATTTCTCTGGTATCTTTCGGGCGATCTATGTATTAAGGCATGGTTATACTGTGAGCAAACCTCAGGGGATATGGACGGTGGTGATCGTAGTAGCGGTATTATGGTTCATAACGCTGTTTACCAATATAAAGAAGGATCAGATACAGACTTGGATTAAGGTGATATCGGTGGTTCTCGCTATAGCGACTTTGGTGGGATGCTTCTTCTATTTCACCGCAGTGCTCTCCAACAACGATCTGTTACTTCAGTTGGGAAGAGAAGAGGTTGTTGACATCGAAAAGGCGTATGAGACAAATGGATTCTTTCCGGAATTCTGTGTTTTAGTGGTTTCCTGACTTTATCTGATAAACATCCTCCGGCTAAGCCGGAGATTTTTGTTTTTTACTGATCAGTAACCTTTACTGTACCTCTCGATTAACGAGTGCCTTTTTTGTTTCTTATTCAATCCATTCCATTGTATTCGCTCCAACGTTTAACTTAGAGTTAAAAAACTCAACGAAATATCCACGGCTGTCCCCATGAACGGTAGGGATAATGAGGTGAAGTCCTTCAATTCCATCAAGGTTCTTCTGTACAGTTATCTGACCCATATCACAGCTTCGCCTCCTTCAGATATCTTGCAACAGCATCTCTCCAATCAGGGAGAGGTTTGAAGCCGTTTTCCACAAGCTTCTTTTTCTCCAGTTTCGAGTTGAACGGCCGGGATGCCTTAGAGAGTCCATACTCCGCTGTGGTCACAGGGATAACAGTGATATTAAGTCCGTACTGCTTATAGAATTCGCAGCAGAAGTCGTACCAGCTGATGTAACCGCCTTCATTGGTCACGTGGTAGTAGCCATACTTTTCCGTCTCTACCATGTCCACAAGTAGCCTGGCCAGGTCCAGCGTATACGTCGGAGTACCGATCTGATCGTTGACCACGCGGACTGTATCAAGAGTCTTTCCAACATTGATCATCGTCTTTATGAAGTTCTTACCATTGAGCCCGAAGACCCAAGCGATGCGGACAATGAAGAACTTCTCCAATGTATTGGCTACCGCCAGTTCACCGTCAAGCTTACTCTGACCGTAGACATTCAACGGCGCATAGCACTTGTCATCCGGCTCCCAGGGTCTTTCACCCTGACCATCGAACACATAGTCTGTGCTGATGTAGACCATCTTCGCATCCACAGCTTTCGCGGCTTCAGCAATGTACTGAGTATCAAGGAAGTCAAGGCGAATGATAACCTGTGATAAGCAGGATCTTTTGTAACATAAATCGTCGTAGTTCAGAATGGCCTCCTTGAAATTATGATTGTTTCCGTCCCCTACCGGAACCAGGTGGTATTGCTGATTTAGGGTTGTGGGTGATACTCGCATTCAGCTTTTCTTAATAAGTCTTTTCGCATACCGAATTGCATCTTTCTGAACACAGATAGTTAAGCAGACATATAAGACACAATATAATAATCCTGAGATTATCCAATTATCAATAATAGTTACGGAATAAAATATGCCCATAGCCACTATCAAATATAATAGATTTCTCCATCTGGAGTACTTGTAGTCGTTTACAAAATATTGTTCTATGTAAACATACCAAATTAGCATGGTAACAATGGAGGCAACCGAGATCGATACAGTAGTTTTAAACATCAAATAAGCAATTCCATTTGCAGCAGCTGAAACAGCAAGTATCAGAACGCTCTTTTTAAAGTACTTCAAATTGTCACCAAGCGTCTTGTAATAATTATGCATTACAACCGTCACTGCGGAGCTGATAGCAAGCCCAGGAAAGATAACGCGGAAGATAATAAGCGAATCCGCATATTTAGGGAGAAACCAACCTATAAAGGCATACAACGGAAAATATGATATTAGAGCACCAAACACAAAAATGAGCATTGTACTTATGAGATTGGAATAATTCTCTTTTAGTGTATCTTCGGTTGTTCTCTTTAGCACTGGATAAAGCACTGTTGATATAGCAGATGTTGCGACAGTAATCAGCGACAACAAATTATATGCAAATGCATATACAGCGTATTCTGTGTTTGGAAACAGAATATTTACAAACTGTCGATCTGAAGTTAGAATCAATGTTGCGCAAAGGTTGGCAAACATTAGCGGAAAACCAGTCTTCGAGAGAAAAAAGACAGTGGGTCTTGTCGAAGCAAGAGTATCAGATTCGCCAAAAATAATTCTCTTGTAGATAAAAAAATAACCAATAGAGACAGCTGCGAATCCAAATGTCATGAGAGCAACATAGATTCGATAATCTACAAGTTCCTTTGTTAAATAGTAAATTGCCATTATGATTAAACCACCAACCACTTTAAGAAGTGATTGTATCATTTTGGCAACTGAATACTCTTTAAATCTCTGTGTAATTTGAGATATTTGTTGAAAATATCCCACTAGATTGTTAAACGTAATATATAATGCGATCATAATCAATAGGAAACCATATTCAGTATTCCTATTGAATACCGCAACAACAATAAGTGCAGCGTCAGAAATCAAATGGACAAGTAAATACCATTTGAAAATACCCCTGAACTTTTTCTGATCCAACTCATCATAATTATATCCACCAAATTCTAATACTACTCCATCTATTATTCCCAAGCTGAAAAACCCAGCATAGGACACATATAAAGTAAATGTTTTATAATATCCATATCCATCAACAGGCATTACTTTGGGAATGATCAGGCCAACAATTATGCCAGCAAAAATTGTTGCCAAATTACTAATAGTAACACGTACAATATTTCTTAGCGCATTTGTCTCTTTTCGTGCCATATTATTATCACCTAATAAAATCAAAGCTTCTTACTTTTTAGGAAACCAATCCAAATCACTATTGCCATCATAATCTTCATATAATTCATCTATATGAGAACTAATTATTTCGTCAGTCAACTGTGAATAATCTAGTTTCAACAGCTTCTCAATCATGCGCTCATCAAAACGATACTTTATCACTTTTGCCGGGACTCCACCAACAATTGCATATGGTGGAACGTCTTTGGCAACTACAGCCCCTGCAGCAACTATTGCTCCCTGACCAATCTTTACCCCCGAAATAATTGTTGCTCCATATCCTATCCATACATCATCTCCAACAATGGTATCCCCTTTTGCAATTGCTTCTCCAGCATATGGAGGGATTAATTTCGCTTTAAATGGATAAGTGGATATATGTGAGGTATAATGATCTGCATTTAGCAAGAAAGTCACATTTTGCGCAATAGAAACATAGTTCCCAATAATCAGTTTTGAATCCCAATTAAATGAGACCGTCCTTAGTTCACCATATGAATGTTTCCCGATAGAAACCTTATCCAGTGGGAACACCGACATTGGGATAATTCCATTCTGGTCTCCAAATTGTCTCTTCCATTTCATTTGAAATATAAGCCGCTTAATATTTGTTGATATCCCGAACATATTTCTTTCTCCTACCACGTGAAAAACCGATCCGCATCGTAAATAAACTTCTAAGCTTTGGATCCCTTTCAAAGGCGCGTATAATGAAATAGATAAAGGTTGTAGTTACCAGGGCTGCATATTCCAATCTTCCAACAGTAAAGTTTCCAGTAACATAAAATGACAAGTAATAAACGAAAAAATAGATCGTACTAATTTTAGTCGGACGCTTTCTAATCATGTTATAAGTAATATAAGACCAAATAGAAGTAAAAACCAAACACCCGAAAGCGCCAAAGTCAGTATATATATATCCCAAATAAGTAACGAAAACTGGCCCGATATTAGGAAATCCTATGTCCGAAGCGATACTATCCCAGCTATAGCTTGTGCCAAAGTAGTTACTAATCAGTCTTCCAATTATAGTACGCCCATATGCAAAGTCCTTTAAAGAGCCAGTGATTTTGCTGAATTCTATTGGACCGTGCCCAAGGTAGAAGAAGGTATTTCTAAGAAGTGGATTTACTTCACTTACTGCATTAGCCAGTCGTGACATAGAAACAGTTATAAAAAATGATACAACGATTATCAAAACTATGATTGCTGCAATAAAAACCTTTCTCTTGCCGGATTTTGAAAGGTATTTATAGAAGACCAACCCGATTGCCCCTGTACAGAACGTAAAGATGAGCAATCCTCCTCTAGCAGCCATAGACGAACAACTTACAAAATAAATGAAGAAGGTTAGGATAAATAGCAACGCTGCAAGTAAGTTATTGACTTTCTCTTTAATCATTCCAAAAGCAATAAAAACACTCGCCAATTTGAATTCGAGACAAAGCTTATAACATATATTAGAGAAAAAATTGGTCGTCGCCACACCTATTGCTTCGTTCTCTTCATTTCCATATAAGCTTTGCCTTAGAAGGCCAAAGTCCCCTATCCCGATTGTTGATCGAATGAATCCGATCGATGGTAAAATAAATAACAATGCAACGGCAATGTAAATAATCGAATATACGACAAAAAAACGCTTAGTCCTATCTTCTTTTCCATATTCCTCAAGTTGATTTTTGTGGTCAAAAAGTTTAAATGGTTGAAAAGCTACTAAATTGCATAAAAATAATAAAGCATATCCCCATAAAGTGGTGTCACTCAAGTCATACCACCTATTATGCCAAGAGCTGAACCCAACAATATACCTGTTATAAACGCATAACAAACAAAACACTGCGGACACAGCATACTCAGTCCAAAGTGCTCTATAAATAATGTTGTTCTTTTTAACATATGTTCTAACTGCAACAAAGCAAGTTAAAACAGTATATATCCATAAGTAAGTTGTTCCCATTGGTTCAGCTTCCTTCCAAAGGCATTACTCTCATCTCAGATGCTTATTAATCCTTCAATGCCTGACTCAACGCCTCTAAATAAGCAAATCCATTAGCTTCATCAGGTTCCAGAAAAGCTCCTTCACTCCATTCATTCCATGCTGTTATGAAAAGAATAGATTTGTTCTTCTTTTCACAGACAGCGGTTAACTGCTTTAAAAACTGTTCAAAGATTTTTGGTGATCCACCATCAATAATACGCCCACGCGCACCTCTTCTGGGTGTGTCATCAAAATTTACAAAGCATCCATAATATAGACCATTATCTGTATTTCTTTCAGCCATCTGTATTAGATTTTTCCAGACGTTTCCATAGGAGTACACTTTTGGCTTGATCGGTTTTGTTAAATCCCCAATTTTTTTGACAAATTTGTCTGTAATACTTCTTGTTTCCCAGGCCGAGTTTCCAGGTTCATAGGTGAAACTATACGGTGTAACCGTGTTTTCTCCATGATTGTTTTTGCATAAAACTTTTATCCCATCAAATCCATTATGACGCGCCAAGTCATCCCAACATGTGATCATTTGTCTTAGAACCTCAGGCGTATTATCTGGGTTAAAAATGCCAAATAGAGGCTTATTATCTTCTTTGATATATCGTATATCTTTAAAATAATTCAGCAAGTATTCAAAATGTTTAATCCAGTCCTCTTCCTTTCCATAATCCAATGCTATCAGGATTCCCTCTCCTTCTTTAGATGTTGCGATGTTCTTATCACTCATTGGAGCCCAATCATTTGCATGTTTAACAGCACTCCATGTCCTCTTCCAAGAGCCATTATCCCAAGTGAACATATAATTAATGTTCAGCTCGGGATGATTAATTATTATTTCTGCAGGCTTAGTAAGAAGGCATCTATCAGTCGAAAACCAATAGTGGTATATATTGAAGCCATAGATGCCATATTTATTAGCTAAATCCACTTGCTTTTTTACATCGTCAAGCCGATCTAGCGAGTAATACACTCCACCTATTGGTACTCTAGGCTGCATGTGTCCATCAAATTGTGGCTTTGCATTTCTTACTGCAACCCAATCTGTATATCCTTCTCCCCAAAACAAATTATTTTCAGGGATTACATGAAATTGAGGCAAGTAATTTGCCACTATTTTTACCTTATCTCTCATACCTATCCACCTTTGCAATGGTTTCTTCAAAAATTCCAATCAAATGCTGTGCGCTATTATTATAATTATATGTTTTTATTATTCTTTCATCTTCTTCTATAACAGCATTAATATCCTTATTTAGTACTGCATCAGCTAAGGCCATTGATAAACTTTCAGGGTCTCCAGCCTTAACTATATAACCATTTTTCTCGTTTATCAGTTCATATGCTGAGCCAACCGCTTCAGTAGCAATTAAAATATTCCCACATTGTAAAGCTTCATTTACGGTCATCCCCCAAGCTTCAACACTTCCCTCATAATAACTTGTTGGTAACACAAATATTGAGCATTGCGAAAAATAGTTGTATCGTTCATCTGGATGAATAAAGCCTAGCCACGAAATATTAAATACACCTCTTGATGACGCATACTTTTGTAAATTGTCTCTGTCGGGACCATCTCCTGCAATAACCAACCATATCTTTTCATTAACTATTTCATCAAGTATTCCGAATGCGTCAATTAAAACTCTTAACCCCTTTTTTTCAATAACTCTGCCGAAATATAGCACACATATTCTGTCTGTCGGAATATTATTGTCCTGTTTCCAGTTTGTTCGTTCACATACAGGTGACATGCTTGAATAATAAGCAGGGTAACATTTCTGAGCATTTGCTCCATTCGAGATTAGATACTCACACGCCTTTTTCCCATACCCTATTGTACAATCCGCATGTCTAATGATTGGCTTTACGATCATCCTCTGAAAAGAGTTTTTTAGCTTCTTTTTGATTGGTTGCTTATCTGTCGGTGCTTCCCATTTTCCCCAAAAATAGAATACTTTCTTCTTATATTTCTTAGAGCAATAATAAATCCAATATGCATAAGCTGACTCTTTGAATGAATCAAGTGGTGGTATCACAACACCCTTAACGGTATGATTAGATATTAGTTTTTTAATATCCGTAAGTTTATTTTTCTCAGGAAGTTCGTGATATCTGATTTTCGACATTTTGTTATTATCTAAATCATTCTTATATACCTTTTTAGCTAATTCCATTTCTGTGAAAACAAAAGTAATCTCATATCCTGATGACATTTTTTGGTATAACGGAATTCGATATTCAGGAGGTGTATTTGTAAAGAACAAAATTTTACTGTTTAATGTATCATTCATATAACGCTCCAATAGTACAGCTTGGTAGTCTCAATAAGGCTGCAACAATTTATATAGTTTCCCGGATTCCATCTCCCATGAGAATCTATGACTAAATGTCAAACCTTGTTCTTTTCTACGCTCTTTTTCAACGTCATCCATACAAATAAATAAACATATAGTATCCTTTAAGGCTTTGATATCGTCAGAACTAAACATAATCCCTGCAGTCCCGGCAACTTCGGGTAACGACGCCGCATCAGAGGTGATTACAATCGTTTTCTGGCTCATAGCTTCAATTACAGGCAACCCAAATCCTTCGTATTTTGATGGAAAGATAAACACTTCTGCATCTGCATACAACTGCGGCAAATCTTCATCGTCAACAAAACCTGTGAAATGGATTCTGTCCTTAAGAGAATCAGAGACATCACCAACTATTTCTTCTAGTTTCCATCCCTGACGCCCTGCAAGCACTAAGTCGGGCAACTCTTTCTTTTCTTCAATAAGATCTCTATATGCTCTAATCAGTAACTGTAGGTTCTTTCGAGGTTCAAGAGTTGAAAGGCTCAACATATACCTGTTTGGTAAACTATATTTATTTTTCAGATCAGGATTGTAGGTATACCCCTTTGCAAAGATATTTGTAAGGCCGTCGTAAACAACCGGAACCTTGTCTTCGCTTAGTTTATATCTTTCACAGATTCTTTTTTGAGAGAATTTTGAAACTGTTATAAGCTTCCAACTGTTCTTTGCAGCCACTCCATACGTATATCTATAATAGTATTTCATCTTTGTTGGTATTGTCTCGGGGCAATCCCAGCATGTGAGATCATGAATCGCATTAATTATTCTGCCTCGTTTGAACATGACAGGACTTGTGAAACTTAAAAACACATAATAATCTGCATCGATTCTTCTTAACGCTTTAAAAAGACTCCATTGAATAAACAAAAGCTTATTGCACGCCGGAACTGTAACAATCTGTACATTCTGCTGCTGCGCTATTGATTGAAATTCCTTATGCACTTCGTTTTTGAACAACAAAACATACTGATTTTCAGGATGATGTATAATGATCTCTCGTGTTATGTTTATGTTATATCTCTCCACACCTGTGAGGTGGTCATAGATTGGAGTAAGGTCAAAAGCAATCTTCATGTAGCCTACTTCTCTTTCCTGTACTTAATAGCCATTCCCAGTATCTTTCGATCATCGACAAGGTACCTCTTCGCCATTCTCTTCGGGTCTTGCGTAATTCTGAACAGCCATTCCAAGCCGTGATCCGCCATCCACTTCGGAGCGCGCTTAATATTTCCGGCCTCGAAGTCTAAGCTTGCACCCAATCCTAACGAAATTGGAACACCCAGCTCCCCCCTGTGGTGAAGAATAAAGAGTTCCTGCTTCGGGCAACCGAGGCCAACAATAAGGATGTGTGGCTGAACATCTTTTATTTGCCTCTTGATTTTAGTCATTTCAGCTTCGTCTTTTTCGAAGCCAAACGGAGGTGAATACGTACCAACCACTTGTAATCCGGGATACTTCTTCATCAAATTCTTTGCTGCAGTCGCAGCCACACCTTCCGCAGCCCCAAGAAAATACATCTTGTACCCTTTATCAGCAGCAAGAGCGCAGAGCCTTGGAAAGAGATCTGAACCACTTATTTTTTCTTTTATCGGGGTACCATACCACTTTGATATCCAAATAAGCGGCTTCCCATCGGTTAAAATTAAGTCTGCGTATTTATAGACCTCATTCAGTTCCCCACCTCGCTCTAATTGAACAAGGTGATCCACATTCGGCGTTACAACGTAAGCCGCCCTATCCTCCTGGATTAATTCATCTATTCTGTCTAACGCCTCATCCATCGTGAGGTTATCAACCTCTGTGTTCATGAACTTTATTCGTGCCATAACAGACCACCTTTATTCCCACTCCCAATCGAGACGCTCAATATCTTCCTCGGTCAGTTCATCACCAACTTGTACTTCGATGATATGTAGCTCAGAAACACCTTTGATTGCGTGCTTCGTTCCAGGAGTGATGATTGCCACATCCCCACGATGAACTTCTTTAACTACATCGTCCAAGATCAGCTCCCCTACACCCTCAGTGAAGGTCCAAATCTCAGTACGATGTCTGTGGCGCTGGTAACTGATGTGCTGGCCGGGAGTAATAATCAGTTCTTTTACCAAACTATTCTGCCCATCTTCATGGAGTTTATAATCCAGAACCTTGTACTCACCCCATCCACGTCGTTCATACATCGGTCGGGCAGAAGCAACATAGTCTTTCAGCTTAGGACTTGCTTCTTTATCAGACACAAGGATTCCATCCGGCGTAGCTGCTATCACAGCATCCTTGATGCCAAGAGCGATGAGCGGAATTCCCAGTTCATTTACTACCTGTGTGTTTTCGCAATCATCAGCAGTGGCGTTACCGCTCACTGGATCAACCATAGCTTCGGACAACGTATTCCAGGTGCCAAGATCCTTCCATTCACCGTTAAAGCGAATAACATTGATGCTCTTCTCCTTCTCAACAACCGCATAGTCGAAGGAGATCTTCTGTAGCTCACCGTACCGTCCGAACAAATCATCATAGGAATCGGTTCCGAACAGGGAACATGAAATACCAAGAAGATATGAAAGTTTGAAAGCAAATACTCCACCATTCCAAAGTGCGCCGTCAGCGATGTACTTCTCAGCTGTCTCCTCATCAGGCTTCTCTTTGAACTCGGAAACCGGTGATATGTGATCCTTACTGGTTGGGATGATATAGCCATACTTCGTACTCGGATATGTCGGTTCTATGCCCATAAGCGTCAGATTTGCTTTCCCTGCCTCATCTGACAGTTCTTTGAGGCACTCGAAATAATCTGCATTCACATACGGGTCTACCGGGCAAACAACGACTGGCTCGTTGTCACCTACACCATTCTTTTTCAAATACGCTGCTGCCAGAGCAATTGCTGGGAAGGTGTCTCGACGAGTTGGCTCGACACTTATACCCACATCATTCCCAAGCTGTGCTCTGATTTGAGGAATCTGGTTTTCGCTCGTTGCAATAGTTACAGTAGCATCAGAATCGATCTCTTTGATCATCCGATACATGCGCATCGCCATCGACTCACGGGCGCCATCTTCTTTAGTGAATATCTTCAAAAACTGTTTTGATCTGACGTCATTGCTCAACGGCCACAGGCGCTTACCCGATCCGCCGGATAAAAGGATTATGTTCATCCTGTATTCCTTTCTCTCTGTAGATCAGGCAAGTCCTAATCTCTTTGTTATCGTGTTCCTATATGTGTTCAGCTTGTCTTCCGCGGCTGCTCTATCCGCTCCAACCACACTGTAATAAATCTTGATCTTCGGCTCAGTACCGGACGGTCGGACTGCAATCCATGATCCGTCGTCCAGCGTGTATTTTAGGACGTTAGAATGTGGAAGGATGCCAAAGGGAGCCGCATCAACATCTTTCTTGTAATCGGTCACAGAGGTCGTGTTTGAGAAAGGCGTGCCGTTCTGGTGTAACTCAGACATCATCGAGCCGATTCGTTCCAGACCGTCCTTACCCTTCAACGTGAAGGAGTCGAGAGCGTCACGGTAGTAGCCATACTCTGCATAAATCTCCTCAATCTTGTCGACCAAGGTCTTGCCTTCGGCCTTAGTTTTCGCTGCCATCTCACAGATCAGCAGGCTGCTTACAACTGCGTCCTTATCCCTGGCATGTGTCCCGACGAGGTAGCCGTAAGACTCCTCATAACCGAAAAGGAAATCGTAACTTCTCTCCTCATCATGCTCCACTTTTGCCTTTTCAAACTGTGTGATCTTTTCACCTATGAATTTGAAGCCGGTCAGCGTGTCAAACACAGTGATCCCGTGCTTCCGGGCAATCTCTGCTCCGAGTTCGGATGTTACGACGGTCTTCACCACAGCGGGCTTCTTGATGCTTTCAAGATCAGTGGTGGAGAGAACATAATCCATCAGCAGAGCACCAACCTGATTGCCGGTGAGGAGCTTAAACTCTCCCTTGTCTTTAACCGCCACACCCACACGGTCACAGTCAGGATCGGTTCCAAGGACTATGTCCGCATCCTCTGCTTTCGCCTGCGCGATTCCTCTTTCCAGCGCTTTCTTGTCCTCTGGATTCGGACTATAAACAGTCGGAAAATCACCATCTGTAATTGTCTGAGCATTAACATGAGTCAGGCTTGTAAAGCCCTCCAGTAACAGCGTCTTGGTCACAGGAATGTTGCCTGTTCCGTGGAGCGGAGTGTATACGATCTTAAGATCCGCTCTCGCTACCGCATCCTTAAACCTTGCCTGCTTCCTGACTGCTTCGATAAAGCTATCAGTCACATCAGCCATCTCTATGAGATCCCAGTTGCCGTCGAAGTTGATAGTTTTGTAATCGTCTACTGCATTGACATACTTTATGACCTGCTCCGCCTGATGCGGCACGAGCTGGCAACCATACTCGTCGTAAACCTTATATCCGTTGTATTCTTTCGGATTGTGACTGGCTGTGATCATTACACCGGCTACGCAGTGCCAGAAGGTAACCGTGAATGAGAGCTGGGGAACGGGCCTTGCATGGGCGTGGAGGTACACACGGATACCGAAAGCAGACAGGACATCAGCAGTTACTCTGGCGAAATGCTCCGAATGATTCCTAGTGTCATAACCGATAGCCACACCGCGGCTCTTGGCTTCATTACCATAGGTATCAAGGAGGTAGCGGGCCAGTCCTGTGGTTGCCTTTCCAACCGTGTACTTGTTCATACGGTTAGTTCCTGCGCCCATAACACCGCGCAGTCCACCCGTGCCAAATTCAAGATCACGGTAAAACCGGTCTTCAATTTCCTTTGGATCAGTTAGAGCTTCCAACTCCATCCGTGTGGTTAAGCCAAAGAACTCATCTGTTTTCCATTGATCAAAAGTCTCCAAATAGCTCATTTGTTTTCCTCTTGTCTCTGAATCTCAATCATTACCGGACAGTCCGTTTCATCACACTGTTCAGCACATTGCCTCTCTTCAAATCTCCCTGTCCGCATAAGAATCGGGCAGATATGGATTTCCATTTTTACTTCACAGCCTTTATCTTTCGTACCAGTACCATCAGCAGTATTGCTATACTGATCCCCGCAAAATCTCTCATAAGATCCCCAAAATCGAACTCCCTTGTTGGAAACGATATTTTCAGGCATTCGTCCATCACGCCTATTGCTAAACTTCCAATCATTCCTTTACAGAGATTCCAACCTCGCGCAGTACAAAGATTGCAAGCTGATAATCCAAGGATGAAATAGAGCATATAATGAACATAGTGTCTGAGCGGCTTTAAACCCACATCGATTCCTATCTTCAGCAATTGTTGCTGCGTCATCTTCGTTAATGCCCCGGTTTGTTCAGGGCTCTGCAAAGTGAGATAAATGATTCCCGCGATAACAACCATAACTACGATTGTTGCTATCCGTTTTTTCAAAAGGCCGCTCACCTTCTATCTTCTGCTAATCTCTCCTAAACAGATCTCTCGTATAAACCTTTTCTTCCACGTCCGCGAGATCGTCACTAAACCTATTCGCAATGATTGCCTGACTCTGTCTTTTGAACTCCGCCAAGTCGTTCACGATTTCGCTCCCATAAAACGTTGAGTGGTTGGGTAGCGTCGGCTCGTACACGATCACCCTTGCGCCTTTGGCCTTAATGCGTTTCATCACACCTTGGATGGACGACTGCCGGAAGTTGTCTGAATTGCTTTTCATGGTGAGCCTGTATACACCGATTACAACTTCTTTCTCACCGACATACCCACCGCTATAGCTATTGCCTCCGGCAATCTGAAGCACACGGTCAGCGATAAAATCCTTCCGCGTCCTGTTGCTCTCCACAATTGCGGCTATCAGATTCTCCGGGACGTCGGCGTAGTTAGCCAGCAGCTGCTTTGTGTCCTTCGGCAGACAGTAGCCACCGTAGCCAAAACTCGGGTTATTGTAGAAGTCACCGATGCGGGGATCCAGACTTACCCCGTGGATAATATCCGCTGTCTTCAGCCCTTTCATCTCGGCATAGGTATCAAGTTCGTTGAAATACGAAACCCGGAGAGCCAAATATGTATTAGCAAAGAGCTTCACCGCTTCTGCTTCTGTGAGGCCCATCATCAAAACCTCTGTGTCCGGCTTCAAGCTTCCCTCCACAAGCATCTGTGCAAACTGTTCTGCTGCCCCTCTGGTCTTCTCGTTACAACCGACGATGATACGAGAGGGGTAGAGGTTATCATATAGAGCCTTATTCTCCCGAAGGAATTCCGGGCTAAAGATGATGCGATTACATCCAAACTTCGCTCTGACACTTTCCGTATACCCAACTGGAATCGTGCTTTTAATCACAAGGGTGGCATGGTCATTCACAGCAAGGACTGTTGAAATCACAGTTTCCACAGCACTTGTATCAAAGAAATTCTTGACCGGATCATAGTTGGTCGGAGCTGCGATAATTACATAATCAGCGGTAGAATAAGCACGCTCCCCATCTGTGGTCGCTGTGAGCTTCAGCCCTCTTTCCTCATGCTCTGCAAGATATTTTTCTATGTATTCGTCAGCTATCGGGCTCTTCCATGCCTTCAGCATCTTGACCTTCTCAGGTACGATGTCGACCGCTGTAACCTCATTTTTCTGGCTCAGCAACACCGCTAAAGACAAGCCCACGTAACCAGTACCCGCAACTGCAATGTTCATTCTTTTTTCCCCATCTCTCTTTATCCATCCTTACGGCCCGCCGTTCCTCCGGCGACAGTTTTATCCTTTGTTCCGCACCGCACATAATGAAAGTGCGACTGAAGTTTAATCTCTCCTGAACAAATCCCTTGTGTAGACTTTGTCTGCAACATCCGCCAGTTCCTGGCTCATGCGATTGGCAATGATGACGTCAGCTTTCTCTTAAAACTTCTCCAGATCATTAACCACTAGGCTGTTGAAGAATGCGTCACCATCAGCCAGAGTGGGCTCATAGATAATCACAGGAATACCTTTCGCTTTGATTCTCTTCATAACACCTTGGATGGCGGATGCGCGGAAGTTATCTGAATTGCTCTTCATAGTGAGCCGGTACACACCAACTACAGTGGGCTTTTTGCTCAGAATCTGCTCTGCAATGAAATCTTTTCTTACGGTATTGCTCTTTACCACAGCCTCGATCATGGTTTGAGGGACATCTTTATAGTTTGCCAGAAGCTGCTTCGTATCTTTCGGTAAGCAATATCCACCGTAACCGAAGGAAGGGTTGTTATAGTGCGAACCAATCCTCGGATCGAGGCACACGCCTTCAATGATCTCAGCGGTATCGAGTCCTTTGGACTGAGCATATGTATCCAGCTCGTTAAAGTAGCTGATGCGAACAGCAAGGTAAGTATTGGCAAAAAAGCTTTATTGCCTCGGCCTCAGTTAGATGTGTGATCAGCGTTCTGATCTGCTGCGGCTCCTGCCCGACTCTTTCCTCTTCCGTCCTTGCACTTTCTAATAACAGGCCAGCAAACATCTCCGCCTGCTCTCTCTGCCCTTTGCCACAGCCCACTACAATGCGGCTCGGATGAAGGTTATCGTAGAGCGCCTTAGACTCCCGGAGAAACTCCGGACTGAAGATGATGTTGTCGACGCCATATTTCTTCCGCACAGATTCGGTGTAGCCGACCGGAATGGTGGACTTAATCACCATGAGGATGTTCGGATTGACAGCCAATGCCTGCTCAATAGCGTCCTCCACAGCTGTTGTGTCAAAGAAGTGATTCTTATCGTCATAGTTGGTAGGTGTGGCTATAATCACAAGATCGGCCGATGCGTATGCAGTTGCCTTATCTGTAGTAGTATGGAGATGGAGCTGTCGGGAGCTTTCCCGCGCTTCCCGGAAGAACCGTTCAATCTCATCATCCTAGATCAAGCTGATAAACTTATTGAGTTTTTCTGCTTTCGCTTCTGTTGTCGTTATCGCTGTAACCTCATGGTTTTGTGCAAGGAGGACTGCTAAAGACAGTCCAACATATCCGACACTCAAATCATTCTTTACATTTGCGAACTAATAGCTTCCACGTTATTTTCAATTAATCAGATAGAGTATCTTATTCCAAACCCTAAAACCACGATATACTCGAGTCTGGCCTGACTACTTCATTAAAATCTATGATCCCGTTTTTCATCTGACCTGCCTCACACCAATAAAACACGTCTTCACATTGATACGCACAGTATTTCGTGTTGTATTTTTCTTACTCGTACAGGGTGCAACGTCTTCCCCCGACCAACATCAGTTTCCCCAAGAAGTCATCGGACTACGACTCCTTCATTTCTAATGAATTACTCTCGTGTATGATTACTCAGTTTTCTTTCTCAAATCGTACAGTATAGTGGAAGCGACTTGCTTAATCGTTTTTTCAAGTTAACCCAAGTTGTTCTTGATAGAAAAGCCAGTTGACTCTTGTATTTGTCCACTGGCACTTTCTTTATTTGGCTCCCTTTCGAGCTATTACGTTTATTATTGTTTTAATAATAATTTTACAGTCTAAAGATAAACTCCAGTTTTCGATGTAGTAAGTATCCAAAGCAACTATATCTTCAAAATCTCTAACATCACTTCTTCCACTTGCCTGCCACATTCCAGTAAGCCCGGGTTTTACTCTCAGTCTCGATCTGTGATGCAGTTCATACCTTTCCCACTCATCCACCGTAGGAGGTCTGGTTCCAACAAGACTCATATCTCCCTTTAAGATGTTCCAAAACTGCGGGAACTCATCAAGAGATGTTGTGCGGATAAACCACCCTATTCCTTTCTTTGTTCCATCTTCTCCCGAACCCAAGATGCGCGGATCATGTTCCATCTTAAACATGAGTCCCTGCATCTCATTATTTTGCATTAAAGAAGCTTTTCTTTCTTCCGCATCCAGATACATACTCCGGAATTTATAGAACTTAAATGGACGTCCGTTTTCTCCCAACCGTATCTGAGAAAAAAGAATAGGGCCCGGATCAGCAATATATATAAACGGGCCAAGAATGATCGTAAGGAAGCCAGTTATTATCAGACCTACTATCCCAGCTAAGATATCAGTCGCTCTTTTTATTAAAAGAGCGTCAGGCGATACAATCTTAATACAACTGGATAACACACTGAGACCGCCCAACTTTTCCACCACCTGTTCCCGAGTAGTGGAGTCCTCTCCCTGAATGTATGTGTGAGTGATCAGACCAGATACGTCGCAGCTTTTCTTCAGGTCTTTTGCGTAAGAAACAGAAGACATGGACAGAAACAGTACTTCGTCCACTACATTGTTTTCCAAGAAAAGAATCGTCTCAGCAAGGGTGTGTAATACGGTAGGAACATCTATATCCACAACCTCGTCTCCCTCATTGGTCGCAACAGCAATGACCTGGAATTCGAGTCTCCAGCTGTCCTTCAATTTGGTTTTGATGAATCGCACATCTTCAGATGTGCCAACAACAAGCACTTTTCTGTCTACTGGTTTTACAGGAAGATGTTTCAGCCTCCACTTCAACAAATTCCGGAAGGCATAAATCAAAACCAGAGCAATCAGCATCATATAACCGAAAGCCAGGCGGGATAATTGGGCAGAGTTTTTTTGAAAGTAAGATAAAGACAGTACACATGCTCCTGTCAGCAAGACATGCTGTACTGTCATTCCGAGTTCCACAAAATAACCGCGCACCAGCACGGATTTATAACTTTTGAGCATTGCCCCTACTACTACGGACAAAACAACAGTTTCTGCTATTTTGTCTAGATAGTATCGGTCGCTCAAAAAGGAGAAAGAATCCAGCCGAATATAGAGACTTATAACAGAAGCAAACGCAAACATCAGGGAATCCAGCAATGCGAAATCCCAATGTTTCAGAAGATGCAGTTGTCGCTGTCGGTACATTTCTTACGGATAAGTCTCCTTTAAAAAATCTAATTCTTATGAGAGATACTCTTCCAAGGACACGCCTGCCTCATGGATCAGCGTGGCCTGTTCCACTCCGACGTATCTCCATTTGTAGGGTCGGAACATGACACCGGTGAAATCTTCTTTTCCTTCCGGATAACGGAGGATGAAACCATATTCATGGGCATGCGCACACAGCCAGCGGTATGCAGCCGTGTCCGCAAATCCAAGGTCCTTCACAGTATGTCCTTCACAGAGGATATCCACCCCTAGCCCTGCATACAGTTCGCTGTATTCCGGAGGATCTTCCCGGTTGCTCAGGGGAGATTCAGCAGTCGAACGATCATAGCCGATGGACACCAGATACTCCACAAGACTGTTGTAGTAATCCATCTGGGTGTCATAATCGCGATAGGCCGAATAGGGAATCAGCTCTATTCCGGCATTTCTTGCCGCCTGATCCATTCTCTTCAGGTCTTCCACCCACAACACATTTACCTGGACACCGCGATATTCTTCGGTTTCGATCTCTAGGCCCTCCGGCACAGGATGGTCCCGGTTCACAAGGAGCATATACCACTCATCACGGGGAATGGCGAGATAGGCTTCCCGTGCCTCCTGCTCCGCGATCTCCTCTTCGATCTGCTCCAGGGATTTCAGCTCCTTCCGCTTCTCTTCGTGGACTCCAGTGTACTCCAGCCCCCGGTTCTCCTGAACCGAGTCACGAAGCACAAAAGCCACAGCAGCCAATGCAACGCTGGCCACCACGAGGACGGACAGCAATACCGTCCATATCGAAACGGATGCCTTCTTCATGCCTACTTTCCTTCTATCTGTCTATTTATCCGAACAACCCCGTCTTGAACGGGATCGGATCCTCGCAGAAGACATACTGTCCTTTCAGTACGGTCTCTGCGTTTTTTTGGCATTTCTCCAGGAATTCCGGTCCAAACTTCCTGTCCAGAAATTCCTTGCACTCTGTAAATCTCGGAGGTCTCTTGTCCATGGAGTGCGTATCGCTCCCCCAAAGATGAACCAGATTATGCCGGATCATCTCCAGCACCTTTTTCTGCCGATAGTTTCCAGGAAGAACGCTCTCCATGTTGATCTGGATGAGCACTCCCGCATCCACCAGTTCCGTATAGTAGTTGGACTTGTTCTCGATCGGATACCGCTCCGCATGGACCAGAATCGGGTAATATCCCCGGCTCGACAGTTCATATAGAACGTCTTTCCCCGTAGATGGCAGATGGGACATGGGGTACTCGATCAGGATATACTTCGTTCCGTTGATACACAGAAGGTCGAGATCCAGGTCAAGGATCTTCGGAGAGAAGTGGACCTCCGCAGCATACCGGAATCCTACATCCACAGGATGCTCATCCAGAGCATCCGCCAATTGCTTCAACGCCTTTGTTCTCTTTTCCAGAAAATGATCAAAGGACTCCTTTTCCGGATAGAAGTGGGGTGTCAGAACGATTCCCTTGATCCCCTGCCGTATCTCTTCCTCGATCAGAGCGAAGGATACATCCAAGTTCCTGGCGCCGTCATCGATTCTGGGAAGGATGTGGGTGTGGATATCGATCACTTCTTCTTCCCCTTGTTTTCTTCATTTTCCCCGTAGCCGTAACCGTATCCATAACCGTAGGAGTAGTAATATCCATTGTCACGTGAGGATGCCTTGGCGTCATAGACGCTCATGACAGCACCAATGATATTGGTGTTGACCGCGTCCAGGTTGGCTTTCGCCAGTTTTGCCACTTCGGAATTCGCGAATTTGTGGCGCACCACAAGGATCGTTCCGTCGGTGTAACGGCTCAGCACCGCCGCGTCCGTCACGACGGATACGGGGGGCGTATCAAAAATGATGTAAGTAAAGTGCTTCTTCAGTTCCTCGATCAGTTGCTCCATCCGACTGCTTCCCAGCATCTCCGCCGGGTTCGGGGGTACCGCACCGGCACAAAGCACATGGATGTGCAGCCCGCTCATATGGTGGATGGACTCATCCAATGTGGATTTCCCGGTCAGAACAGTGGATAGTCCGACATTTCTTCCCTCGGCAATGCCCAAGTATTTGTAGATCGCCGGCTTCCTCAGATCACAGTCCACCAATAGGACGTCGTCCTTCGTTTCAGCGAGGGATGTCGCTAGGTTAATGGCCATGTAGGACTTTCCTTCTCCGGGGATAGAGGAAGTAATAACTATGGTCTGCAGTTTCTTGCTGACCGACATGAAGTTGATGTTGGTTCTAAGGGACTTGAACGCCTCAACATAACCGAACGGTGCGTCCTTCTCCGCTATGGAACGGAAGGAATGGGAACTGTGCTTGTCTTTTTTCCTGTTTCCAAACATACCGTCTCGCCTCCTATTTCTCGATATCCGGGATCACGCCGAGGACTGGGATCCCGAGGTATTTGGTGATATCCTCATCGGACTTGAACGTGCGGTCAAGGAGGCCGGTCAGGACGACGAGACCTGCGCTGATGAACAGGCCTACAAAGGCAGCCAGCGCCACATTCTTCTTGAGACTCGGCGCGACTTTTTCATCCTGCGCCTTCGGAGCCGAGATGATCTCCACCGATCCGGCTTTCACCGTGTTGATGATCATCTCAGGAGCCATATCTACGATCTCAGTCACGATGTCCGTGGAAAGCTCCTTGCTGGTCGTAACAGCAGACACTTTCATGACCATGGTGCTGTCCACCTGGGACACAGTCACCATCTTGGAGAGCGCAGCCGCGTCGATGTCCTCCAGACCGGGAACCTGGGTAAGGTTCAGGTTGTCGATTACGTTGTCCAGCACCGTATCGCTCTTCAGGATGACCGCGTAAGTGTCCACCAACTGCTTTGCCGAGTTGATCTGGTCGTTGGTGACGTTCACCGTCTGGTCCTGCCTCGAGTTCACGATCAGCGTGGCATTGCTCTGATACTTGTCCGGTATGAAGAAGATCGTATACGCCATAGACAGCGCAGCGCAGATGATGGTCACCGCAGCGATAAGGTATTTGTAGCTCCAGAGCCGGTTGAATACCTCCCGGAGGTCTATTTCGATCTCGTCGTAATTGTCGTTCATGCAATCAAGTCCTTTATCATAAAATTGGTTTACTACTTAACTTGTCTCTCGACTGTTCTCACGTTTGCAGCGATCCGGTCATTCCTCATAGAGGAATTCCTTCAGGATCTCCGCGTTCTTCTGGAAATCGCAGTCGATGAGACTCCTTCCATCCACTCCAGTCCTTCCCCAGTGGGTACCTTCCGCAGGGATGGTCATCTGCTGGGCGCTCGCCCCCATGAATTTCGGAGAAGCCAGCAGCAGTTGCGTGATCTGCTCCTTGGTTAGGCTGGTGCGAACCATAGGAAGGCATGTGTCCGCCAGGTTGTTCAGATCCGCCAGTGAAAGGGTCTTCGTCTGGTTGATCACCGCCTGTACGGTGTTCCTCTGACGTTCGATCCGGTGCCAGTCATTATCGGTATAGCGTAGCCGGCAGTACTGAAGGGCATCATATCCGTCCAGATGGTTGACTCCCGGATTCACCCAATGCTTCGTCTGCGCATTGGTATATACAAGGCCATTGAGACCGTCACACTCAGCCTGGGTCAGCTCGATATCTACCCCGCCGATAGAGTCGATGATCTGAGCAAAGAAATTGAAATTCGTACGGACATAGCCATCGATATTCACCAGGAAATTGGTAGAGATGGTGTCCATTGTGAGCTGCGCTCCGCCGTAACGGAAGGTGTGGGTGAGCCAGTCGTCGTTCCTCCCGGCGATCTTCACCCCAAGCCCCCGCTCAAAGCTGACCAGTTTCACTGATCCCGTCTTTATATTCAGGGAGACCAGCATCATGCTGTCCGCTCTGGCGTTCTCACTGAAATCCTTCGTTCTCTCATCCGTCCCCAGAAGGAGGATGTTGATCACGTCATCGGAGGAGACTGCTTCCCCTTCCGGAAGTTCTCCCACCTCGTCCCGGATCTCTTCGCCGGAAAGGTCATAGTCCTCAATGGGCTCCGATTCAACCGCAGTCGGATCGATCTCGGTCTCCTCGTGGTCAAAGTCGAGGAGATTCAATTTGGAATTGTAATAGACGATGCCTGCCGCGCCTACCAGGAAGAGGATCCCGAGGATCACAAGCAGGACTTTTCCTGTTTTCTTCAAATATGGTTCTCTCTTTGTTTGTTATTCTTCGGAATGCTTCGCTGTCGAACGCATCTCTTCTTCATCCTCGGAGTATCAATTCTCTGAGGAAAAAGCGTTTCACATGCCGGAGTTCACATATGAAATAACCGTGGTTTCCGGGAATTACAGCGTCACATTCCTTTGCGGGGAGTCGTTTGTATAAAATCCCCCATATAAACACGTAACACCTCGTTTTGCAGGAGACGCTCTGCACTCGGAGTCAGAAGCTCACGAAACAGAAGATCGCCGCCTCACAAAAGAGGTGTTCGATTACTGTTCAAATATAGTGTAGTACACCGATCCTTTCGCCGGACCAGCGCATTGCAGGAAGGGATCAGGCAGACATACTGACTGACTGACTGACTGACTGACTGACTGACTGACTGACTGACTGACTGACTGACTGACTGACTGACTGACTGACTGACTGACTGACTGACTGACTGACTGACTGACTGACTAGCGATTGTCTTCCGTTTCGTCATTTTTGTCAACCCCTTCCTGAGAAAATATTTATAATTGAAGCATGCTA
>Ga0256404_1004190_pt1 | contig 27590 bp, 23 predicted proteins | sample RumenRJG_01DNA_FD_185990 | JGI IMG/M metagenome (GOLD analysis project Ga0256404, IMG submission 185990) | Bovine rumen microbial communities from Lethbridge, Alberta, Canada - RJG_01 | ecosystem: Host-associated > Mammals > Digestive system > Stomach > Rumen | place: Canada: Alberta | collected...
TTGCTATATGTTCTATACCAATCGATGTTTTTGTGATGCTCGCTTGCGCTCGCATCGACTAACATCTGGCTTTATCATGTGTTGCATGATAAATCTACATTGTTTAGTTTTCAAAGAACACCTTTGCGTCATCTCGGAGGTTTCTGATTGGCCTCTCGTGAATCAGCTTCTATATGATACCTCGCTGACTTTTCTTTGTCAAGAGTTTTTTCAAATTCTTTTTCGAAGAAGTTTTCGAGGAATCGTTGCCCGCAACGCTGTGCTTCCGCTGTCTGTCGCCGACTTGCATTATATTACACGCTTTGCTCTCGTGTGTCAACACCTTTTTGAAATATTTTTCGCACCTGCGGAAGTTACGACGCGCTCTTTGTTTTGCCCTACAAGGGACCCGCTCCACCGCTTCGCGGTCCCCCTCTCCCTAAGGGAGAGACTGCTGTTATACATTCTTTCCCATAAAAAAGAGACTGCCGTTTTCCTCGACAGTCTCGATGAGTCTATTCCATTGAAATTACTGCTGCTTCTGCTCGCCGAACCACTTTGCGAAGATCTTGTCGTATTCGCCGTTGTCCTTGAGCTTCTTGAGCGCGTCGTTGATTTTCGTCAGGAGCTCCGTGTTGCCTTTCGCGACGGCGATGCCGTAGTCTTCCGACGTCAGGCGATCCGGCAGGACTTTGACGCCCGTCTGCTGGTTCGTATGGATGTAGTAGTCATTGACCGGGCGATCATTGACGACCGCGTCAACGCCGCCCGCCTTGAGTTCCATGAAGCAGTCGGCCGGCGTGTTGAGTTCTTTGACTTCCGCGCCCGGGATGACTTTCGTCTCCTTCGCACTCGTCGTGCCGATCTGCACGGCGATCTTCTTGCCTTCGAGGTCTTTGAAGCTCTTGATGTTCTCTTCATTCTCGCGCACGACGATCGTGAGGCCGGACTGGTAGTACGGGTCAGAGAAATCGACCGTCTGCTTGCGCTCGTCGTTGATCGTCATGCCCGTGATGAGCACGTCGACGTTTTTCGCCTGAAGCGCTGGAATGAGGCCGTCAAAGCCGATGTTCTGGATCTCGACGTCATGGCCCATCTCCTTGCCGATGGCGCGGATGAGATCCATATCGAAGCCCTGATATTCCGACTGGCCTTCGTCCTGGAATTCGAACGGTGCGAAGTCGACGGAGGCGCCGACTTTCAGCGTCTTCGCGCCCGAAGACGAGGACGAGGCTGCTTGATCTCCGCCACAACCCGCGAAACCGACGGCCGTCGCCAGCGCGAGCGCGCCGACGGCGAGAAGTTTTTTCCACTGGAACATTACCTATTACCCACTTTCCAAAAAATATATGTATCATACGCCTCCCCCTTTGGGGGAGGTGCCCCGAAGGGGCGGAGAGGGTAGCGCTGTCACAAGATTCTCGATCTGTTGATAGAATCGTGAATCCCGATACATCGCTACCCTCTGCTGTGTATAAGCGACCGCTAAGCGCTAAAGCGCTAAGCGTCTGCTTATCAGTCGCGCTTCGCGCGCCAGCTCCCCCAGAGGGGGAGCCTTATATTCCATTAGAATCTCTGCGAACGATGCTTGCTGAAGCAGTCGCGGCAGTAGACTGGACGATCATCTTTCGGCTGGAACGGCACTTCCGTCTCCTTGCCGCAATCCGCGCAGATCACTTTGTACATCTGGCGCTGCTCGCCACCCTCGCGGCTGCGACGGCGCTTCTCGCGGCAGTCACGGCAGCGGACCGGCTCATTTTCAAAGCCTTTTTCTGCATAGAATTCCTGCTCGCCGACACTGAAGATGAACTCCTTGCCGCAGTCTTTGCACACCAACGTCTTGTCTTCGAAAGCCATAATCTGTCTTCCCCTTTGATAAAATGAGTGATATAGATGTCCGATGTGGCTTTCCCGAGCTCCGTGATGAATGCAAAAAGCAAGAGCAAATAAAAAGCGTCCAATAGGATATCCGTTATTCAGTATACATTAGAACAATAAAAAATGCAAGCGATTTTTATATTGTTTGAATTGTTCCACGTTCCTCTGCTCTCACGCCTTGCAGAACATCCGCCAGAGGTCGCGATAGACGCCTTCGACGCCGCGCATATAAGCCTTCGCATTCATGAGATTCGACTGCTCGAGGTGGACGCGCAGGCGCTGGCGGTTCAGCGCGAGGTGCTCGGGGTGGCGCGCGAGGCCGACAGCGAGCTTGACGTATTCCATTTCATTTTCGGCGATGAGTTCGGGGAGGCCGGCGGCCGTGAGTAGGCTCGCGCCGAAGCGCGCGCCATGCGACTGGCCGCGCAGTGTCACGACGGGCACGCCCATGTAGAGCGCTTCGCAGGTCGTGAGGCCGCCCGTGTACGGCGTCGTGTCGAGCGCGATGTCGATGTCCTGGTATTCTTCGAGATAGCGCTCGCTGAAGGGACGCAGCTCGATGCGGTCGAGCGGAAATTGCAGGCCGCGCAGGCGCCCCATGATGAGGTCGCGACCATCCTCGACGCTGAGCGTCTTGCCTTTGAGCACGAGGCGCGATTTCGGCACGTCGTCGAGGATGGCGCGCCACAGGAGCAGTGTCTCGTCCGAGAGTTTCGCGAGGTTGTTGAAACTTCCGAACGTCACGAATTCATTTTTTGCATAAGGCGACAGCCCCGTGACCTGCGGCATTTCGCGCACGGCACCCGGCTGGTAGCAAAAAAGCTGCGGCAGGCGCACGGCGGGCTCGACGAGCGCGCTGTCATCCGCGCCACGCGGCAGCGTCACCTGATCGACGAGCAGGCCGTCGATGGCCGAAAGCCCCGTTGTTGCGACGTAGCCGAGCCCCGTGAGCTGGATGGGTGCGGCATGGTACGCCAGCACGGGCAGCGCATTGTCCTGTGAATGGCCGGAAAAATCAACGAGGATGTCGATATGATCTTCGGCAATGATGCGCGCCGCCGTATGTGCCGAACGCCCGCGAAAATCGCGCCACGTCACATGGCAGCGCTGGAACCGCCGCGTGACATCATCGACGGGCCCGGAATCGTAGACGTAGACCGCGAACTGCGCGGGGTCGAAGTCGCGCAAAAATGGCATGAGGAAATACGCCATGGCATGCAGGCGGAAATCACGCGAGATGTAGCCGATGCGCAGCCGCTTGTCCGGCACGCGGCGCACGCCATCGTTTTGGTACGGATGCACGCCGCGGAAAAATTCGTTGAACATCAACGCATCCTGTCGCTGCTGCTTCGGCGCACGGCGACGGTAATTCGTCATGAAGAGATATTTGCTGTAGAGGCTCGCCGTCTGGCCGAGATCAGGCGCGAGCGCCGACGCGCTCTGGAGCGCCGCGGCCGCCCGCTCGGGATCCGCGGCGAGATACGCCGCATCCGCTTCGAGGCCGCGCGCGCAGAACAGGAAATGGCGTAAATGACGTGCCCATTTTTCCTGATCACGTCCATCCTCCGCATGTCCATCCGTCGGCAGGAGCGCCCGCTCGAGGTCACGGATGAGCGCCTCCAGGAGCGGCAGCTCTTCCGCGAGGGCAAAGCGCGCGCCGAGCGCGCCCGCAAGCACGAGCCGCCCGCGGAAATGTGCAGGCTCATGCGTGACAGCCTGCTGCGCGAGCCGCTCCGCCTCCGCCGCATCGCCCGCGAGCAGCGCCGCGCCCGCGTCCATGGCCGCTGCCTCCGCGCCCGCGCCCGGCACGCCAAGCGCGCGCACTTCTTTTGCGCACGCGCGCATGCCGCGCGTATCGCCGTCCATGGCAAAGCGGTCGCACGTCATCTGCCAGTTGAAGAATTCTTCGGACACGGTTCACACCTCCGGATGGAGTTCCGCGCCGTATTCGCGCAGGAACGCCTTCTGGTATCGCTTGTAAGAAGTCGCGAGCGGCTTTTCCTTCGGGCAATGGATGCACCAGAAGTCCGCGCTCTGGTTCGGGATCACGACGCGGTAGCCGTGCCGCTGCATCTCCCGGCACTGCGACGTGTCATAAAGATGCCAGCCCGTGAAAAGGTCGTCACGCCAACGGAGATCGACCTGCGTCGCGAGGAACAGCCCGTCGCACGCCTCGACCTCCTGATACGCGCCCGCGGGCTCCATGCAATGCGAGTCGACGACGCTCTCCGGCTCGCAGGCGTGCAGCACGCGCCCATACGTCCGCATGCCGTCCCACCAGACACCCGTGCGCGGCAGGCTGCGGCAGCCGATCACGCCGACAAGGCCGATCGTCGGGTCGACAAAAATCTGAAGCAAATCGCGAATCAAATGCTTGTTGACGACGAGCGTATCCTGATGCAGATACACTTTATATTTCGCATCCGATGCCATCATGCCCGCGTTGTAGCCCGCACACATTGATGCCGCGCCGCGCACGGGATGAAACTCGACGCGCATGCCGTCCGGCACGCGGAGGCTTTCGAGGTAGAGCCGGCATTCGCTGTACCAGTCATCGCTGTTGACGCACGTGATGAACGCGACTTTCTGCGGGTCCAGCGCCCGCTCGATGCGCTCGGTCTTCATGGCTCTGCCTCCTCTCTTTTGAACGTCTGTGCGAGTGCGCCAAGGCGCGCGGCTTCTTCCTCGCTCGTGGCCGCGCCCTGTGCCGCTTCCAAACATTTCTGCACGATGCCCCGTTGTTCCTCGTCCGAATGCGCGAACAAATGACGATAAAACGCTTCTGGATGGAACACGGCCTCTTTGACAAAATTCGCCGTGTAGTCGGGAAATAGCCCGACGCGCCGGTAAAACGCCCAGAACATAGGGACCTGCCGCGCCGTATCGACATCGTACTCGATGCGATGCAGCAGCCGCGCGAGCTCCTTCCGTTCATCTGCCGTAAAAAACGACTTTAACAGCGACAGCTCCGGCATCGAGCGCGCCGCGTAGACGAGCCAGAACTCTGTCTCGAGATCGTCATGAATATTGTCAAATCCAGCCGCGACAAGTTTTTCCACTTCGCCTGCCGGCGCCGCCCGCCGTTGCGGCCGCACGCGCACGTCCTTGTAGTACGACGCATACAAGAGTTTTTCAAACTCCGGCTTCGCGTAGAGCCGCGTCACGATATGATAAAAATGGCCGTCCATGAGTTCTTCGAGCACCGACCAATGGCGGATGTTGCGAAAGCTCGTGAGAAACGCGCCCGTCTGCTTCAGAAATTGCGAAAAGCCCGCCGCGATGTCCTGCGGATTGCCGGCCGGCTCGAGCGTGAGATCGGAAATGATGTAGTCGAACGTCTCCGGGCCGAACGGCAATGGCTCAGCGAGATAATCGAGCTCGATGCCATGCACGCCTTCCGCCGCGTACTCTGGTTTTGCCAAGCGGTCGCCATCCGCCGCGACGGCATAAAGTTTCGCCTCCGGGAACATCGTGCGGAGCTCCGGCAGATACCCGAGGCTCTCGACGACGAGGATCGTCAGCGGCATGTCCGACGGCGCGAGGAACGACAAGAGTTGCGGTTTGATTTTCTCCGGCAAAGCGGGCACGCCTCCTTCTCTTGATGCTTGCACGAAAAAACTCGTGCCATACGTACTTAACAGTATAGCACGAGTTTGCCCTGATTGTCTTGCTTTCCACGCGATTTCTCTTTTTCGCGCACGAGTTTTTGAAAGAGCGCTTCGACGTTTCGCATATAGCGCTTCATATCCATGAGCGGCGACGCGAGCATCTTCGGCCGCAAGATGCTGCGAAGCGTCGCCAAAAGTTCCGGGTCGCTCGCAAGGCCGACGGCGAGTTCCATGTAACGCTCCGTCGTCTCAGAAGCCAGCTCCGCCATGCCGATGTTCGCGAGGAACGACGCGCCGAATCGTGCGCCGTGGCGCGCATCCCTCGGCGCGAGCGTCACGACCGGCACGCCCATGCAGAGACTTTCGCACGTCGTGAGGCCGCCTGGATACGGCGCGGTGTCGAGCGCGATGTCCATGTCGCCATATTGCGCGAGGTAATCTTTTGACATGCCACGAACGTCCACGCGGTTGCATTCTTCCTCTGTCCAGCCGAGTTTTCGCAAGCGCTCGAACGTATACGTGCGCCCTTCATCCGAATCAAAGATTGCATGCTTGAGCAGCAAGCGCGCGTTCGGCACACGTTCCAGAATCTGCCGCCAAAGCATAAGCATTCCATCCGTGACTTTTGCAAAATTGTTGAAGCAGCCAAACGTCACGAAACCGTTCCGGAGACATGGTGGCGGAACGACGGGCGGAAACGCTTTGAATGGCGCATAGCAAAAATGCGTCTCCGGCAGGCGCAATAACGGTTCTGTGAAAAACGGCGAACGCGATTCTGACGCGCAGTGTACGTCGGAAAGAAAGCCATCGCAGGAGGATAGTCCCGTGCTGTTGAAATAGCCGATGCCCGAAATTTGCACGTTCGCTGGCCGCCAAGCGAAGACGGGCAACGCATTGTTCGCCGAATGGCCGCCGAGATCGACCAGCACGTCGATTTCATCGGCATGGATTTGCGCGGCAATGTCCGCAAACGGTTGTCCGGTGACACGTCGCCAAACAGCCGCAGGATCATGGAGCGCCACCGTTACGTCATCTTCGTTCCTCACCAGCGAATACACGTAGACGTCGAATGCCTCATGATCGTAATCGCACAAGAGCGGCCGCACGAACTGCCCGACGGCATGGTCGCGCAGGTCGGCAGAAAGATATCCGACACGGATCTTTTCATGATGCCACGCTGGGCGTGGATACGGCCGGGTCCCGCTTGCTTTCATCAGGCGGATGAGCAATTCATTGTAACGCGCATAGAGTTTTTGAAACGCTTCCGCGTCGTACGATTCCACGCTGTTCGCCGCGAAGATCGCATTGCTGCACTCGACAAGTTTTTGCGCGGGATTGGGTTCCATCGCCACGGACTGCAGCAACGCATCGACCGCCAGCCGGTTCTCGCCGAGCTTCCGCAGGGCCGCGCCGAGGAGGCTCCATGCCTCGGCCAGCACGTTTTTTTCTGGGGCCTCTGCGAACGCCGTGAGGAGTGTTTCGATCTGGCGGAGCTCCGAAACCGGGCGCTTTTCATCGCGCAAGATGTACGCCATGAGCAGCATGCCGAGGATCGACCGCCGCCCCGTCGCCCGCCACGACGACGTCACGCGCTCCTCCGCCTCCGCGAGCGCGCCGCGCCGCCAGCATGCATACGCCGCCTGGTAGGCCGCCTTTGCTTCTGCATGCGAAGGATTCTGCATGGTGACCGCCCTTCTTCAGAGTCCGAAAATCTGCTCATTTTCCATCGCATCATGCAGCGCGCGGACGATGTAGTAATCTGCAGGCTCCGTGATCTTCAGGTTGTTGCGCGTGCTCGGCACCATGCACATCGGTACGCCATACATGCTGCACAGATGTGCGGAATCGATCGAGCCCTTGCCGTCCGCCACGGAACGTTCGTAAAGCGCACAGATGTCACCGAAATGGAACGTCTGTGGCGCTTTCGCCACATACATCTGCGCGCGCGGCGGCACGGAATCGATGTGCTCGCCATCCGCGCTCTGCACGACGCTTTCCCGCGCCGCTTCCGCCGTGATGGCATTCCCTTTTTCACGGCACGTCGCGATATTCTTCGAAATCAATTCCGATGTGATGAGCGGCCGCACGCCGTCGTGGATCAGCACGATGTCATCCGCTTGAGCCGTCCCCTTCATCGCCTCAAGGCCGTGATAAATCGACAGATGCCCCGTCGAGCCGCCCGGCACGATGCGCACGGCCTTCGTGATGTCATAGCGACGCAAGAGGTTCCGCAGCACGGGGATCCACTCTTTCAGGCAGACGATCGTGATGCTGTCCACTTCCGGATGCCACTCGAAGAGCTCCAGCGTGTAAATGATGATCGGCTTGCCGTGCAGTTCAAGGAACTGCTTCGGCTTCGACCGCGTGTTCATGCGGTGGCCCGTGCCGCCCGCGAAAATCAATGCATGATTCATCCTTCATCCTTCTCCCAATCTGCCAAGAGGTCTCGATACATCTCCGCGAGGCCTTTCTGCGGCCGCCAGCCGAGCGCTTCGAGGCGCGCTCCGGAGAGCCTGAGCCCCGTGTCCGCCGCGTAGCCCGGGTCGCCTGCGGGAATCTCGACGCGCACAGGCACGGGCGCGCCGTCCGCAAGCCCGGCGGCGAGCTCCGCCATCTGACGGATCGTCATCGTACTTTTCTCATTCACGACATTGTACGCCGTACCGTTTTCTCCACGCTCGAGCAGACAGTCGAGCGCACGCACGACATCGTCGATCGCGCAATAATTCCCGACAGAGCGCCCCGCCGTCTGCAGGATGATAGGCGCGTGCGCCTGCACGGAGCGCGCGAACTGGGCGAAGACACGGCGGTCGGTCTTCGGCACGCCGCGCCCGAACGTCTGCGCAAGCCGCGCCACCTTCACGGGCACGCCGTATTCATGGAAAAAATCATAGCAGTACTGCTCCGCCATGCGCTTGCCCATCGGATAGCAGCTGCGCGGCTGTGTGAGATCGACCGCTCCGAGCACGTCTTCCGTCGCGCGCGCTGCGCTGCAATCGATCTGCCCATACACTTCCATCGACGACACATAGACCATCGACTGCACGTCCCACGCGCGCGCCAGCTCCAGCACGCGCCGCGTCGCGAGCACGATGCTGTCTGCCGCCTCAACCGGCTTTTCGCGCATGATGGCCGACTGCGTGATGGCTGCGCAATGCACGACGGCTTCATAAGACTTTGGCACCATCTGCGCAAGGTCATCCTGCACGAGGTCGCCTGTATAAATCGTAACGCCCGCAGGCCACCTCCGCCGCGCCTTTGCCGCATCACGCACGAAAACGCCGATCTCCGCATCGGGATGCGCCTCCCGCAGATAGCGTACAAGCATCGAGCCGACATAGCCCGTCGCTCCTGTGATGAAATACGATGTCATGACCGCCCCGCTCCTTTGGAAATCCCGAGCTGCTCGCAGAGCCGCCGCGCACTCTGATCGTCCTGATGCGCATGCATGAGCGGCAGTAGCCGCGCGCGCACCTCTGGCGTCGGATCTTCCCCATGGCACACAGCGCACACGAACTGGAGGAAATCGTCGAATGTATAGAGCTGGCTCCCTGGTAGCCAGTCGCGCACGTCATCGAACACGAGCCCGCGTGCCGCCACGTAGTGGTCGAGATCGTCCAGCGTAAACGCCATCGGACGGTCGAGCAGCAAAAACGACACCGCTGACGACGAATAATCGCTGATGAGCGCATCCGCCCCCGCAAGCACCTGATTGATCTGGAGCCCCGACCGCACCATCATCGGCTGGTCGATGAGACGGATATGCGGCAAGTCGGACACGTCGACGAGCGAGCGGTCCTGCATCGGATGCAGCTTGATGAGCAGCACGACATCCTCCGCCGCGAGCACCTGTTCGATGCGCGCGAGCTGCTCCCTGCGCTCCACGAGCGGCAGACCCGTCTCGCCCGTCATCTCGTAGACAGCGCGGCCATTCCGTTGCGCGGCGACCTTGCTGCGGTACGTCGGCATCCAGAAGATCGTGCGCCGGGCCTGCGGCACGCCGAGCTTCTGCCGCCAGCCCGCCGCCGGATGGAACAGCCAGTCGTCCTTCGCCTGGCCCATGGCGATCGCCTGCCCGTGCCGCAGGCCGTAGATGCGTTCATGCACCTCTTGATACAGTGGGCTCGTGACGACATTGTACTCGTAGCGATGCTCGCAGCGGACGGTGTTCAGCCGGTTCTTGTACCCGACGCCATGCCAGAGCTGCACGCGCACCTGATCGCTCCTCGCATTGCGGCAGAATCCATAGGCATCCGTGAAAAAAATCCACTTCGCGAGACAGAGCTTTTCGTAGTAACGATCGCGCACGGCAGCATCCGGCGCATCGGAGCCGGCAAACGGCAGGAACGTCACGTTTTTCACGCCGCGATAACGCGCCTCAAACAGCGCCGGCGACTTCACGAGCCAGACGAGCTCGTACCGCTCGTTATATCCCTCGCGCAACAGATACTCGAAAAGCGCGAGCGCATTGTCCGAGAAATCCATGCCCGGCACGTACATCGACGCATGCGGCCCGCTGCGCAGCACGATGATATCGCGCAAAGGCTCATCCGCATAGCGCGCGCGGTACGCGAGATCGTACTTTGTTTCCGCCGTCGGCGCATAAAAAACGGTGCACGCCCCGAGATCGAGCGCATCGTCCGCCTCCAGCCACGATCCGACCTCGCGGAAATAATCATCCGTGATGACGATCACAGGACGGCGCCCTGCCCGCACGGCGCGCACGATGGACGACGCATCGAACGGCACGCGCCCCGACGTATCGATGACCGTGGCAGGACGCCCCAGCTGCTCCATGAACGCCGCATCCTGCGCCTGGCTGCTTCCGAGCACGAACACTTCGGGCGCATCCTTTATCGCCGCCGCTCCTGGAAATTCTACAAACGTCATCGCGCCGCCCTCTCCCGTTTCATTTCCTGGATCATATGCGAGGACATCTCCCGCAGGCCCGTATCCGCCCGCCAGCCGAGCGCCTGGAGCTTCGACGTGTCGAGATCCATGTGCAGCACCGGCGCATAGCCGAACCGCCGCTCTGCCGCCTCGTCCACCTCAATGCGGCAGGCGATCTTTCGCTCCTCCTGCGCGGAAAGCTCCGTGACGAGGTGCGCCATCTCCGCGATGCTGCAATACGTCGCCTCGTTCGCCGCATTGTACGCCTCGCCCGCCGCTCCCTGCGTCAAGACCGTCAAGATCGCCGCGCAGGCATCGTAGAGATACAAGTAGCTCCGCTCCGTCTCGCCCCGCGTGTGCAGCACGATGTCGCGCCCCTCGATGGCTGCGCGCGCGAACTCCGCGAACACGCGCCCGTCGTCATACGCCACGCCCGGGCCGAACGTCTGCGTCAGGCGCAGGATGCTGACAGGGACGCCATACTGCTGCTGATACGACACGCAGAGATTCTCTGCCATGCGCTTGCTCATCGGATACGACGAACGCGGCGCGAGGATATCGAGATTGCAGCTATGCTGCTCGTCCACCTTCTCCCCCGCCGCCGGCTGCCCATAGATTTCCATCGTCGAGAGGAACGCCATCTTGCGCACGGGATTCCGCTCGGCAAACGCAAGGCATCGGCGCGTCCCGCGCAGCACGACGTCCATGACATCGACCGGCCGCTCGCGGAAATGCGCGCTCGACGTGTCTGACGCGCAATGGATGATATAGTCCGCGCCGATATCCTCCGGCGCGAGCTCGCGGATATCCGAGACGACAAACGAGACATTCTCCTGCGTGCCGAACATCGCCCGCGCCTTCGCAAGATCGCGCACATGCGCCGTCACGCGCGCCCCCGACACCCGCGCAAGAAAATGCACGAGGCACGCGCCAATCATCCCCGTCGCGCCCGTGACAAAGAAATGCCGTCCGCGCAAAACATCCGTCTGCGTATGCGCGGCGATATACGCGTAGGCCGCATCATCAAAATACGACTGCATGAACCTGCCCCCTCACAACAGACTGATGTTGTCAATCCAAATACGCCAATGCCTTTTCCAGCACCATCTCCGCCGTGATGCCGTACATGCATTCCGGATCTTTCATATCCCGTGCGCAACAATTCCAATCAGGATACAGGCCGCAGCAGCCATGGCAGTCGCCTGCTTGCAGGTGGATGTTCTCCGGATACCCATAGAACCATGCGGGCGTCGGGCCGTAGAGCACGAGGCATTTCGTTCCGAGCTGCGTTGCAAAATGAACGAGGCCGCCCTCGATGTCGATGTGCAACAAGGAGTGGCGCAGCACTTCGCTGACCAAGTCGAACGATCCTCCTAAAACATATGCATCTGCGCCTGAGAGCTGCGCCGCGCCAGCCGTTCCCAGTTGCACGACCTGCAGATCCGGGCGGCTGTCATGAATGCCGGCAATGACTTGCTCGAACCGCTCCTGCGGCCACGCTTTCGCGATGGCCTGGATGTCCCGGCTCTCGCCGTTGCCGAAATTGACCGTGACATACGTGCCGAGCCCGAGCGCACGGAACGCCCGCCGCCCGGTCTCGCTCGACGGCATCCGGACATGATATCCTTCATACGGAATGATCCCGCCGAACGTCAGATGCTGGTAGCAAGACTCTTTTTTGAAGCGGCAACGGTAATAGATCAGCGCCACCGGCATATCGACGGCATGCTGCTCCGTGTCTCGGCTCGAATGCTCCTGCAAGCGGTGCAAGACATCCGCCAGCCGCTTTGGCAACCGCTCCTCCCGCAGCACCGGCACATCGATCCATCGCGTCATGCCAAAATGCAACGCCGCCGCATACGTATCCTGCACTTCTTGGAACCGCGTGCCGAGATTCCATTCAATGCTCCGGATCTGCGGTGTCTCCTGATACAGATACGTCAGGAACGATTTTGCCTGCGTACTGTAGAGATCCATCTGGATCCCCGGCGCCAGCTCGATCAATGTCTCCATCACTTTTTTTTGGATGATATAATCGCCGATACCGCCCTGCAGATAGATGGCGACAGCATCCTCATTCCGCGAACGGCTCTCGTCATTTTTTTCTTCGAAAATCGGTAGTGCCTCCCGATCCGGTTCGTAAACGATCCGCTCGTCCGATACGCCCTGTGTATGCAAAATCTCGCGGAACAAATCCAGATAATACGGATAACGCAACGCAATCACAACATAATCGAACGCAAAAGCATGAATCTGTTCCGGCGCACAGACGGGGACGACGCAGTTCTGATAGCCTGCATGATTCTTGTCGGCCATCGCGGCAACCGTGCAATACCCCGACATGAGCATCTGCCGCAGATACGACTGCCCCTTCACGCCTGCGCCGTATATCACGATGCGGCTGCCCTTCGGCACGCGCTCAAAAGGAAAAAGATACTGTTCCGCATCCATCGTCCGCTTCTCCTCCCGCTCGACTGCTTTTTGTAATGCGGCTCCCCGCACCGTCATCAGGATTCAAACAACACAACGTCCGGCACATCCGGGCAAGCCGGCACATCGAGTTCCGTACGCGCATCGCCGCCCGGTGCACACTCATAGACCGCACGATTCGCATACGTCACCTCCCACGCATCCGTATGCCAACGACCGTCGATCTTGTACTCGTTTCCCCAATTGTTCGCATGGGCATGGACCGGCGCGTGCGTGCGATCGAGTTTTTCCAATACGCGGAGGCGTTTCTGCGCCGATGCGTTGCTGCACATTCCATGAAGTTCCAGCACGATCTGATCAAATGCTTGCAAAAGCTCCTCCGGGCACGCGAGCAGGGCATCCCATTCCGCACCCTCGACATCCATTTTAAGAATCATGTGCTGCTGCCCTTCCTGATGATTCTGCTGAATATAATGCGCGAGTGTATCCAAGTGCGGCGGTTGCTCCGTTCCCGCGATGCCTTTTCGGAAAAAATGGAACCCCGGCCGGTCCTCCGGCAAACGCTCGATCGTATGATCGTACATATAGACATCATACCCGCGTCCCGCCATGTCCTGATCCCATGAGACATCCGTGCCGATGCCAAAGGAATAGGCGGCGCTTCCGGGACGGAAATCATCCAGCATCACATATCCGCCGTCGCTCGCCCGTCCGATGCGGACGAGCTTTTGGCCGCGCACGCTGCAAGGTTGCAGCAACGCCCGATACGATGCGATCATCTGCGGATCCGGGCATTCCGCCAGTGCATCATCTACGGACACGGATTCCAAGGAATGCACGCGCTTCATCGTGCTGACCGCCATTGCGTCCATGCCCCAAGCGTGGAGCGTATCCCGGATGTCCTGCACGGCATATGGATTTTCGATTGCGATCACTACGCGCGTGACGCCCGACGCCGCACGGAGCGCCTCCGGCGCCTGCAAGGACGCCGAGGCATGTTCCTGCTCCGACGCATTCTTGTCCACGATGCCCAAGAGTTCTCCTGTCTTTTCCTGTTCCCATTGCTGCAGGAATCCCTTCCCCCACGTACCGTATCCCCATACGAAAAAGCGATCTGTCACCGCAAGCGCGGGATGCACCTCATACCGCGTATGAAATATCTTCTTCTGCATAAATCTGCTCCTTCTCCTCCATGTTCATTCCGCCAGGACATCTTTTAATTGCACTGCGATGTGCTCCATGACCAACTCCGGCGTGATGCTGTACATGCATTCTGGTTCCGCCAAGTCGCGTGCGCACTGGTTGATATCCGGATAAAGACAATAGCACTCCTTGCACGCGCCCGCCCGCAGATGGATGTTTTCCGCATATCCATAATACGCTTCCGGCGTCGGCCCGAACAAGACAATGCATTTCGTCCCGACCTGCGTCGCGAGATGGACGATGCCACCCTCACTGTCGAGATGGAAGCGCGCGTGCCTCAAGACCTCGGCCACCACGTCGAACGGCTGGCCGAGCAGCACGTGATCCGCCCCTGCGACCTTCGCGCACGTCGTGCTGCCGACTTGGACGACCGCGACACCCGGATACGCTGCATGAAACCGTCTCACAAACGATTCGTAATACGCCTGCGGCCAGCATTTCGCGACATGCGCCAGTTTCCCGTCATCTCCATTTCCGTTGTTCAGTGTGATATACCGTCTGCCGAGGCCGAGCTGCACGTACCCCGCCTTTCCTTCCTCCGTGCGTGGAATCCGGACGCGCTTGTCATGAATGGGAAGTGCGCCGTCTTCCCCATAGATGCTATAGCAATCCATCCCGTGGAACATCGCGCGCCGCAGGTAAATGCCGAGCGCCGACGTGCCGCCGATATCCTCATGACGCGCTGCGACTTGCGCAAACCGCTCCATCTGCTGCAAAAATCCCGGCTCGTCCCGAAAGCACTCCGGATAAAACGCATCGACCAGCGCGCCGCGCGGCCCAGGCAAGGCGATCGCCATCCCGTAGTCGTCCTTGTGATCCGCATACCATGCGAAGCGGGAACTCTCGATAAAATGCTCTACTTGTGGTGTCTCCTGGTATAGGAATTTTAAGAATGTCTGATTCGCCACATGGCAGAGGTCAATATGCAACTCCGGGCAAAGGGAAAGCAGCACCTCCACGACTTTCTTTTCACAGACATAATCCCCAATGCCCCCGCCCAGCCACAAAAGGACAGAACGCGACTTACGTTCCCCTTTCGATATTTTCATATTCCAGGGAGGCAATACTGCTTTCCGTTGTTTTGCACACACGATTTTTTTTCTTGGAACACCAGCCCGTATCAACTGTTGTTTTATTTCGGCTTGAAAATGCGGGTGGATTGTCGCGATGACGATATAGTCAAATGAAAGTTCTGCCACCCGTTCTGGTGCATAAACAGGCAAGCGACCGCCTTGCAGCCGCATATATCCACGATCCACAAAACCGATCACCGTGCCATATCCCGTCAATTCCAGCTGCTGCAAATACGTACGCCCCACGAGTCCCGCGCCATACAGCAAAATGCGACTCTCTCCGTGGACATCTTCGAACGGAAAAAGATATTCGTAATTCTCATGCATTTGTCATTTCAGCACCTTTTCCCTGTCAGGCAGTTTTCTTGACGAAAATCGCATTCGTGCCGCTGATTGTCGTATACCAAAGATATCCTTTCAGAGAAAGAAAGCGAACTAATTGCGCTTCATCACCATGATCCACTTCCGCCATAAGGATATCCGGTCGATACTGGTGGAAGTCCATGTGCTCCACGATTGCAATGTCCTCGCCTTCGGCATCCACTAAGACCATATCCGGTGACGATTCCATTATCGCAAGCAGCTCGTTCACGCCCTTGAGCGGCACCTCATACCTCTCTCGGACGTTCTCCCTTTTCGCAGTCGGAATTTCCTTCTGGAAATCTTCATGGATGCTGCTGATTTCCAGATTTTTTGACTCGAAAAATTCCACCGTCGCCTGCGTCGGCACGCCAGTCACTGCAGCGTGAACAAAGAGATCGCGTGGCCGAAAAATCTCAGCCATGCGCTTGGATGCTGGCAGGGGGTCCACCAAGACCCCGTGCGCTCCCTGCTGATAGAAGAAATAACTGTTGTTGTGCCGAACGGGATCGTTCGTCCCGATTTCTAAATACGTGATATCCTCCGGAGCTTTCCCGCAACGTGCCAGAAGATACAGCAGAACCCCCTCTTCATTATTTGCACTATAAAATTGTGCCTGCCGATCCTCGTGCGGCCACGGCCCTCCATACACTTCATAGGAACGTGCACGGATTTTCTCTACGGGGATGTCCAGCATATCAATCAGATACGGCAGCATCGTCAACGGATTTGCGCCTGTTGTATAAACGATATCATACGATTCCGGATGCGTCTTCAGTTCCTCGACCGTCATGCCATCTGAAAACATCCCTGTTCGCACCGCATCCCGGTCGCAGTGCGCCACGATTCCCGGCATCGCATCAATCTCTTCCTTGTGTGCCTCATACATCTGCCCGAGGCCATATATCACGATTCGTTCCTGCTGTTCCACCAATAAGTCCTCCCTGATCACACAAATATTTAATGATTCCGCTTGCCATCATCTCTGCTTTCCTGCCACATCCGCCACCACTTCCGCAAGCGAAATGATTGGCGCATCTATTTTTTTCCGTAACATCGCCGAAATCGTTGCGTACTCATCCACGACACTCACGACAATGGCATCCACAAGAGGCAAAGATTCCAACGGCGAGAAAACAGGGACATCCGTTTTCCCCTCCATCCCCCCCTTCCGTGCGTCAATGAGATAGGCGACGTCAACATCCTCTGCCGATTGCATCTCTTGATAAAACATCCTGCCATGTATGCCAAAGCCATATATAGCAATCCTGTGGAACTTGCGGCTCACGAAATATGTGCCGAGCGATTGTCCCGCCTGATCACAGATCTTCCAATCCCGAAACATCGCATAAAATTTTTTGAATCGCAGTACCATGGATTCCAAATTCGCCATGTATTGCACGCGCCCGTCTTCTACTGACGATGCGTCGATGGGCGGCAGTCTTTCTGTCTCCGTCTGTACCACAGAGCGCACAGCCTCCAGATATCGGAACCCCGTCCGTGTATCCGGTTCGAGTTTCTTTCCCTCGCCCCATTCGTTCCATGCATCGATAAAAATGAAAGGATTCCCTTCCATACGGCTCTTACGCATGAGCTGCCCAAAATAGTGGCAGAACTTCTCAGGCGACGCATGGAGGTAAATCCGCCCGTTCGCTCCTCGGCGCGGCGAGTCATCATACGAAACCGTACCAAGCCACAACGTACGCTGCGTGCTACACGGAGGACTTTGAAGAAAATTCTGCCACACTTCATCATAATCATATCCGAACATGGAAGTCCCTGGAATCAACCGCTCTGCTTTTTTGTCGTAGACGAAAGAATCCTTTCCAAACGCCATCGGGAAGATGACAGCATCAAGAGACGGGTTCGGGACGCAGTAGCCCACGAGATAAAGTCCGGGAAGCCCCGCTTCCTCTGCCCTCCGGCGCCAATCCGCCGCCATCCGTCCCAAACAAGGAAACGACGACGAATAAAACAAAAATACTGGCTTTCCATCCACCCGGAGGTACCGTTCATCACGGAAAAACGGCAGCAGGTAATCGAAATGCGTTTTCCAATATTCCTCGTCTCCGAAATCCTGACGAAGCAAAACGCCATCATCGAGCATATCCCGCTTCTTTGAGGACTCAAATGCATCTGCCCACGAATTCCCGAGCTTCGTCCACGTCCGTGCCCAAGTGCTCGGATCCCAGCAGAAGCAAAACTGCAAGTCGATATCCTTCCACCGCAGGAGGTTCTCCGCCGGTCGCTCGAGAATTTTCCGATTTTTCCCAAACCAATAATGATAAAAGCAAAATCCGTCTACACCATATGTCTTCGCCAGATGTGCTTGCCATACCATCGTGTCCTTGGACAAGAGATCATAATAATGCTCATGCAATGGGACAATTGGTTGCTCATGTCCTGGGAACGCCGGAGCGGCCTGCTTCACAGCCGTCCATTCCGTATATCCTTCGCCCCACCATTTGTTGTTCTCTGGGATTTCATGAAATTGTGGCAAGTACATTGCCACCGTACGCGTCGACTTCATTCCCTATCGATTCTCCTTTCTCGTGATGCCTCCCCCATCACGCCCCGCACCCGCTTCCCGCAGACCGTGATGCCGTACTGCATCAGTCACCCATCAGTCACTCCATCAGTCACCCTGTCCAGCCAATCGGAAAACTTGATCATGATGTCGCTGCGATGAATCGCGAATTTCTTGAAAACCATCCAAAAACATCGTAAAATAAGCACAGGAGGTGATGGCATGGCGAATCGCCAGTACAAGGATACGGTCTTCCGTATGTTCATGAACGACCGCAATGAGCTCGCGAAGTTCTATCAAGCGCTCCGGCCAGAGGAAGTCATCCGACCGGAAGACATCGAGATTAACACGCTCGAAGACATCCTCTTGGATCAATTCAAAAACGACGTGTCCTTCACATGGAAAGACCAATCCATCGTCCTAACGGAACACCAGAGCACGATCAGCCCGAACATCGCGCTCCGCCAGCTCATCTACGCAGACCGCCTGCTCCTCGGTACGGTCGTGGACAAGAAAGCCCTGTATAGGAGAACACCGATCTACCTTCCCGCGCCTCATTTCTATACGCTTTATATCGGAAGCGACATGAAGGAAGACGAGAAAGACGTGCGGCTTTCCGACTACTTCCGCGAAAAAGGCTCCGATCTCGAGCTCACATGTCATATCATCAACATCACGTATCGGAAGAATCGTAAATTCCTCGATAATTGCCAACCAATCCGCGAATACAGCTTTTTTGTAGGCCGCACAGAACAAAACCAACAGGATGGCATGAGCCTTGGCGATGCGATCCGCGAGTCCATCGACTACTGTATCCATCATAAAATCATGCAGTCATTTCTCGAACGCAATCGAAGGGAGGTCTTGGAGATGATGATGTTTCAATGGAATGCTGAGGACGCCAGAAAAGCCGCAGAAGAAGACATTCGTGAAGCCGAAAGCAGAGGCGAGGCGAGAGGCGAGGCAAGAGGCGAGGCAAGAGGCGAGGCAAAAGGCGAGGCAAGAGGCGAGGCAAGAGGACAAGCAAAAGAGAAAATGACCATCATCCGCAACATGCTGAACACGACGAACCTGAGCTATGAGCAGATCGCCCGAATCGCCAGCACGACCGTCGAAGAAGTCGGCCGCATCGCGAAGGACGCGGAAGCCGCACGCTGAACGCCTGGCAGCAAGCGCATCCCGGAAGGGGTGCGCTTTTTTGCGTCAGGCTTTCACCATCACGCAGCTCCCATGCAAAAAGCTCATCAGATCCATCTCTCCGCCGATGCGTTCGATGTTTTCTTTCAGCGCGGCAACGATCGGCGGCCGACCTTCCATCCGCAAGTACTCCCGGCTCGTGGCAATCTCCGCAATCGCGGACAAGAAATCGTACGTGGAAATCACAGCATCATCGAACCCCATCTGCCGGCAGGAAGGGAAGCTCGTCTCCAAGTCTTCGAGGATGTAAACGCCGCCATGGGGCAAGGCATCCCACAGCGTGAGGAACGCCTTGATCTGGTGAGACCAGACATGGGACGCGTCATCGACAATGATTGTGGGGTGATACGCTTTCAAGCGCTCCAGATTTTTCGTCCGGGAGAGATCCATGATGAGCGTCGTCAGGTTCTCATCCCCCCCTAATAGAACTGATCTTCATGCGCTTGCCCGTCCCCGACCAGCACGCCGTCCGGCTTGCGCAGGCCGTTTTCCTCTGCATATTGCATCATCCGCGTCGCGCCTTCTCCAGCCCCATAAAAATAAACACGCGGATGCTGCTGGAAAAACGCTTGATAAATAGGCAAATCTTTTAGTAGCATCTGTTCGATCATCACAATCACGCTCCTATATATCCTGCTCGTGTATGTTCCAAAATATTATACCCTTTTTCCGCCCCGTGGCCTGCGATATCCGTGAAAAAGCATAGATTCCCAAGCGCATGACGGACTCCCTCCCCTTCCTACTGACACCATGATACACTGCAAACATCTGGAATGCAACGTCAGCTTCACTTGCAAATCTAAAGCAATCCATCTAAAATAAAAGCAAAGAAGGAGGCGATTCCCTTGGGACGGATCAAGGCATGGGATGAGCTCACCATCTGCGACAATTTCCTGTTTCTGAAAGTCATGCAGAACAAGCGCATTTGCAAGCGGCTGATTGAAAAGATTCTCGGCATCCGCATCCGCAAGATTTCCTATCCTGTCACGGAAAAGAACATCGATATTCGCTATGACAGCAAGAGCGTTCGGCTGGACGTCTTTGTCGAGGACGACAACGGCACACTCTACGATATCGAGATGCAGACCACCGACGGGGACACGCCCGACGAGCTGCCGAAGCGCGCGCGCTACTACCAAGCCATGATGGACATGGACGTGCTCAACAAAGGCGAGCTTTACACGAACCTGCGAAAATCTTATGTCATCTTCATCTGCACCTTTGACCCTTTTGCCTTGGGGCGTAGTATCTATACATTCCAAGAAATGTGCAAAGAGGCTCCCTCCCTGCTGATGGGGGACGAAACGACAAAAATCTATATGAACAGCCACGGCCGACGCGAAGGCCTCGACGCGGACATTGTAGCCTTTCTCGACTACGTGAATGGCCAGTCTGCCAAGGGTCGCTTCGCAAAGACGATTGAAACAGAAGTCCAAAAAGTCAAAGATCACAAAGAAACGAGGTGGGAGTATATGACGCTGATGATGGAAATGAAGAAACAACGAAACGAGGGACGTGCCGAGGGGCGTGCCGAGGGGAAGGGCGAGATGATCGTCAACATGCTCAAAGAGCACATCCACCTCGACGCCATCCAGCGCTTCTCTGGCTGGACGGCGGGGGATATCCGCGCACTCGCGCAGAAAAACGGGCTCGCCGTGGAATGAGGAAACCACCATGTCGCCCCCAGCCGCATTAACGACCTGCACAAAGCATCCGAAAACGACATCGTGACGCTCGTCGCTGCTGACACGGAGGCTTATGCCGAGCGGCTGGTCGTCGAGAAAATCCAAGCCGCCATTTGAAAATCATGCAACCATTTCTTTAACGCAACCGAAGGGAGGTCTTGGAAATGATGATGTTTCAATGGAATGCCGAAGAAGCCAGGAAAGCCCAAGAAGAAGAACGCCAAGAAGACATCCGTGAAGCTGAAAGCAGAGGCGAGGCAAGAGGCGAGGCAAGAGGCGAGGCAAGAGGACAAGCAAAAGAGAAAATGACCATCATCCGCAACATGCTGAACACGACGAACCTGAGCTATGAGCAGATCGCCCAGATCGCCAGCACGACCGTCGAAGAAGTCGGCCGCATCGCGAAGGACGCGAAAGCCGTACGCTGAATGCCTGGCAGCAAGCGCATCCCGGAAGGGGTGCGCTTTTTTGCGTCAGGCTTTCACCATCACGCAGCTCCCATGCAAAAAACTCATCAGATCCATTTCTCCGCCGATGCGTTCGATGTTTTCTTTCAGCGCGGCAATAATTGGCGGCCGGCCTTCCATCTGCAAGTGCTCCCTGCTCGTAGCGACTTCGGCGATCGTGGACAGAAAATCGTATGCGGAAATCACGGCATCATCATACCCCATCTGCCGGCAGGAAGGGAAGCTCGTCTCCAAGTCTTCGAGGATGTAAACGCCGCCATGGGGCAAGGCATCCCACAGTGTCAGGAACGCTTTGATCTGGTGCGACCAGACATGGGACGCGTCATCGACAATGATTGTGGGGTGATACGCTTTCAAGCGCTCCAGATTTTTCATTTGGGACAAATCCATGATGAGCGCCATCATATTCTCATCCCCCCCTAATTTTTCACACGCAGGATCGATGTCGACGCCGATCACGCGCGCGTTCGGGAAATATCTGCCCCACATCCGCAGGCTTTGCCCATGGAAGATGCCGAGCTCGATGAGCGTCATGGGGCGGCTCTGGAACCGCTTCAAAAAGAATTCGTATTTCTTCAGGTAATCATGGAATTCGCTGGACTTGTCCGTCCCCTCTTCCCGTCCGATCGCGTCCAGCGCCGCTTCCGTTTCAAAATACGGCCCGCTCTTTCGCGCGGGCAGATAGCAGGACACATCGAAATCCGCCTGCCGGAAAAAGAGCTTCTGGCACAGCACCTGCTCCTCCCGGATGCCGCACGCAATCAGATACGTCCGGATCTCCGGTTGCGCCTCTTCCCTGAGCGTGACGAGGATGCCGTCCTGCGACGACAGCTCCGCTTCCGAAACCGCGCGGACGGGAATCCCGAAGAACTGATCTTCATGCGCCTGCCCGTCCCCGACCAGCACGCCGTCCGGCTTGCGCAGGCCGTTTTCCTCTGCATAATGCAGCATCCGCGTCGCGCCATCGCCGGCCCCATAAAAATAGACGCGCGGATGCTGCTGGAAAAACGCTTGGTACACCGGCAAATCTTTCAACAACATCGGTTTGGTCATCTGAATCACGCTCCTACATATCCTGCTCGTGTATGCTCCAAAATATTATACGCTTTTTCCGCCTCATGGCTTGTGATATCCGTGAAAAGAAATTCTTTCATGAGCGGCGGCGAGACTTCCGTGTACGACGCATCGAGCAAGTTGATCATCGCAATGCAATAATCCTTTGCCAACGTCCCGCGAAGCCATCGCCAAGCGGGCAGCGCCTCCATGCCCGCTTCGAGCGCTGCCTGTGCCTGCCCCAGCAACCGTACAGAATACTCAGTGCCTTCCACAAACGTCGGCTTCCCTTGCGGGGTGAATCCTTCGACTTGTTGTTCCCGCGAAGCATAAAGGAGCTCCAGCAATACATACCAGATGCAAATGGGCGAAAGCGTGTACAGCATCCCCAAGCAAAGGTGCCGTTCGCCACAGGGCGGCAAAAATGTCTGCGCATCATACCCCCCCAAAGCAATCAGATGCACCGGCCGCTTCAAGATATTGCGCAACGCGCCCGCGACCGTACCGCGTGTCAAGAGATCGACGCAGTAAATCTGCTGATACCGTTCCAGATGCAATCCTTCCATATACCGTAGATACGCCGCTCGGCGTACGGCCTGCGTCTTGAAAATCTCGTCTTTCTTCTGCAACACGCGCTCCTGGATGCCCTCCATCCCCCAACGCGCCACAGCTTCCTTGATTGGCAGCGAGAGCTCTTCCGAAAACGGCACGCCATACATCTTTTCGAGCACGTACCGCAAATCGGAGGGGCCGTCCGGCGGCAAAACATCCATCATCCGTCGGAGCTCCCGTTCATCCGTGATCATCACTCCATAGCACGCCTGCCGCGAGGTGTAGAAGTACACGGACGGCGGCAAGCCGAGCGTCTGCTCGAGTGACGCATACACCTTCTGCAAGAAATAACCGTCACGCGAGACGAACAGCACGATGGCATCTTCCTGTCCCTGCACGGTCTGGACGATGTACTGGAGATATTTCATCGTGATGGGCAGGAAACAGAGCCACGTCATGCGGTCGATGGTATCGAGGACGACTTTCCCCTTTGAGGCTGCGAGACAGAATGGGCTGTTGAACACGTGCGCGAGGACCGTGCCGAGCACCGTCCGGTCTTCCAGCGTGCCCGCGCTTTCCAAGACATGCCCGCAGGACGAGAGCGCCAGCACCTCCGCCGCTTTTTTGACGGGATAGACGTCGATGCCCAATTGTGACGGCGCGGCCTCATCCGCGATCTCGTTGTCGCCGACATGCAGGACGGAGCGCCCCGCCGCAAAATCAAGCAACGGGCGGAACAGGCCGCCGTCGCCCTTCGCCGACTGGAAATCGCACGAGACGAAGCACACGTCCGGCAAGGGGACGCCCTTGGCGGCGAGCAGCCGTTCCATGTCCTGCTTCGGGAAGTACATATCCGACGTCACGCAGACCGTCTTGCCTTGTGCCTTGGCATACTGATAAGCTTCCACCACGTCGTCGCGCGGGACGAGGATTGCATTTTCGAGCTCCCATTCCCGTTGTTTCCATCGCGTGATCTGCTCTGCGGAAAAACCATGCTGCTCCTGCAAGAACGCATAGATTTCATCAAACGTCGGGATATGCCCCTGCCGCTGCTGGTCGACATCCGCCGCCAGGCGCCACGCTGCAAACGGGACATCCTCGCCCGCCTCCCGCAGCTCTGCCTCTTCCAAGGCGAAGACATCCTCGGGGCGCAGCACCTTGCGCATGAGCAGCGTGTCGAACACGTCGAACGAAATCACGTCATGCGCATCGATCGCCCGCTTCAGTCCGTCGAGCGTCTGCGACCAATAGGGATGTTCCGTGTCGAGCGTCTGCGTCAGGAGATGCCCGTAGAGGTTGAGCACCGGATACCCGTCCGGCAGATGCGGCTGGATGCGCTGGAAGACCTCCAGCGTCGACTTCGGCGTCGCGGCGATGATCATCACGTCCGACTGCGCGACCGCCTCCGCGAGCGGCACGATCTCGCGGCCGCAGATGCGCTCGCCGAAATGATCCCGCGCCGCCACGGCGACGAACGAAAACCCGTCCACGCACGTGAGCACGTTTGTCGCGTTCTCCCCGATGCCATACAGTGCGATACGCTTTTCCTGATACGCCCCGAAATTTTTTTGGAATCCCGCGGCGAACTGCTGCTTCAGCCATTCATTCTCTGCTGCTGCCATCATAACCTCACATATTCAACCTTCCAATTGCAACATAACGAGAAAAATCATACACGCGAACGTTCCTGTCTTGCTTCCATATCTCCTGCGCGATATCTTCATAGTAATCCGAATTTGTCACGATGACCGCATCCACCTGCGGATTATGCACTGAAAACGACAGGATGCGCGGGTGTGCAGCTGCATCCCACTTTCCTGCATCGCGATCGTAGATTTCTTCAATTGGAAATGCATGACGTTCGGCCATGTGCATGAACTCCCGACCTAGCTTCCCATATCCCCAGAGTGCGATATGCGATGCCAACCCTGACAGGTCACGAAAGAAAGCATCATACGGCATCTCCTTGAGCTCCTCTGGCGACAAAGCTTTCCCCTCCACGCACGCCTGCCAGAACCAATAGGACAAGGTCGAAGGGAAATCCATGCGTTCCAAACACTTCATCCCCATGGTTTGGAATCCTCTGGTCAATTGTGTGCATACATGTGGTCCAAGCTCTTGCAACAAGTTCGGAAGCAGGCAACGCAAGGTATTCAAAAAATATTCGTACAACGCACGCTTGAACAACTCAAATCGGCCGTAGTACAACAACGTAGAGCGCATGGCCATACAAGCATCGTAGAAACACGGCCACCTTCGAACATATGACGACGAAATCTGATTTCCCGTATGAATTCGATACGATGCCAGTGGGCGCTGCACGTGAAAAACCGTCTTTGCCAGCATCAATCCCATCTTTGTAAAATACAAATCATTCCACGCCGCAATGTCCTGAAATTGCAAAGATCGTTCTTTGAGGAAAGCGCGCCGGAACATATGGGCGAAAGGATTATTGCGTGAGGTCAGGAAAATCTCGTTCGGAAGTTCTTCCGGCTGAAATGGCTTTTCCAGACGTTTTCGCAAGAAATCCGGCACTTTGCTTGCACGCTTTTTTCCTGTCTGTTCGTTGAAATCGTAAAAATCACACGTCGCCACATCGACCCCATACCGCTCCATCGCCCCGACCATCGTCTCCAGATAGTCCGGTTCATAAAAATCATCGGCATCCACCACAGAAAGGTACGTCCCCTTCGCCATCTGGATCCCGATGTTCCGCGTTCTGGCCGCGCCGAGGTTCTCGGGGTTCCACCACGCGAGGATGCGGCTGTCCTCTGCCGCGTACGCGCGCAGCACCTCGCCCGAGCCGTCCGTCGAGCCGTCGTCGATCGCGATGAGGCGGAAATCGCCAAACGTCTGCGCCAGCAGCGAATCAAGGCATGGCGCAAGGTACTTGCCGGGATTGTACACCGGCATGACGATCGTGACGGTCTCCAGCGCATCCGTTTCTCTTGCCATCTTGCACCTTCTCTCGAAATCATTTCATACAATACGTCCACAGATCCTGACGACCCTTTTCTTGTTTCACTTGCAAAACCATCGAAACCCTTTTACAATGATAACAAAACTATTTTAGAGGGATTTCCTTGATTTATCAAGCGTTTTGTTGGGGATATATATCTTAGGGTGTTGAGAACATGAAAGAAATACATGATTCACATGAAGCTGTCACCATCATCATGCCGGTCTACAATCCGGGGAAATATCTCGCACCGTGCATGGAATCGCTCCTCGCGCAGACGTTTCGAGATTTCCGGATCATCGCCATTGACGATGGTTCGACGGATGGCTCGGGGGGGGATGTGCTGCGAGCGTATGCCGCACAGGATGCACGCATCCTCGCATGGCGGAATCCGGAAAACCTCGGTGCGGCTCGCACACGCAACATCGGCATCCAGATGGCGCGAGGCGAGTACCTCGCGGTCGTGGATGCAGATGATATCTATGAGCCAACGTATCTGGAACTGCTACTGGAAGCGATGGAACATCATCACGCGGATGTGGTGGAATGTGATTTCATCTCACGTGACGAGCAGACGGGGGAGGAATCGGTTGCTTGTTATCCACGCGTTCCGTTTTGCGATGCAGGTCCGGTCATCAGCACAAGCATACATATGACGTATCTTTTCTGCATCGCATACTGCAACCCCTTTGTGCATCTCGTCCGGCGCTCGTTCGTCTCGCGACATGCATTGCAGTTCCAAGATATTTCCAGCAACAATGACGTATATTTCGCGAGGATGTTGCTCTTCTTGACCGAGAAATGGATCCATATAGCGACGCCGCTCGTCATCCATCGGCGGCAGACAGGGAACCAGATTTCGACCAACCGCCATAAACATCCTGAGAATGCGATACGTGCTCTGGCACACATCAAGGAAACGTTAGAGCAACTCCATTTGTTTGATGGTTTCCGCAACGCATTCCACGATGGTGCGGTTTTAGGATTCATCAACGCTGAGTTCCTGCCGGCGTATGAAAAATTCGGGGCAACCGTGCTTCCTGCTTTGCAGCGCGGACTGCACGATTTGGGGATGTCGCAGCTCGAGCGTTCCGATTTTTCTTCTCCCCTTGCTTATTTTCGATGGCGCTCGTGGATCCAGGGGATGCCGCCAGGGCAAAAGAACGGGATGCCGGAAACCTATCAGGAGTTCTTTGATGTTCTTGCAAAATGCGGGAAAGCGGTCGCCCTTTGGGGTTATGGAAAACTGGGAAAGCGCTTTTTGCAGGAAGCGGAGTGTTGCGGATTCCAGGTGACAGAGGTCTATGACAATGACGCGTCGAAATGGGACGCGGAAGCTGCCCCGCCCGTCAAGGGCTTTGAAAAGCGCGAGATGTCCGTGGAAATCATTGTTGTTACAAACTCTCGTTTTTATGAAGACATTTGCAGGCAAATCCAAGCGATTGCCCCAAGGATTCGAGTCATTGATTTTTCTGCTTATTGTCAGTGGGGATATTTCCCAGTTGCATGGAAGCCGCAGAGTTAAAGCAAAGAACAATTGCAAAGAAAACCATGTACCAAAACAACAGAAATTTTCATTCACCTTTGATAGATGAAAATTTCGACAAGACGCGTCCAGATTCCTGCCGCTTAAAAATCTACATTTTTCTTGCGAACCCTATGGAATCATCGTAAAATAAGCACAGGAGGTGATGACATGGCGAACCGCCAGTACAAGGATACGGTCTTC
>Ga0256404_1004192_pt1 | contig 27583 bp, 23 predicted proteins | sample RumenRJG_01DNA_FD_185990 | JGI IMG/M metagenome (GOLD analysis project Ga0256404, IMG submission 185990) | Bovine rumen microbial communities from Lethbridge, Alberta, Canada - RJG_01 | ecosystem: Host-associated > Mammals > Digestive system > Stomach > Rumen | place: Canada: Alberta | collected...
CTGCGCCTGCGATAGCACCAACCGGACCAGCGAGAATGCCCCCGACCAGCGCTTTTCCAGCGCTAAGGGGCTGCTTGTACGATTGGGTTGGACCCCAGCCCATGAAAATCTGTGTTCCGCAAATGGGACAGGCGGTTGGAGCTTGCATGGCCATGATCCATATTCCTTTCTACCAAATCAGGTGGTATTGGTTCTCGATCCGCAGTCGATTCCAGTTGGGAAAAGCGTAGGGGGGTTCCTTGTCAAGCGTTTTTGAGTGAGCGGCAATTGGGGAACCTGGTAAAGGGGAAGGTGGGAGAGCAATTTCTATAAAAGAGTGGAACACTGATACCGCAGTTGCTTTTTTCGTAGAGGAGGTGTCGTGAGGCAGGCGGTCATAGGCATCTTGGCGCACGTCGACGCGGGCAAAACCACGCTCGCCGAGGCGCTGCTCTTCCATGCCGGCGTGATCCGCACGCGCGGCCGCGTCGACCACGGCGATAACCACCTCGACACCGACAAGGTCGAGCGCGACCGCGGCATCACGATCTTCTCCAAGCAGGCGGTGCTCGACCACGCCGGCACCCACCTCATGCTGCTCGATGCGCCGGGCCACGTGGACTTCTCCGCCGAGGCGGAGCGCACGCTCGCGGTGCTCGATTACGCGGTGCTCGTGGTTGGCGCCAACGACGGCGTGACCGGATACACCGCCACGCTGTGGGACCTGCTCGCGCGCCACGGCGTGCCCACGGTGGTCTTCGCAAACAAGATGGACCTTGCCGGCGCGGACCGCGCGGGCGTGCTCGCGCAGCTGCAGGCGCGGCTCTCGGATGCGTGCCTCGATTTCAGCGACCCTGCGGCGCCCGAGCTTGCCGAGGCTGCCGCTGCAACAGACGAGGACGCCTTCGACGAGTACCTCGAGACCGGCTCGCTCGCCGACGGCACCCTCCGCCGCCTGGTGCGCGGGCGCTGCATCTTTCCCGTGCGCTTCGGGTCGGCCCTGCGCGACGAGGGCGTGGATGGGCTGCTCGATCTGCTCGCCTGGCTGCCGGGAGAGCGCGTGTGGCCGCGGGAGTTCGCGGCGCGCGTGTACAAGGTCACACACGAGGCGGGGGAGCGCATCTCCTGGCTCAAGGTGTGCGGCGGTGCGCTGCGCCCCAAAGACCTGCTCGATGGCGTGTCGCGCAGTGGCGCTTGGGCAGAGAAGGTCAACCAGGTGCGCATCTACACCGGCGCGCGCTACGAACTTGCGGCAGAAGCCCCCGCGGGCAGCGTGTGCGCCGTGACCGGGCTCACGCACGTGCTGCCAGGCGATACGCTCGGCGCGGAGCCCCCGCAGCCGCAACCCGTGCTCGCGCTTGCTCTCGCGTACCGCGTGGATACCGGCGCACTCGACGAGCACGCCGTGTTCTCGGCGCTCTCCGAGCTTGCCGAGGAGGATCCCATGCTCGGCGTGGCGTGGGACAGCGACCTGGGCGAGATCCGCCTCATGCTCATGGGCGCGGTGCAGCTCGAGGTGGTGCGCGGGCGGTTTGCCGAGCGCTTGGGAACCGAGCTCGAGTTCGGGCAGGGATCGATTCTCTATCACGAGACCATAGCGGCGCCTACCAGGGGATACGGGCATTTCGAGCCGCTGCGCCACTACGCGGAGGCGCACCTGTTGCTGGAGCCGCTGGCGTCTGGCTCGGGCGTGGAGTTCGGCACCGTGTGCGCCACCGACGACCTCGACCTCAACTGGCAGCGCCTCATCCTCACCAACCCGATGGAGCGCACGCATCGCGGCGTGCTCACGGGCGCGCCGCTTGCCGACGTGCGTATCACGCTGGTCTCGGGCCGCGCGCACCCCAAGCACACCGAGGGCGGCGACTTTAGGCAGGCAACCTATCGCGCCATCCGCCAGGCGCTCATGCGCGCCCGCGAACGCGGCGAGACGGTGCTGCTCGAGCCGTGGTATCGCTTCGCGCTCGAGGTGCCGGGCGATAAGGTCGGGCGCGCGCTGGCCGATCTCACGCGCATGAATGCGCGGTTCACGGCGCCTGCCGCGCGCGGGGAGCTCATGGCGATCGAGGGCACAGTTCCCGCCTCCGAGCTGGGCGACTATGCGCTCGATGTGGTTGCCTACACGGGCGGGGAGGGGCGTCTTTCGACGGTCTTCTCGGGCTACGAGCCCTGCCACGATGCCGAAAAGGTCATCGAGGCGGCGGCCTACGATCCCGAGGCGGACCTGCCCAACATACTCGACTCCGTCTTCTGCAGCCATGGCGCGGGCTACACCGTCAAGTGGTTCGAGGCCGAGGAGCACATGCACGTGAAGGACGACCCTGCGCGCCAGCGCCCGTACCGTGCCGCCGACGCCGCGTTCTTCTCGAAGGCCTGACGGCCGGACCACACGAGTTACTCCGTTCGTGATCGGTGTACTCCGTTCGCGAACGGTGCAGCTTTTCCGCCCCAAAAACTACTCCGTTCACGAAAGGTGTACTCCGTTCGCGAACGATGCACGTTGTTTTTGAGGCTGCGAGTTCGTCAGACCTGTCCCAATTGTCTCTGAGACAAAGGGAAACGTCCCTTTTGTCTCATCATCAAGAAGTTGACAATTACACTACGAGCAAACACGACATGCCGCAGAGAGAGGAAGCTGCCATGACCAACAAGGAGATCGTCGCCAAGTTCTACGAGGAAGTCTTCAACGCCTGGGATACCAGCAAGCTCGACGAGTACATGCTGCCCACCTACAAGCAGCACAACCCCACCGTCGAGGACGGCCGCGACGGCTTCGCTCGCTTCTGCGAGCGCTTCTTCGCCGCCCACCCCAAGATGGAGATCGTCCACATGGTGGAGGAGGGCGACCTCGTGATGGTCTTCTTCAAGTGCACCGTCGACTTCGGCGTCAACAAGGTCTGCGACATCTACCGCATGGAGAACGGCATGCTCGCCGAGCACTGGGACGTGGTGCAGCACCTCGACCCCGACCAGGTTCCCGCCAACGACAACGGCCAGTTCTGAGGGCGTAGCAGCTTCGAGCGATCGTCCAGCCGAAGCACACAGAGCTTACTCGAGGTAGTAGTCGCGCAGCTCCTCAAGGCACGTAGCATCGAGGCCGAACTCATCCAGTAAATAATCCTCGCGAGATGCGTGGCCCTCGTCCATCGCCGCGAGCACCGCCTGCATGTCCTCAAGCACCACGCCGTTCGCTTGCGGCCAGATAACGCGCATCAGCTGCTTCGCCACAGACAGATCCATACTCTCGGGAATCAGGCGCAGGAAGGCATCGGGTATCTCGTCGGGCACGTTCTCGATGAGCTGTGCCAGATACTCGTTGGTGCGCACGAAGTCGTCGAGGATCGCCTCGTCCGATGCGCCGAGGATGGAGAGGATGATCGCCGAGGCAACGCCCGTGCGGTCCTTCCCCGCGCTGCAGTGGATGTAGATCGGCGTCCTGCGGGCAGCGATGCGCTCGACCAGAGCGTGCATCGCGGGGTTGCCGTGCACCATCGAGACGTAGAGGCTCCTCCTGAAGGCGGGGAAGTCCCGTCCGATCTTCACGGCTTGCTTTGCGATAGCGGTCTGGGAGAACTCCAGCTCGCTGCCATCGTCCAGAAGCATCCCCGAGACCTGCTCATACGAGCATCCCTCCGGCACGTAGTCGGGTGCGTTGCGCACCTCGAAACCGGCGCGCAGGTCGAGGATGAGCGCGAGCCCCATGCCGTCGACGCGCGAGCGCTGCTCCGGCGTGAGGTCGGTGAGCGCAGCTCCGCGGTAGAACGTGCCGCGACGCACGGTGCGGCCTCCTGCGGCAGCGATGCCGCCCAGCTCGCGGACGTTCATGAGGGCGGGGAATCCGTCCACGTATCCCTGGGTGCCTGAGAGATCCACGACCTGCCTCCTAACGTCGCGTGGCGGTGGGACGGATGAACCTGTCCCTACGTGCGAAAAGGGGACGAACAACCTGTCCCCATGAGCGAAAAGGGAACGAACAACCTGTCTTCATGTGCTAGATGCTGCGGGAGAGGGTGACGGTGGGGAAGCGGCCGCCTTCAGAGCGCTCGCCCGTGGCTGTAAATCCCTGCTCGGCCCAGAACGCGAGCACACCCTCCTGCTCGGGCACCTGCAGCGTGAGATGCGTGACACCCTGCGCCGAGAGCGCTGCACGCACATCGGCGAAGAGCTGCGACCCGATGCCCTGGCGATGCCGGTCCGCCGCAACCGTGAACCAGCGGATGAGTGCACCGTGCTCGTCGGGATAGCCCACGATGAGGTCCATCACGGCAACGAGCTCGTCGTTCTCGTCGTAGAAGCCCAGGAAGTGCTTCTCGCTCGCACCCTCGGGCACGTCCTTGACGATGGCTGTCGTCGCCGCCATCGTGGGCCGCTCGCCCACCTCGCGCCAGAAGCGATGGTTGGACCGTGCCAGCAGATGCACGTCGGTCACGGCGGAGTCGTGCACCTCGCGCACGTCGAAACTCGTCGAGAGCGCCTGGATGTCGAGCCCTGCGCGCTTGCCCGCGCCGCGATCGCTCTCGATGGCCTGTCTGAACTGCGTCTCGTAGAGCTCGTGGTACACGCCGCCTGCCGCGAGCAGCTCCTCGTGCGTGCCCTGCTCGGCGATGACGCCGCCCTTCACCACCAGGATCTTGTCGGCCTTCAGGATGGTCGACAGGCGGTGCGCGATGACGATGGAGGTGCGTCCCACCATGAGCTTCTCCAGCGCATCCTGGATGGCCTGCTCGGAGATGGAGTCGAGCGCGCTCGTTGCCTCATCGAGGATGAGCACCTTTGGGTTCTTCAGCACCACGCGCGCGATGGAGAGGCGCTGCTTCTCGCCGCCCGAGAGCTTGAGGCCGCGGTTGCCCACCTGCGCGTTGAAGCCGTTGGGCTGGTTGAGGACGAAGTCGTAGATGTTGGCGATGCGGCACGCCTCCTCGATCTCGGCCATGCTCGCGTTCTCGTTGGCATAGCGCAGGTTGTCGAGGATGGTTCCGTTGAAGAGGTAGGCCTCCTGCGTGACCACGCCGATGTTGGAGCGCAGGTACTGCAGGTCGAAGTCGCGCACGTCGACTCCGGCCACGCGCACCGCGCCGCCGTTCACATCGTAGAGGCGCGGAATGAGGTTCACCACGGTGGATTTGCCGCTTCCGCTTGGACCCACGATGGCGTACATCTTGCCGCCCGGCACCGTGAAGTTGATATCTGAGAGGATCATCTCGTCGGCATCGTCGTAGCCAAAGGCAACATGGTCGTACTGGATCTCCGCCATGTCCATCGGCGGCGTCACGCCGTTCTCGGGCGAGACGATCGTGGCCTTGCGGTCCAGATAGTCGAAGATGCGCGTGAACATGGCGAGCGAGCGCGTGAACGAGACCGAGAGGTTCATGAGGCTCTCGACCGGACGATACAGGCGGTTGACCAGGCTGACGGTTGCGGTGACGGTACCGACGGTGAGCGTGGGATCGAAGTGCTCGATGATGAACAGACCGCCCGCGAAGTAGATGAGCAGGGGCCCGAGCTGCGTGAACATTCCCATGACCACGCGGAACCACGAGCCGGAGCGGTTCTCCTTGAGCGAGATCTCGGTGACCTCCTCGTTGACCTTAACGAAGTTGTCGTATTCCTGCGCCTCGCGCGTGAACATCTTCATGAGCAGCGAGCCCGAGACCGAGAGCGTCTCGTTGATGACCTGGTTCATCTCGTCGTTCTTGGCCTGCGCCTCCTGCACGAGCTTGAGGCGCACGCGGCCTGCCGAGCGCGTGGGCAGGATGAGCAGCGGCAGCACGGCGAGGCCCACGAGCGCGAGCTTCCAGCTCATCGAGAAGAGCGCGATGAGCGTGGTGATGACCGTCGCCACGTTGGAGACGACCTGCGTGAGCGTGCCCGAGATGACCGAGCTCACGCCCGAGATGTCGGTGTTCATGCGCGTGACGATGTCGCCCTGCTTCTCGGTCGTGAAGAACGAGTGCGGCATGTGCTGCAGATGGTCGTACATCTGGTTCTTCATGTCGAAGATGATGCGCTGGCTGATCCACGAGTTGATGTAGTTCTCGAGCACACCGATGAGCTGGCTCGCGAGCATGGCGCCCAGGGCGGCGAACAGCAGCTTGATGAGAAGCCCCATGTCGTTGCCCACAAGCGCTTGGTCGACGATGCGGCCCGTGATGATGGCGGGGAGCAGGCCCACGACGCTCGCCACGATGATGGCGATGAACACCATGATGAACTGCAGCCAGTACGGCTTGAGGTAGGAGAGGATGCGGATGAGGAGCTCCTTGGTCACCTTCGGGGCGTTCGCCTTCTCCTCCTCGGTGAGGAAGCTGCGCGCGGCGTAGCCGCCGCCGTGTCCGCCAGGTCCTGCCATGGGAGTCCTCCCATCTCGTAAAACCCCTAACGTTTTCCATAGTAGCAGCGCGGAAGCGGCTTTGTCTGCTATCGTGCTGGTGAAGGGAGGGGCCATGCCGGAGAAGAACGGAGAACGCGCGGCGGTCGTGTACAACGCGGCGATTGCCGCGCTGTGCGCCTTCGCCTGGTGCCAGATGGCGTTTGGATGGGGGAGCGAGCACGGGCCGCTTTCCGCCTTCGGGCTGGAGACCCTCAAGTATTTCACGACCCTCTCGAATATCTTCTCTGCGGTGGTGTCGGCCATCTTCGTTGTGCACGCAGCGCGCTATCCTAGCCAGCCGGTACCCGATTGGCTGCATGTTCTGCGCCTTGCCGCCACCACGTCGGTTGCGCTCACGTTCCTCACCGTGGAGCTCTTCCTCGCGCCCTCGTTGGGCTATGCCGCGCTGCATGCCGGGGCAAACCTGTGGTTCCACCTGCTGCTGCCGCTCATGGCCATCGCGAGCTTCTGCATTTTTGAGGCCGACAGGCCCATTCCCGTGCGCGCGACGCTTCTCGCCATTGCCCCGATGATCCTCTACGGTGCGGGCTACTATGCAAACCTCCTGGTCAATGGAATGGGGGAGTGGCCCAACAGCAACGACTGGTACGGCTTTGCCCAGTGGGGCATGGACAAGGCGCCGCTCGTGTTTGCCGTGATGGCGCTTGCTACGTGGGCTATCGCCTTGGTGCTGCGTGCGGCCAACCAGCGCATGTGGCGCCTTCGGCACTAGGGTCCGTCACCGCGTTGCCCAGTCGAAGAGATCGGCGGTGCGCTGGGGTGCGTTCTCCAATATGCTTAGGTAATACGTTACCTTGGTTGATGGATCATCGATGGGTATGCTGATTCTGTTTGTGTCGGTCAGCCAGCTCATCGTGACGTCGGATGTGAATGTTATCAGGTTGCTCGACTTGATAAGCTTGCCGAGCACTTGGCGATCAGATTGTTCGATGATTTGCGAATGGGGCATATTCCCTCTGACATGGTCAACCCAAAAGCCGGCAGTTGAATCGATAAGCACCGGCTCTCCGTCAACCTGCGAGAAGGGAAGCTCCTTCTGCCGTGCCAGGCGATGCTCTGAGGGAAGGGCAAACAGCAGCTCCTCTGTCATGAAGGGAACCGACCTGACAGAAGGAAGCTGCGGATCATCGAGCGTGACCGCAATGTCGACACTGCGGTTGAGCAGCCGCTCAAGAGCCTCGTCATCGTCAAGGGTAATCAGCTGGATTATCGTGTTCGGGTAGCGCTCGACAGTCAATGCGGTGAAACGCCAAACCGGCGTGGGGGCAACCGTGCCCACGAGCAGCGTTCGCTGCCGGTTGGCGAGCGTGTCGAGTTCCTCACGCATCATCCGTTCCTCCCGCAGCATCATGCGCGCATATTCTACGACGATCTTGCCGGAATCGTTGAGTTCAAGATGATTCCTCGTGCGCTCGAAGAGCTGCTGGCCAAGCTCTGCCTCGAGCCGTTGGACGGAGCGGGATAACGCAGGCTGAGAGGTGTGCAGAATCTTGGAAGCTGCAGAGATCGTGCCCTTTCGGGCAATCGTGTCGATTTCCTTGAGTTGATAGAAGTTCATGTTGATCTCCGCTATGTGTAATGTGAACTACTCAATCATATAAAGTTACTCAATTTAAAGTACCCATCATTCATGATTCTATCCTAGCTATTCGGATATTTCATGGGGGATGGATGAGAATGGACCTCATGCCAAACGGTACTTCTCACCATGCTGATTATGCATACAAATTATTCCGGCGAGAAAAGGCGCATCTGTCGATTCATACAGAATGTAACTACATGCATATTCGCATGAACAGGCTGCATAAGAAGGCCTGGCATTGAAGGAAGGAGTGAAGGGAGAGAGATGGAAGACCTGATCATTGGGTTGCTCGGTCCCATTTTCTATGGGATGGGTGTCAGCGAGGCTGACTTCGTATCGTACGTTGGGATGTGCATCAACTACATCTACGGCGTGCTCGCCGTCCTTGTTGCCTTGATCGTTGTGTTGATCCTTGCCATGAAGGCGAAGAAAGGCACCAAGGCATTCATCCGCCTGACCGCACTTGTGGCGGCTGGCGCTGCGCTGCTTGGCATTGCAAACGCCGTATGCTTCGGCCCGCTGCAGTCCAACCTTTCGACCATCATGAACGCACCCGATACGACCATAAGCGACGAGAGTATCGCCCAGAGCCGCGAGACGGTGCAGAAGGTGGGAGAGGAAGGAATGGTGCTTCTCGAGAACGACGGCATGTTGCCGCTTTCCGGCGATGTGACCAACATCAACGTTTTCGGGTGGGCTTCCACCAACCCCATCTACGGCGGGACCGGCTCCGGTTCGTCTGGCACCTCGGGCAACGTCGGCATTATCGAGAGCTTGCAGGATGCTGGGTATTCGGTCAACGACGAGCTCGTCCAGTTCTATACTGCCTATGCAACCGGCAGATCGAGCGATGGCAATGGTGCGGCTGCCATCAACAACCAGAGCTGGAATCTGCCCGAGCCTCCGGTGGGAGACTATAGCGACGAGCTTATGGCAAACGCCCGGGATTTCTCCAACGTAGCCATGGTTGTCTTCAGCCGTAGCGGTGGCGAGGGCGCCGATCTCCCAACCGATATGAATGCCGTCATCCACGGAACCTATGGCGCCAAGGACATCGCCATGTCGGTCGTGCCGGAGAACTATACGTACTTCAATGCCTCATACGATAACAACGGTCCTGATGACGATTTCGATGAGGGCGAGCACTACCTGCAGCTCTCCAACCGCGAGGAGGAGCTTCTCGACCTCGTGTGCTCCAACTTCGACAGCGTCATCGTGGTGGTCAACGCAAACAACGCCATGGAGCTTGGTTGGATTGCCGACTATCCGCAGATCCGCTCTGCCATCTGGGCTCCCGGCCCTGGCGTCACCGGCTTTACCGCGCTGGGAGAGATCATCAACGGATCGGTGAATCCCTCCGGCAAGACGGCAGATACCTTTGTGGCCGACCTCACCGCCACCCCCACGTTCAACATTTTCGGCAACTTCCCGTATACCAATGTGGATGACCTTAAGCAGCAGATTGCCGCTGCCGACTACACCTCGCACGGCTCCATGGCGTTCGTGAACTACGTCGAGGGCATCTATGTTGGCTACAAGTACTATGAGACCGCTGCTGTCGAGGGCTCCATCGACTACGATGCCGAGGTTGTGTATCCCTTCGGTTATGGCCTGTCCTACACCAGCTTCGACGAGACCATCGAGAACTTCAACGCTTCTGGTGACACGGTTACCTTCGATGTGGTGGTGACCAACACCGGCAGTGTTGCCGGCAAGCACGTCGTCGAGGTCTACTTCACTCCGCCCTACACCAACGGCGGCATCGAGAAGGCTGCCGTCAACCTCATCCAGTTCGAGAAGAGCAAGCTCCTCGAGCCCGGTGAGTCCCAGACCATCTCCTTCTCCATTCCCAAGGAGGACATGGCATCCTACGACAGCACCGGCATCAAGGTTTCCGGTGGCGGCTACATCCTCGAGGCGGGCGACTACACCATCTCGGTGCGCGAGGATTCCCATACCGTGCTCGCCGAGGAGACCTTTACCATCGCCTCCGATATCTCCTACGCTAACGGCCGCGAGGGTGACGTTACTGCCGCCACCAACCAGTTCGAGGATTACTCTCGTGGCGAATTCGTTCAGCTGTCACGTGCCAATGCTTTCGCCAACTATGCTGAGGCTACTGCCGCTCCGAATGATGCCGCTTACGTTATGAGCGATGATGTACGCGCATCTGTTTCCGCTGGCGCCGCAGGCATCTACGACCCAACGCTCTACGATGATCCATCCGATGCCATGCCCACCCAAGGCGCTGAAGGCGATCTCAGGCTCTTCGATATGGTGGGCGCCAGCTATGATGACGAGCGTTGGGAGCAGCTTATCGACGAGATGAGCTTTGAAGACATGGTGACGCTCACCAATGTTGGCGGTTGGCAGACGGTCGCGATAGAGTCCATCGGCAAGGTTGCAACATCCGATTGCGACGGTCCTGCCGGACTCAACAACCTCATCACGGGCGCTCAAGGAACCTCCTTCCCTGCCGAGGTGCTTATGGCCCAGACCTGGAACAGGGAGCTCCTCTTCGAGGTCGGCCAGTCCATGTGCAACGAGTTTGCAGATGCTAATAACTTTGGTTGGTACGGCCCCGCTATGAACACGCACCGCAGCGCCTTCGCTGGTCGCAACTTCGAGTATTACTCTGAAGACGGCGTGCTCGCCGGTTACCTTGCCGCGGCGGAAATCAACGGTTCTGTGGAGAAGGGCGTGTATCCCTACCTCAAGCACTTCGCTCTGAACGACCAGGAGACCAACCGCCAGGGCTTCCTGCTCACCTTCGCCTCCGAGCAGGCCATTCGCGAAATCTATCTCAAGCCGTTCGAGCTTGCCGTCAAGGGCTTCGAGGGCAATTCGATTGCAATCATGAGCTCTTACAACTTTATCGGCACCATTCCCAGCACCTCCAATGCCCATCTGCTCAACAACGTCCTGCGCGATGAATGGGGATTTGAGGGCATGGTCGAGACCGATTACGACGGCTCCTACGGATTCATCATCTCCGATAAGTCCGTCCGCAACGGCAATGACCTCCAGCTTGGCTTTGCGTACCTTCCCACCGATGCGTATACAGACCAGAGCGCGACCGTTACCATCGCACTGCGCCAGGCTTCTAAGAACATCCTCTATACCATTGTGAACAGCGGATGCTATACCGGCGTGGACAGCGACCCCTCCCTTGCACCCGATAAGATGGTCACCACCTTTAACGGTATCAACATGGGCGTTGGCGCTGGTCTGGTTGTTATCGAGGCCTTGGCGGTCTGGCTGCTCATGAAGGGCAGGAAGAAGGCTGCCGCAGCATAAGTTCCAAGCTCCCTTCCTTCCCGGGGAGTTATCTCCTCCATTCGGACGACCCGCCTTATGCCTCAGGCGGGCCGTTCGCTTATCTATAGGATGCGTCCAATCGATGCCTGCCTATGGCGTTGCTTCCCTGCTTCGCGTATGCTAATTTGTATACAGTAAACATCTTTGGAGGTGCCTATGCCAACGGTTGTCATCTCGGGCAGGGTCGATCAGGACACCAAACTCCGTGCCGACGCAGTCATCAGGGCAGCCGGATCGACGATCGGCAACGTCATCAATGATGTCTGGGAGACCATTGCGGCTACCGGCGAGATCCCTCCCTCGCCAGCACATGTTGATGCGCAGGCGTCGAAGCGTGCGACCTTCTCTTCGTTCATGGATTGGTTCGAAGCTCTGCCGCCTCAGAATGAGGCTTTCGCGGGTATGACCGATGATGAGATTCTCGAAGGCAGGGTTGAGGATTATGCATAGGCTTCTGCTCGATACCAATATCCTTCTCGATGCCGTTTGCCCCAACAGGCCCCAGCAACGCGAGACGCATCGCCTGCTCGCCCGGTGCAACGGCGACGGCGACATGGGCATCGCGTGTGGCTTGTCGCTCAAGGACGTGTATTACATCATGTGCAAGCGCTTCGATGAGCCTACGGCGCGCGAGGCGGTGAAGTGGCTTACCGAGTTGCTTGTTATCGGCCCTATCAGTGCAGAGGAATGCCTGGATGCAATCGCATCCAACGAGCCTGACTTCGAGGATGGTCTTATCAGGTCGTGCGCTGAGCTCAACAACGTCGACTTCATCATTTCGCGCGATAAGGATGCCTTCGCAGGATCCACCATTCGCTGCGTCACCCCGCAGGAATACCTTGAACGGGTGGTCCAGCGCGACGAGCAGCGCTTGGGTCATGCGTGGTAGGTGATGTAGCCCGAATTGGATGATTGCCGCGCAACACCGTCCTGTATCAGGCGCTGATGCGGGGCGGTGTTGCTCATTTCAATCACGCGGGCAGGGTTGGCTTCAGCTTGCAACCCCGTCTATTACCTGAATGCCAAGACCGGAACGTCCATTCTCAAACGTCGCATGGCCTAAGTCCAAGCAACTTACTCTACCCGAGGTAAGGTCGCTAGATGCTGGCCATCATAACCGAAAAGCATGAGGATACCAGCGGTTTTACATTCAAGTACGCTTAGGTTGCGCGCAAGAAGAGTATGAGCCTGATTCGAATTGTCTGAGAAAGGATCTGAGATGTCTGACGGCCAGAGCATGAAGCAGAAGATCTTTTCGGTCTTCCAGACGTTGGGGCCGAGCCTTACCATGGGTATCGCGGTCATTCCGCTAGGAGGCCTTCTGCTGGGTATTTCCTCCATTTTCACCAATGCAACGTTCGTCGAGATGATGCCATTCTTGGGAACCGGCATCTTCGCCGCTCTTGCCCAGTGGATGAGCAATATCGGCAACCTCATTATCGGCAACCTCCCCATCATCTTCTGCGTCTCGGTTGCGACCAGCTATTGCGGCAAGGACGGTGTGGCAGCTTTTGCTGCGGTGCTTGGCTTCCTCGCAATGCATACCACAATCGGCCAGGTGCTCGGCATAACCGCCGAATCCCTCTCCGACTGGACCAAGTATGCCTCCGTCTTGGGCATCCCAACCCCGTTGAGAAGAACATCGGTTACGCGCTGATCAAGAAGGGCTCCGTCGAGCTGGGCGACGTGGTGAAGGTCAACAACCGCTACGACGCGATCATCACCCCCAAGAAGCACTTGGCATAGCGCCAAACGTGTTCTGATGCCTAAGACATGTATGTGCGTGTCCGTTCATTGAGCGGGCACGCCTTTGAACAAGGAGGCATTCCTTATGACAGATTTCACCAGCGTGGCAGGCAAGGTGGCAATCGTTACCGGAGCAGGGAGCGGCATGGGCAAGGCCATGGCCAAGACCTTTGCTGCAAACGGCATGAAGGTCGTTGTCGCGGACATCAACGAAGAGAACGGATCCAAGGTCGTCCAGGACATCGTCGATGCGGGCGGGGAGGCAATCTTCGTCTATGCCGACGTCTCAAACGAGGAGTCCGTCAAGAATATGGTCGACATCACCGTTGCAACCTATGGCAAACTCGACGGCATAGTCAACAACGCTGGCATGGGTCTTCCCAATCAGCCTGTGCACGAGATAGGCATGGAACAGTATGAGATGGTCGTCGGTATCGACCAGACCGGAGTGTTCTTGGGCATGAAGTATGGCGCCGAGGCCATTCTGAAGAGCAAGTCAAAAGGCGGGTTCATCCTCTCTACGTGCTCGACGGCAGGCTATATCGGAACGGAGGGCATGGCGCTCTACACGTTGGCCAAGCATGCTGTTCTGGGCATGACCAAGACCGCCGCGCTCGACTATGCGAAGCATAACATCACGGTGAACGCTATCTGCCCAGGTACCGTCAATACAGAGATTTGGGGCTATGCTCCGCAGGAGTACATCGACTCGTTCGTCTCGGCAGTGCCTGTCGGACGCCTTGCAGAGCCCCAGGAGGTTGCCAACCTCGCCCTATTTCTCGCAAGCGACCTTGCCCGTTACATTACCGGCCAGGGAATCATCATTGACGGCGGAATGACTGTTGGAGGGATGGCCGAGTTCGAATGGGGTGACCCAGAAATCGATAGATAGAGAGGGATTGGTTGGCGTGGACATACTGCGTATCGACCACTCGCACATCAAGGGCTTCGAGTATGAGGGCTTCAAGGGTGCGCGGCCGAGCATCCCGAGGAGCTTGCCTACGATGGCTACATCCTCACCGCCATGCGCATCGTGAACACCATTCCCTTCGTGGTTGCCGCCGAGCCCGGCATCCGCACCGTGCAGGAGCTGCCCATGACGCTTCCCGGCAGCGCATTCCGCTCCGATGCCACCTACATCGAGGGCCACAAGATCTGCAGGCCGTAAAAGCCCACGCTCCAGCTAGCTTGCCCGTATGAGAAGAACCGTCCCCATGACAAAGGGGACGGTTCCTTTTGTCATTCGCCCTCACCTTAGCCGACAGCGACCGTCCACCGCTCCCGATCAGATGACCACCACCTTCCAGGGCATCAACATCGGCGGCGGAGCTGCCATCGCTGCCATCGAGGCGGCCCGGTCATTTATGTGCGCGCGGGCGTACAATGACGGAAAGTCCGTGAGAGGAGCAGCCATGGCCATCATCGCCGCATTTGCCGTGCCGCATCCGCCGCTCATCATCCCCGAGGTGGGTAACGGCCGCGAGAAGTGCATCCAGGCCACGATCGATGCCTACGAGGAGGTGGGCCGGCGCGTGGCCGAGCTCGCGCCCGATACAATCGTGGTCTCCTCGCCGCACACCACCCTCTACCGCGATTACTTCCACATCTCGCCGGGCAGCGCCGCGCGCGGGGACTTCTCGGCCTATGGGGCGAGCCGTGCCCGCTACCAGGTGGAATACGACGAGGAACTCGCGGATGCGCTCGACGGGGCGTGCGAGCGCCTGGGCGTCTCGGGCGGCACCGGCTATGAGCGCGAGCCGCGTCTCGACCACGCCACGATGATCCCCGTGCACTTCATCAAGCAGCAGTACCGCGACTTCAAGCTCGTGCGCATCGGGCTCTCGGGCATGAACGCCGGCGAGCACTACCGCATGGGCCAGCTCATCCAGCAGACGGCCGCGCATCTGGGGCGCCGCGTGGTCTACATCGCGTCGGGCGACCTCTCGCACAAGCTCACCGCCGATGGCCCGTACGGGTTTGCGCCCGAGGGCCCCGTCTTCGACGAGCGCATCACGCGCGACTTCGCCGCCGCAGACTTCCTCGACATCCTCTGCATGGATCCGAGCCTTGCCGAACGCGCCGCCGAGTGCGGCCTGCGCAGCTTCCAGATGATGGCCGGCGCCCTCGACCGCACGGCGGTCACGTCCGAGCTGCTCTCGTACGAGGGGCCGTTCGGCGTGGGCTACGGCATCGCCGCGTTCATGCCCGCGGGCGAGGAGGGCGCCGACGGGAGCCGCGCGCTGCTCGCGCAGTGGGAGGCCCTGCGCGCCGACGACCTCGCCGCGCGTAAGGCCGCCGAGGACCCGTACGTGCGTCTTGCCCGCGCCTCGCTCGAGGCTTGGGTGCGCGATGGCACGCGCATCTGGCCCAATGGCAAGGCCATCCTCGACGCGACGCCCGAGATGATGTTCGAGCGCGCGGGCTGCTTCGTATCGCTCAAAATCGACGGCCAGCTGCGCGGATGCATCGGCACCATCGCGCCCACGCGGTCGTGCCTCGCGCAGGAGATCTGCGAGAACGCCATCTCGGCCAGTGCGCACGACCCGCGCTTCCCGCCCGTGCGCGTCGAGGAGCTCGGGGAGCTGGTCTACGACGTCGATGTGCTGGGGGAGCCCGAGCGCATCGCGTCCAAGGCCGAGCTCGACCCCTCGGTCTACGGCGTCATCGTGAGCTGCGATGACGGGCGGCGTGGCGTGCTGCTGCCCGATCTTGACGGCATCGATACCGCCGACGAGCAGGTCTCGATCGCCGCGCGCAAGGGCAACATCGACCTGCGCCGCGACGACTACCGTCTCGACCGCTTCAAGGTGGTGCGCCACCTATGATTCTGTCAAAGGGACAGGTTTTTTGTCAGGTTTGCCCCAACGGCTGCGCGTTGGCTCCCGGTGCCGTGGGCGCCTGCCGGGCGCGCGGCAACGTCGATGGGGCGATCGTCCCGCTCGGCTTCGGCCGCGTGACCTCGGTCGCTGTCGACCCCGTGGAGAAGAAGCCGCTCGCCTGCTGGAAGCCGGGCAGCACGGTGCTGTCGCTCGGCTCGTTCGGCTGCAACCTGCACTGCCCGTGGTGCCAGAACCACGAGATCTCGCAGGTGGGGGAGGACGGCGTCGGCTGGCGCACCGTGGCGCCCGCAGACGTCGCCGACCTCGCGGCCGAGCTCAACGCACGCGACCAGCGCATGGCCGGTGTCGCCTACACCTACAACGAGCCGCTCGTGGCCTGGGAGTTCGTGCGCGACTGCGGCGAGCTCGTCCACGAGCGTGGGCTCTCGAACGTGCTCGTCTCGGCAGGATGCGTGAATCCGCAGGTCATCGATGCTGTCGCCCCGCTCATCGACGCGGCCAACATCGACCTCAAGACCTTCCGTCAGAAGACGTACGCGCTCACGGGCGGCCGCCTCGCAACCGTGCAGGCGACGATCGAGGCGCTCGCCGCCACGCCCACGTGCCACCTCGAGGTGACGACCCTGATCGTGCCCGGCGTCAACGACACGCGCGAGGAGATGGACGAGCTCGCGGCGTGGCTCGCCTCGGTCGATCCCGGGATCGTGCTGCACGTCTCGCGCTTCCACCCCGCGTTCCGGATGCGCGACCGCGGCCGCACGTCCGTGACGCTCGTCTACGAGCTCGCCGACGTCGCCCGCGCGCATCTCGCCCACGTCTTTACCGGCAACTGCTGAGAGGAATCCCATGGAGGCCATGATGACCAGGAGATCGTTCGTCGCCGCCTCGGCGCTCGCGCTCGCAGGATGCGCGGGCGGCGGTTCGTCCGAGCCCGGCGCGACGCCCGCCGGCAACGCGCGCGGCGGCAGCTATCCGTACGACTTCATCACCACGCTCGGGCCGTTCGACGCCCTCGTGGCCACGCCGTCCGAGACGCCCGGCCGCGTGGAGACGCTCTCCTACACGTGCCACGCCTACGCCATCGAGGCGACTGACGGCGTGGACGGCGTCATGGTCGACAAGGCAGCGAACGTCTGGCTGCCCGGCGACTACGATCCCGCGCGCAGCTACAGCGTGCTCTACCTGCTGCACGGCACGGGCGGCATGCAGGATTACTGGCTGGGCGAGCCCGTCACCGGCACGGACGACTACCACGGCGAGCTTACCGCCAACCTGCTCGACGCGATGCACGACCAGGGGCTTTTCGGCGACGTGATCGTCGTGGCGCCCACGTACTACTCGATCCCCGGGGGCTACAGCATCGACAACACCTTCCTGGGGTCGATGGCGGGCGGCGACCCGTACGCCGACGCGTGGCCGCAGCACTTCTGGCGCGAGCTGCGCGACGACATCATCCCGCTCGTCGAGAGGACTTACCCCGTGATCGCCGACCGCGACTACCGCGGGTTCGCGGGTCTCTCGCGCGGGTCGGTGACGGTCATCTCGAGCGGCATGATGCACTGCACCGACCTCTTCGCATATTTCGGGTGCTTCTCGGGTGCGTGGAGCGACTTCGACGCGTTCAAGGCCGCGCTCGAGGGCGAGTTCGCGGGGTATCCCGTGCGGTTCTGGTACAACGCCAACGGGACCAAGGACTTCGCGCTCGAGAACCACGGGGAGTTCGTGGCGCAGGTGCTCAAGGAGATGCCCGACCGCTTCAAGGATGGCGAGAACTACGCGTGGGTGTGCTTCCCCGGCGGCGAGCACGCCTACAACGCGTGGGCGCTCAGCCTCCACAACTGCCTCCTCGCCTTCTTCCGCTCATAGGGACAGGTTGTTCGTTCCCTTTTGGCACAGAGGGACGGGTTCGCGAACCCGTCCCTCTGTGCCAAAAGGGAACGAACAACCTGTCCCTATCAATCCCTATCAATCGCCGGGGAAGACGATGCCGGCGGTGCGGCGCGCCTCGGTGAGCACGCGCGCCGTGGCGAGGCTCGTGGCCATCTCCGCGCGGCACGAGGCCAGGTCGCCCTCGTCCATCTGGCGCTGGAACTCGCGCCACTCTGCCTCCCACCAGCTGTCGAGATGCGCGTCGAAGGTCTCCTCCGTGCCGTTGTTGAGGTGCAGCGTCATCGGGTACTCCCACGAGTTGGCTTCGGACGGGCTCAGGATGTAGCCCTTCGTCCCCTCGATCTGCACGAAGCTCGGCGCGGCGCAGTCCTTGGCGCTGATCGCCGTGGCCTGGAAGGCGCCGTAGTCCATCTCGAGGATGCCGCTCGTGTCGATGCCGCGGTGCATGTTGGCGCGGTAGCGCACCGACGCCGGCTCGCCGAACAGCCCCACGAGCGACGCGACGCAGTACACGTTGATGTCCATGAGCGACCCGCCCGCGAACGCGGGGTCGAACGTGGGCATGAGCTCGCCGGCCATGAAGCGGTCGTAGCGGCTCGAGTAACGGTTGAACATCGCGAGCGCGAGCTTGATGTCGCCGATGCGGCCGAGCCATGCGTCGCGAACGTGGCGGAAGTTGGGCTGGCGGAACGCCATCATGCCCTCCCAGAAGAACAGCCCCAGCTCCTCGGCGCGGTCGGCCATCTCCTGCGCTTGGCGCGCGTTGGTCGCGAGGGGCTTCTCGCACACGACGTGCTTGCCGGCGTCGAACGCGACCATCGCGATCTCGTGGTGCAGCGCGTTGGGCACGGCCACGTAGACCGTGTCGATGTCGGGGCAGGCGATAAGCTCGCGGTAGTCGTCGAAACGCAGGTCGATGCCGTATTCGTCGGCGCGCGCGGCGGTCTTCGCGGGGTCGCGCCCGGAGCCGCAGATGGCGCGCAGGTCGACGCCCCAGCCCTTGATGTGCGGCAGCACGAAACCCGCCATCATTCCCGTGCCGACCATCCCGAGTCTCATGATCGTCCCTTCCCGTGCGATAATGGCTTACAGGTTATTCTCGCATAGGGGGACCCCATGAAGACACCGCTTCGCTACCAGGTGACGCATTATGACTGCGGAACGGCGACGTTCATCAACGCGCTCATGTACCTCTTCGAGCGCGAAGAGATTCCGCAGGAGGTCGTCGAGTACGTCACGATGGTCACCGGCGACCGCAACCTCGGGCTCGCGGGCATGCACCAGGGCACGTCGGGCAAGGCGCTCGCGTTCCTCTCATCGTGGTGCAACGACTACGTGTCCGACAAGGGCTTCCCCGTGCGCAGCCAGGCGCTGCTCGGCGAGGAGGAGGTGAGCCTGCGCGAGGGCTCGCCGCTTCTCGAGGGCATCAGGTCCGGTGCCGTCGCGGCGGTGGAGTGCTGCCTCGGCGCCGACCATTACGTGCTCGTCACCGGCGTCGACGACACCTACGTCTACCTGTGGGATCCCTACTACGACACCTGGCCGATGCACGAGCTCTCGGTGCCCGTGGTGGGCGTGCGCCTCGATTGGGACCATCCGCATGAGTACAACCGCGTGGTCGAGCGCTGGGTGCTCGAGGAGCCTGCGGGCACGCCCTACTCGCTGAACGCCAAGGTGGGCCGTGACGCGGTGCTCCTGTGGCGCACCGACGGCAAATAGCGGAGGATCCAACATCCACTGGCACGGAAAACCCCTTTTTCTAGCACGAATGCCACTTATTCCGAGGTTTTTGGACCTCATTTCGTCATCGGAGCTATAGATGTCCTGCATTTGCGCAGGTAGACGGGGTGGCTCTATGCGCCCGATGGAGAATCGATACCCAAAAACCTCGGAATAAGTGGCATTCGTGCTAGAAAAAGGGGTTTTCCGTGCCAGCAATCCCGTGGCTGCCGACAATCGCCGCTCCTCGCTCGTGTTTTTGGTGAACCGCGACACGAGGAGGACCCATGAACGCAACCATGAACCGCATGACCAAGCTGCTAGCCTGCCTGTTCGCCGTCCTGTTCGCCGGCACGCTGGCCGCGTGCTTCTCTGCACCAGACCAAGCTCCCGCCGGCACGGGGGAGGAGAAGATCAGCATCGGCGTGCCGTACGATACCGGCTTCGTCGCGTGCGACAGCTACGAGGAGGGCCCCGCCGAGTGCGGCTTCTGGTACGGGGACCCGATCGCGTGGAACACCGAGGAGTACGGCGTCATCCGCGAGGGCGGGTTCCTCTCCACGCGCGCGAACCCGCTCTCCACGCTCTCGGCCGACGTCGACACCGCGTCCTACGCCAACCTGCGCCGCATGGTCTTCGACGGCTACGGCGTCGACGAGATCCCCGCGGGTGCCGTGCGCATCGAGGAGATGCTCAACTACTTCGCGTACGACTACGCCGAGCCCGCCGCGGGCGAGCGCTTCTCGGTCACCACGCACCTCGGCCCCTGCCCGTGGAACCCCGAGACCAGGCTCCTGACCTTGGGTTTCGCGACCGCGCGCGAGAATACCGAGACCATCCGCGGCCGCAATCTGGTTTTTCTGATCGACGTCTCCGGCTCGATGGATTCCCGCGACAAGCTCGACCTGCTCAAGGACGCCTTCGCGGTGCTCGTGCGCTCGCTCGGCCGCGACGATCGCATCTCCATCGTGACCTACGCGAGCGGCGAGGAGCTCATCCTCGAGGGCGCCCGCGGCGACGAGGCCCGCACGATCATGCGCGCCATCGACCGCCTTGAGGCGAGCGGCTCCACCAACGGCGAGCGCGGGCTCGAGCTCGCATACGAGGTGGCCGAGCGCAACTTCATCGAGGGCGGCGTCAACCGCATCATCATGGCGTCCGACGGCGACCTCAACGTGGGCATGACCAGCGAGAGCGACCTCTACGACTACGTGAGCGCCAAGCGCGCGACGGGCATCTACCTGTCGGTCCTCGGCTTCGGCAGCGGCAACTACAAGGACACCAAGATGGAGACCCTCGCAGACAATGGCAACGGCTCCTACCACTACATCGACTGCATCGACGAGGCCGAGCGCGTCTTCGACGAGAAGCTCTGCGCCAACCTCGTGCCGTTCGCCGACGACGTGAAGGTGCAGGTCGAGTTCAATCCCGCGCTCGTGAAGGGCTACCGCCTCATCGGCTACGAGAACCGCGAGATGGCCGACGAGGACTTCGAGAACGACGCGCGCGACGCCGCCGACGTCGGACCCGGCGCGCAGTTCACCGTGTGCTACGAGATCGTGCCCGCGGACTCCGCGCTCGAGGTCGCCGAGCCCGAGCTGCGCTACTCGGCGCCCGATGCCGTCGGGGACGCCTCCTTCACCGGCGAGCTCGCGCAGGTGTCGCTGCGCTACCGCGCCTTCGACGACGGCCAGGTCCATGAGCAGCGCGCCCAGATCGCCGACGTCGACAGCACGGACGCAGACTGGCGCTTCGCCGCGGCCGTGATCGAGCTCGGCATGTACCTGCGCGGCTCCGAATACGCGGGCACCACCACGCCGGCATCGATCGTCGAGCTCGCCTCCGCGGGCGGGTCCGCCGCCGACCGCGCGGGCTTCGCCGAACTCGTCGACTACCTGCTCGGCGACGCCTGATTCCTTCCGCCGCCCCCACCCCTCCCCTCCGCTCGCCGTACGACCATCACACAACAGACAAACCATTTCGGTATTCTGAACATGCTGAACATCTTATGGCGACCGCGGAGGGGAGGCAGGCATAGCAGCTCCGCAGACAGACCAGCAGGCGGCCCGCGCCGAGAAGCCCAAGGCTCCCAAGACGCAGGTGCAGTCCACGTCGAAGCACGAGCGCGCCGAGTTCTCCTCGGTGCGCAAGAGCGTGCTGTTCCTCGGCGCGGTCATGGTCGCCTACATCCTCTACGTGGTGCTGTCCGGCCAGTTCGAGGAGTTCACGGCGTCGCTCGCCGGCGTCGACCCGCTGTGGGTCGCGCGCGGCGCGCTCTGCATGGTCTGCTACTACCTGCTCGGCGTCGTGGGCTACGCGGTCCCGGTCTCGCGCGACAGGAACTCGCCACTCGGCTTCCGCGACCTCATGAGCGTCGAGGCGGCGGGCATCTTCTTCTCGTTCCTCTCGCCGGGCGGAACCGGCGCCGCCCCGGCTCAGATCTACCGGCTCACGCGCGCGGGCCTCTCGGTGGGGTCCTCATCGGCCCTGCAGTACACGCGCTTCATCGTGTACGAGGCTGCCGAGGGCATCTTCGCCGCTGTCATGCTCATCTTCCGCTATCGGTACTTCTTCGAGGTCGTGGGCAATTTCGCGGTGATCGGCCTCGTGCTGTTCGGCGTGAAGATCGTCGAGGTCTTTGCCCTGCTCGTGATCTGCCTCTACCCGGGCTTCGTGAAGCGCTCGGGCAACGCTATCATCCGCCTGCTTGAGAAAACCCCGCTCAAGGCCGACTTCGATCGCTGGCACGATGTGGTGAACAATCAGGTGCAGGAGTTCTCCGACGGCTTCAAGAGCGCCGCGAAGGACGTCCCGATGATGCTGCTCGCGCTCATGGTTTCCTTGGCGCAGCTGGCCTGCCAGTACGCGCTCGGCTGGTTCGTGGCGCACGCCTTCGGCTTCCATAATGCCGACCTCGTGACCTGCCTTGCGGCCGGCTCCATGCTCGAGCTGCTCACCTCCGCCATTCCGCTTCCGGGCGGCAGCGGCGGCGCCGAGGTCGGGTTCGCGACGCTCTTCTCGCCGATCTTCGGGAGCACGATCACCGCGGCGTACGTGGTGTGGCGCTTCATCGAGTACGTCGGCCCGATCGCGGCGGCGGTCCCGCTGCTGGGTCTGCGCAGCCGCGGCGGCCGCAACGTGTACCAGCGCATCGCCACCATCAAGCACGCGCTTGCCCGCTTCTGGAGCGGCATGCCCTGGCATAAGCATCGCCGTGGCGCGCGCGGTATCCGCCTGACGCCCAAAAAGGTTGACCGAAAGTAGCGTTTTCACCCGCCAGCGGCACTATTAGGACTGCGGACGTGTGAGCGCCCGCATCCGCGGGTAAGATAGGAATGTCCTTTGTTTTCTCGTGCGAAGAAGGAGTACCCATGGACATTCAGAGCATCGTCGGCAGCCTTATCGGCCTTGCGCAGGACAACCCCTCCATCCTCGGCAGCCTCGTCGAGCATCCGTACTCCACGGTGCGCAACGTCTCCGGCGTCCAGGACGTCAGCCGCAACGAGGCGGCCGAGGTCGTCACCGCCGTCTCGTCGCTCGCCCAGGGCAAGGCCGTCGACTTCGGCTCCCTCGGCACCCTCGCCTCGCTGCTGCTCGGCCAGAACGACAACTCCGTCCACACGCTCGCCGGCTCGCTGTTCGGCAATCTGCTGAGCCAGGCCGAGGTCGTCGAGGAGGAGCCTCCCGCGCAGGAGGTCCAGGCCGCCGGCATGAACCTCGACCTCGGCAAGCTCGCCATGATCGCCGGCTCGCTGCTCGCCATCGCGAACGCCACCGGCGTCACCGGCAAGAAGACCAAGAGGAGCGGCGTCGACCTGTCCGACGGCGTCGGACTCGACGACCTCGCCGGCCTCGCTGCCACGCTGATGTCCAACGGCCAGGCTCCTGCCAAGACCACCGGGAGGAACTCCAGGAAGACCACGGCTGCCAAGCCTGTCGTCGACCTGTCCGATGGCATCGGCCTCGACGACGTGATCGGCCTCGCCGGCACCCTGCTCGGCGGCAAGTAAGCTTCGAGCCTAGATAGAACGTCCGGGACGCACGGCTCCATGCCGTGCGTCCCTTTTTGTTCGGGTTGCTGCCTTCTCTGCTCGACACAACGGTTCACAATTCACATAAGGGTCTGTTTTTCACATACCTGTTATAGCGATAAGCCTCTGAGCTGGGCAAACGAAAACAAACCTCTGTTTTTGCAAGAGGTGTGTGGAAAAGCAGGTAGGTATGTGGAGCGAAACCTGATGTTTGCGGTTGTCTACAGCTTGAAGACGACCTCGATCGAGGGGTCGACGCGCGCCGCGAAGGCCGCACCGTCGTCCTCGGACCCCACGACCGATCCGTAATGCTCGGGAATCGCGACCTTCGGCTGCAGCTCGTTCACGAACTTCGCCGCCTCGGACGCCGTCATCGTGTAGGTCCCGCCCACCGGCACGAGCGCGATGTCGCAGGCGATCGAGCGGTTCTCGAGGATGTCGTCGGTGTCGCCGGCCACGTAGACGACCACGCCGTCATGCGTCGTGATGACGTAGCCCACCCAGCCGTTCTTGCGCGGATGGAACGGCTTGAGCTTGTTGTACGCCGGCACCGCCTCGATCGAGAGGCTCGGCAGCGGGCAGACCGTCTCGCCCGGCGAGACGAACAGGGCATCCGGCAGCTCGCGCTCCATGCCGCGCGGCGCGACGAAGCGGGTCCGCTCGCAGGCGACCCGCGCGATGTCCTCGGGCGAGTAGTGGTCGTGGTGCGAGTGCGTGACGAGGACCAGATCCGCGTCGTGCGGCGCGTCCTCGAGCAGGTACGGATCGACGTAGCACACGGCGCCCGGACCGGCATCGATGCGGATCGACGAATGCGCGTTGATGGTGATGAAGTCGGTATCCATGGCTGCTCCTCTCATCGTCCTCACGCCTCAAGCATACCGAACCATTCCCGATCGGTGCCGCTCGCTTCGGGTCAGCGTATAGCCTATCGGCCGCGGTGGGTATCCTCTAGCCAATGGACACGCGCGGGAGGAGCGGGGCGACGGCGGTCATCTTCAAGGGCAGGGGCAGCGACGAGGCGTTCTAGGGCAGGCGCACGAGCTGCTCGTAGACGTCGAGCCCGCGGGCGAGGATGGCCTCGTCGAAATCGAAGGTGTCCGCATGCAGCGGGATGCCCGTCCCCGTGCCGAGCAGCATGAACACGCCGCTTGCATAGCGCTGGTACCAGGCGAAATCCTCGCCGATGAGCTGCGGCGCGTCGAGCTCGCCCACCTCGGGGACGGCCGCGCGCACGAGCCGGGTGAGCGCGGCGTCGTTGATCACGGGCGGGTAGCCGTTCGCGAAGGAGACCTGCGCGGTGCAGCCCAGCTCGGCGGCCGTCTGCTCGGCGAGAGAGACGATGCCCTCCTGCGCCCGCTCGGACATCTCGGTCGAGAAGGTCCGCAGGCTTCCCTGGAGCCGCGCCTCGGCGGCGATCTGGTTGCGCACCAGGCCGCCCTCGATGCGCCCGAACTTGAGCAGGCTCGGGTCGTCCCCGGCGAGCCCGTCCATGAACGCGTAGATGCGCGCGAGGTAGCGGCAGGCGGCCTCGACGGCGTCCCTGCCCTGGTCGGCCTTCGCGATGTGCGACGACCGCCCGTGGAAGACGACGTCGACCTCGTTCGTGCTCGCGAGCAGCGCCCCCTCACGCGTGGCGACGGTGCCCGCGGGCAGGCCGGGCCAGAGGTGGAAGCCGAAGACGCGGTCCACGCCGCAGCGCTCGAAGACGCCGCTCTCGCAGAGGGGAAGCGCCCCGCCGACCGATTCCTCGGCGGGCTGGAAGATAAGCAACACATTGCGCGAAAGCTCGTCGAGGTGCGCATCGAGGTGCTCTGCGAGCGCGAGCACCATTGCCATGTGGCCGTCGTGGCCGCAGGCGTGCATGCGGCCGGGATGCGCCGAGGCGTACGGAGCACCGGTTCGCTCCACCACCGGCAGGGCGTCCATGTCCGTGCGGATCGCGGTGGTGCGCGCGGCGCCGCGGTCGAAGAAGGCGCAGACCGTCGACGGGCAGGGCATGAAGACCTCGACCGGTCCGGTGAGCCGCGCCAGGACATCCGAGACGTATGCGATCGTCTCGGGCAGGTCGAAGCCGACCTCGGGTATGCGGTGGAGGTCGCGCCTGAGCGTCCTCAGCCGCTCGACGGTGTCCATGCCGTGCATACGTCCCTCCTTCGAACCGGTGTATGCTGCGTCCACTCTACCGTTTCGAGCGCTCCGCCTCCGCGCTTTGAATCTATTTGGTTACATCGGATTGTGCGATTCTGGTCCACTTTCTACACTTATCGCCAACGATAGAGGCGCGGACACGATGAATCCCGGGCGAGCCGGCGGGCAGAGACCCTGGGAGGAGGCCAAATCCGCCGAACCAGGTCCTTCGGGCACGAACGTCCTGGTGGGCCTGCGGGAAACACCCGCAGGACTGTCTACGGGAAGAACCCCGTAGGTGCGCTATCACGGCCTCCCGCATGGATGCCCTGGCGCGCCCACGCGGCCGGAGTCGGGAGGAACCGTGGCGCAGAAGCGTCCCTTCGCAACGAACGAGCAGATCGAGGCCCTCGCGCGGGTGTACCCCACGCCCTTCTACCTCTACGATGAGGCGGGCATCCGCAGGACTGCTGAGGCTCTGGCCAGCGCATTCTCATGGGCGCCGAGCTTCCGCGAGTACTTCGCCGTCAAGGCCACGCCCAACCCCGCGATCATCTCGATCCTCGCCGAGTACGGCTGCGGCGTGGACTGCTCCAGCGCATGCGAGCTCCTTATGGCAGAAGCGCTGGGGCTCTCGGGCGAGCGGATCATCTTCTGCTCCAACGACACGCCGGCAGGCGAGTTCGCGCACGCGGGACGCCTCGGCGCCACCATCATCCTCGATGACGAGACCCACATCGATGCGCTGCTCGCCGAGCAGAGCGCGCTGCCCGAGCGCGTGGGCCTGCGCTTCAACCCCGGCGGCGACTTCGACTTCGCCAACGGCATCTTCGGCCGCCCCGAGGAGGCCAAGTTCGGCCTCACCGAGGACCAGCTGCTCGAAGCCGCGACGCGCCTGCGCGAGCTCGGCGTGGAGCAGATCGGCCTGCACGCGCTGCTCGCCTCGAACACCCTCACCAACGAGTACTACCCCGCGCTCGCGCGGAGGCTCTTCCAGCTGGCGGTGCGCCTGCAGGACGAGCGCGGCATCCGCATCGCGTTCGTGGACCTCTCCGGCGGCGTCGGCATCGACTACCGCCCCGAAGACGAGCCCAACGACATCGCCGCCATCGGCGCGGGCGTGCGCCGCGCCTACGAGGAGGTCCTCACGCCCGCTGGCCTCGACGACGTGGCCATCTTCACCGAGCTCGGCCGCTTCATGACCGGCCCGCACGCGCTGCTCATCACGCGCGTCATCCACACCAAGGAGACCTACCGCAACTACCTGGGCGTCGACGCCTGCGCGAGCAACCTCATGCGCCCCATGCTCTACGGCGCCTACCACCACATCACCGTGCTCGGCCGCGAGGACGAGCCCGCGTGCGTGCGCTACGACGTCACCGGCATGCTCTGCGAGAACAGCGACAAGCTCGCCGTCGACCGCCTGCTGCCGCGCGCGCAGGTGGGCGACCTGCTCGCCATCCACGACGTGGGCGCGCACGGGCATTCCATGGGCTACACCTACAACGGCAGGATCCGTTCCGCGGAAGTGCTGCTGGCCGCGGACGGCTCGCACCGCATAATCCGCCGCGCCGAGACGCCCCTCGACTACTTCGCCACCCTCGACGTCCTGCCCATCGGCAGCGACCTCGCCGCGCTTGTCCGGCGGCAGGAGGGCGAACCCAAGGGTAAGCCCGCGCGTCCCTAGGGGGCGCATCCACGGCACGGCATCACATCACCCAACGACGGGCAGCGCCGGCGCGCGCCCGAAAGGAGCACTACCATGAGCATGGACAACCTCACCGGATCGATCGTCGCCCTCGTCACCCCGTTCAACGAGGACAAGAGCATCGACTTCGAGGGCCTCGAGCGCCTCGTTGACTTCCACCTCGAGAACGGCACCGACGGCATCCTCGTGCTCGGCACCACGGGCGAGACCTCGCCCATGACCGACGCGGAGGACTTCGCCGTGGCCGAG
>Ga0256404_1004194_pt1 | contig 27574 bp, 27 predicted proteins | sample RumenRJG_01DNA_FD_185990 | JGI IMG/M metagenome (GOLD analysis project Ga0256404, IMG submission 185990) | Bovine rumen microbial communities from Lethbridge, Alberta, Canada - RJG_01 | ecosystem: Host-associated > Mammals > Digestive system > Stomach > Rumen | place: Canada: Alberta | collected...
CACGCTATCTCTTTCTTCTCATCCGTTTCAAATCTCTCTTGTCTTCCCTCCCGCCGTACCGACTGGCGGAAAACGGATGCAAAAGTACAACCTTTTTCCAAACCGGCAAAATATTTTTTCACTTTCCTCACAAAGTTTTTTGCAACACGCTGGTTTACAATATACATCGTTGTGAAAAAATTTTCAAGGCAGGGGGCATTCCGGGGGGAAAAACGGGGGGCGCGGGGCGGATTTCTACGGTTTTCGGGGGCGGAAACGGGGAAAACGGCGGTTTTTATGCTTTTACATCTTCAGTGAATTGTGTTTCAATCAGTTGAACAATAAAAAGCAAGTTGAAGGATGCCGTCCCGATTCCTGCCCGTCACGTGAGTGGTGAGGGGCAGGAGTCTCCTGGGGATCGGTAGGGGAATGGTAGGGGAACGGTAGGGGAATACAAAGGCTCTGGTAGCTTATGGCAGGATATGGTACATGTCCCCGAAACTGCATGACAGTTTTTCTCAAATGGTATCAAAAAAAAAATATATCTTTGCAGGCTATTATGAGTTATGAGTTATGAGTTGTGAGTTGTGAGTTATGAGTTATGAGTTATGAGTTGTGAGTTATGAGTTGTGAGTTATGAGTTATGAGTTATAAGTTATGAGTTTTGTGTAGGGGCGAATCATTATTCGCCCGATATTCGTGTATGGGGGCGAATGATGATTCGCCCCTACGCAGCATTCTGGGACACACGCCCCCGGCCGCCTGGCGGCGGCCACCCCCTCTAGCTTAGAGGGGGAGCTACGGGATGTCGCCCGAGGTATCCCCCTCTATTGCGCGGGCGAATAGGTGATTCGCCTTTATGTGAGAAGCATTATATAATCAACAAGATACAGCGTCCTCAGAGCACGACTGATCATCGCCTAAAGGCGACTCTCTACAGTCGGCCAGTCGACCACCTGCCACAGGGCGTTGAGGTGGTCGGCGCGCCGGTTCTGGTAGTCCAGATAGTAGGCGTGCTCCCACACGTCGAAGGTCAGCAGAGGCATCAGGCCATCGGTTACGGGGTTCTCGGCATTGCGGTGCTGCGTGATGACCAGTTTGCCGTCCCTGTCGGCCGAGAGCCACACCCAGCCGCTGCCGAAAAGGGTTGCCCCCTTCTGCTCGAACTCTTTCTTGAAGGTCTCCACCGAGCCAAAGCAGCTCTCAATCAAAGCGGAGAAGGCGGCACTCATGGGACGCGGCGCGGGGGAGAACTGCTCGAAGTACAAGGTGTGGTTCAGCACCTGGCCGGCATTGTTGAACATGCCGCCCTCGGATCTCTTCACCACCTCGGTGAGCGACAGCCCTTCCAGTCCGCTGCCGGGCAGTGCCTTGTTGAGGTTGTCCACGTAGGCTTTCAGGTGTTTTCCATGGTGAAACGAGAGGGTCTCTTTGCTGATTACTTCGCCCAGCGCCTCATAAGGCAAGGTGGGCAGGACGAATTGTCCGTTGATGGGATGGATGTCTTTCATAATTGTATTTGTTAAGAGAATGGATTGTTGTTTTTTTGTTTGTTTTGGTGCGTAAAATTCGCTGCAAAAGTACGCATATTTTTACAACCGACAAAATTTATTTTCTCCGTGCGGGTAAAAACATTACAGTGTGCCAAGGTACGGCACTTCGGTGGGGTGGCAAAAATATTATGTCGGTTGCAGAAGTGCAAACAAAGTATCGTACAAATAACGAAAGCGCGCCCCTGTGCGGGGCGCGCTTTCTAGTTTATTATGCAGGCGGGACGCCTTACCCGGTGTTTAGGCACCGAGTTCGAGGCGCTTGAAGCCGGTGCACTTCAAATCCTTGTCGGCCTTGGCGATGAAGTCCTTGACTTTCACCTTGGCTTCCATGATGTACTCCTGCTCCATGAGGGTGTTCTCCTGGAAGTACTTGTTCAGACGGCCGTTGGCAATCTGGTTGATCTGCTGCTCGCTGAGCTGGGCCATCTTTTCGGCAGCGACCTGCTCTTTGATCTGGCGGGCCTGGTTGACCTGCTCCTCGGTGATCCAGCCTTTGCCCATGTTGGAGGCCATGTGCTCCTCGGTGTCGACGTGGGCGGGGTTGATGCCGGCTTTCTTGAGGGCGGCGTCGACGGCCTTGCCGACGAGCTCTTCCTTGGTCTTCTCGATGGCGACGCGGAGCTCCTGGTCCTTGACCTCCTGGGGCACGCTGTCGGCGTCGAGGGCGACGGGGCGCATGGCGACGACCTGCATGGCGATGTTGTGGCCAACCTCATCGAAGCCTTCCTTGTTGAAGCCGACGACGGCACCCATGCGGTTGCCGGGGTGGACGTAGGAGTAGACCTTCTCGGCCTCGATGGCTTGGAAGTGGGCGAGCTCGATTTTCTCGCCGATCTTGGCGACCTGGTCGGTGATGTTGTCGGAGACCTTGCGGCCGTCCAGCTCCATGTCGAGCACCTGCTCCTTGGTGGTGAGGTGCTTGGCCATGGCAGCGTCGAGGATGCTGGTGGTGAACTCGACAAAGCCGGCGTTGTTGGCGACGAAGTCGGTCTCGCAGCTGACCATGATGAGGGCGCCGTAGTTGCCCATGGTCTTGGCGAGGACGCAGCCTTCGTTGGCGTCGCGGTCGGCGCGCTTGGCGGCCATCTTCTGGCCTTTCTGGCGGAGCAGCTCGATAGCTTTCTGCATGTCGCCGTCGGTCTCGACGAGGGCTTTCTTGCAGTCCATCATGCCGACGCCGGTGAGCTGGCGGAGCTCGTTAACCTGTGAAGCGGTAATTGCCATATCTGTAAATCTTTTTTCTGTTAATCTTTAATTTAATTCTCCTTGCCCTGCGGGCAGAAATCTTGTAAATCTTGTAAATTTCCTGCTCGCTTCGCTTGCAGTCTGTTCTGGCAATATTTTTACAAATATACCAGATTTCGCGAGCGCAGCGAGCAGGAGATTATTTACTCAGCCTTGGGAGCTTCCTCGGCCTCGGCCTTGGGGGCGTCGTCGCTCTTGCGGGGACGGCGAGGACGGGTCTTCTTCTCGGGAGCCTCGGCGTTCTCGGCGGGAGCGGCCTCTTCCTCGGCCTGGGCGTCCTTGTCGAGCATGCGCTCGTTCAGACCTTCCTGGATGGCCTCGCACATGTGCTTGAGGATGGCGGCAATCGACTTCGACGCATCATCGTTAGCGGGAATCGGGAAGTCGATAAGCTCGGGGTTGGTGTTGGTGTCCACGAGGGCGAAGGTGGGGATGTTCAAGCGGCGGGCCTCGGCGACGGCGATGTGCTCCTTGTTGATGTCGATGACAAAGAGGGCGCTGGGCAGACGGGTGAGGTCGGCGATGGAGCCGAGGTTCTTGTCGAGCTTGGCGCGCTCGCGCTGCACCTGGAGGCGCTCACGCTTGGAGATATTGTTGAAATCCTTGTCGTGCATCAGGGCATCGAGGCTGTTCATCTTCTTGACGGCCTTGCGGATGGTCTGGAAGTTGGTGAGCATGCCGCCGGGCCAACGCTCGGTAACGAAGGGCATGTCGACGGTCTTGGCCATCTCGGCGACCACTTCCTTGGCCTGCTTCTTGGTGGCCACGAAGAGGACCTTCTTGCCGGAGCGAGCCATCTGCTTCAGGGCAGCGGCGGCCTCGTCGGCCTTGGCGATGGTCTTCTGGAGGTCGATGACGTGGATGCCGTTGTGCTCCTTGAAGATATAGGGAGCCATTTTGGGATTCCATTTGCGCTTGAGGTGGCCGAAGTGGCAACCAGCCTCGAGCAGTTCTTCGAATTTGAGTTCGTTCATTGTGTTTACTTTCCTTTTTGTTTTTTTACTTTCTGTGCCAACCGTCAGGCAGTCCTTTGGGTTGTATTTAGCGGCTGTCCTATGCAGCGCACTGTGGCAATACAACGGAGCATCCTGACAGTTTGGATACTAAACTTTCTAGACTAGCGCTTGCTGAACTGGAAGCGTTTGCGGGCCTTGGGCTGACCGGGTTTCTTACGCTCGACCATACGGGGGTCGCGCATGAGGAAGCCTTCCTTCTTGAGGGCGGGGCGGTCCTCGATGTTGTTCTCGCAAAGGGCGCGGGCGATGGCCATGCGGAGGGCCTGGGCCTGGCCGGTGATGCCGCCACCGTCGAGGTTGGCCTTGACATCCCATTTGCCTTCGGCGTCAGCGACGGCGAAAGCCTGGCCGACGATGTACTGCAGCGGACCGGTGGGGAAATACTCTTTGTAGTCGCGGCCGTTGACCTTGATCTCGCCATTGCCGGGGGTCATGTAGATGCGGGCGACGGCGGTCTTTCTTCTACCAATGGTGTTGATTACTTCTGCCATATCTTATTCTTATCTTACTTCGTTAATATTGATGGCTTTGGGGTTCTGGCCCTGATGGGGGTGCTCGCTACCGGCATAGACGTAGAGGTTGCGGTAGAGCTGGGCGCCGAGGCGGTTCTTGGGGAGCATGCCCTTGATGGCGTGCTCGAGGATGCGCTCGGGGAAGGTGGCACGCACCTTGGCAGGGTTGGTTTCGCGCTGGCCGCCGGGGTAGCCGGTGTAGCGCTGGTAGATTTTGTCGGTCTCCTTCTTGCCGGTGAAGACGCACTTCTCGGCGTTGATGATGATGACGTTGTCGCCGCAGTCCACATGGGGGGTGAAGCAGGGCTTGGTCTTTCCGCGCAGGATGTTGGCCACGCGGGTGGCGAGACGGCCCACGGTCTGTCCTTCGGCATCAACCAGGACCCACTCCTTGGTGACGGTCTGCTTGTTGGCTGATACGGTTTTGTAGCTCAGTGTGCTCATTTTTTTATTTTACTAACGATGATGTTTTTCTGTTCAATTGTTCATAATTCCTCTAGACTGACGCATATTTCGGCCGCCGACGGATAGTTGGCCTGCATACTTACCAATCTGACACACAAGCAGTTGGACGGGTAAACCTCGTGCGTGCGCATCATTTTTAGAGAGTGCAAAGTTACGAACATTTTTTCAACCGACAAAATTTATTTCATAATTTTTCCAAAAATGGATGTCGCGCGGCCGGGAGGCGGTAGGGGAACGGTAGGGGAATGGTAGGGGAATACAAAGGCAACGAGCTCTTATGGAAGCTTATGGCCCTCTTGTGGGGAAAGGCGATGGCAAGATGTGCCTAGAACCACTGAATGTCAACGTCTTGAGGTACATCCGACGCCGGCAGGCCCTTTTCGAGGCGCAGGGGGCTGCGGAGGATGCGCACCTCGTCGTAGAGGCGGCTCTTGATGAAGGCATCCAGCACCTGGCGGCCTCCCTCGACGATGACGGACTGCACCTTGAGTTCGTACAGCTCGTGCAGGGCTTCCTCGACAGTCTGGCTCCGCAAAATTGTAGGGACACGGCGCACCGTGTCTGCAGTGGGCATGCCTTCTGCGGACGCAGCACGCTGCGTCCCTACAGGGATGCGTCCTCTTCTGTCCAGTACCACGGGCAGCGGATGCGGCCCCAGGAAGTGCCGTGCCGTGAGCGACGGACGGTCGCGGAGGTAGGTCTCGCTGCCCACCAGGATGGCCGCCTCCTCGGTGCGCCAGCGGTGGTTGAGGCGGTTCTGCCGCGGCGTGCTCAGCCAGTAGGGGCCGGGCGTGCCGGGCGCCAAGAATCCGTCGGCGCTCTGGGCCCATTTTAATATAATGTACGGGCGGCACTGCTCCATGTAGGTGAAGAAGCGGCGGTTCAGGCGGCGCCCCTCCTCCTCGAGCACGTGGCGCACCACCTCGATGCCGGCGGCCTCCAGCTTGGCGAAACCGCGGCCGGCCACCAGCGGGTTGGGGTCGTCGTTGCAGCACACCACCCTTTTTATCCCTTTCTCGATGATGAGGTCGGCGCAGGGCGGCGTCTTGCCGTGGTGCGAGCAGGGCTCGAGGTTGACATATAAAGTTGAAAGTTGAAAGTTGAAAGTTGAAAGTTCGCGCTGCAGTGCGTTGCGCTCGGCGTGGTTGTGGCCGTATTCCTGATGGTAGCCCTCGCTGACCACCTTCATCTTTCCACCTTCATCTTGGCTGACGACCACACACCCCACCAACGGGTTGGGCCTCACGCGCCCCAATCCGTTGGCGGCCAGCTGCAGGCAGCGCCGCATGTAAAAAATGTCTATCTCCTGTTGTGTCATTTTCAGGGTGCAAAGATACGATAATTCAGCCACCTGGCAAAATAAATTTGGCCACGTCGCAGAAAGTGTGTATTTCGGCACCGTCGTTTGCGGTAATTAGAGCTTCACCCTAAATACTTTGGGTTGAAGTGCAAGAATCTCATTGCAATGCCCACAGATGCCTGTCATTTCCGCGCAAGTTTCGCGCAGTTGGCTTCTCGGCCAGCGAAATAGAACGTTAACAGCACGGCCTCCTGGGACACTAGCGGATAATATTTTCCCCGCCGCTTGCAAATGTCCGCGAGATTTCGTATCTTTGCAAAATCGTTTCCGACCGGAGTTTTCTTGCAACGTTTTGATTGTGTGTCATCGGCACTGTTTCTCCCGGCCGCCGGCGCGCCGGCAGGGCGGTGTGGCTACCGAAGAACAACCGAAGAACAACCGAAGAACAGACCTAGTTGATACGACGTGAATATGTACCAGAGTCGGAGGGAACACATAGCAAACACTGGATATGGCAATCATCGAAAACAACCCCCTGGATTTGAAGGCCCGCTTGGCTGCGGCCGGCATCACCCTCTATATCAAGAACGGCAAGACCGTGCTGCGCCCTGCCACCAGCCGGCAGCCCGAGCGCCGCACGCGTGCCCAGTTCGTCACGCGTCAGCGCATAGCCCACAACAACCACCTTTGGCGCCTGCTGCGCTCGGCCGGCGACCCGCGTTTCGAGGGCGGCTCCTCGCCCTACCATCGCTTTTGCAGCCTGATGACATCCTGCACGGTGCCCTTCCTCACCCGCGACCAGCATCTCCTCGGCGCCTCGCTCCTGCTTCCCGGCATGGTGGTCAGCGACGGGCCGCTGGAGGAAATCGGCTACTCCCTCGGCACCGCCGACGGCGCGCCGGCCCTCGTGACCGACCTCGACCCCCGTGCGCCGCGCGGCGAACGCTACCGGCTCTACTCCCTCCGCCAGGAGGAGCAGCAGGGCATTCCGCGGCTGAGCATCGCGGCCCGCGAGTTCGCACTCAAAGACCTGTCCGCCGCTCCCGACGCGTCGGGCCTCCGCCTGCTGGCCGCGGGCGAAGGCGTGGCCCTGGCGGGCAGCGTGTTTGCCGACCCGATGTGCGGCTTTGCCCTCGTGCGCCTGCGTGGCGGCGAGGCCTCGTCGCAGCGCGTCGTCACCGGCTGCGACCTCTATCGCCGCTTCGCCACCGACGAGGCCCTCCTCGCCGCCGCCGCGACCTACGGCGGGCTGACGCGCTGACAGCCCTCACCGCTCTGTCACCACCCGGTGCAGCAGCGGCGAGCGGCTGAGGTCGGTCGGGTTGGTGCCGGGCACCCCTTCGGGCACCGGCATGCCCAGCTTCTTGAAGTGCTCCTGCCAGTACTGCGGCAGGTTCCCCTCCTTGTCGCGCCAGTTCATGGGCTTGGCCTCGAAGAGGTGCTGTCCGTCGCACATAAGGTAGCATTCATACACCAGTTCCGAGCAGTACATGGCGCCGTTGTCGGGCAGGAAAGCGTTGTCGTAGGGCTGTCCGATGAACGAGCGGGCGCGCATCAGCACGGAGTCGATGCGGCAACATACACCTTCCATCCTGAACACATCCGCCCTCCGACATCCGCCCTCCGACTTGGAAAGCGGCCGGCGGCTGACGCCGAGCTTCTGCGTGGCGTCGATGATCCACACCGTGTCGTCCACGCTCTCCACCAGCGCCACGTGGGTGTACTCGCCCGTGCTCTCGCGCACGGCGCTGCCCATGCCCGTGGTGTCGCTGAAGAAGAGCAGGTCGCCCGGCCTCAGGTCGAAGAGGCTGTTGTTGTTCAGGAAGCGGCGGTGCATCATGCCCTCGGGCATCATGGGCCGCAGGGCCTGCCACAGCAGGGGCTGGTAGGTGACGAAGCTCTCACCTCCGCCGTCCACTTTCATAGGCAGCATCCAGGGAAAGTACTCGCCGCAGTCGGCATCGCTGTTGCCGTTGACCCGCAGGGTGTCGCCCTGGCGGTTGGTGAAGATGATGCGGTAGCCGCTGTAGCTGGTGCAGCCGCCGTCATGTGCTAATGCTTTGTGCAGGTCCACCTCGCCCTCCTGCAGGCCGAAGTCGGCGGCCGTGGGGAAGCGGTCGTACACCTCGCCTAGGTGCCTCAGCGTGCTCTCCAGCGCCTCTACGTTGAAGGTGCGTTTGGCATGCCGCTTTTTCTCGACGGTATTTTCCTTTTCGCGCATGATGTCTCCCTTCCTGGTGTAGGTGATGAGTTGCTCGTCGAAGTGGAAGCAGCCGCCCACGTAAGTCTGGATTCCCACGCTCTTCAGGCCGCTTTCGAGGAAACGGGCCAAGGGCTGGCTGTAGGTGTAGGGCTCGATGCGGCCGGCGGTGTCGACGCTGTAGTTCATGCCGTCGCCGCGCAGGATGACGACGCGGTCCTCGCGGTCGGGGTCGGGGTGCATCTCCCGGACGCCAAGGGGCTTGGCCACACGGTACCACCCCAGGACATCCTGCAGGTAGATGCTCGTGCCGTCGGTGCGCCACAAGCGGCCGCCGTGGCTGAAGGTGGGTAGATACTCAGCTGCATACCTGCCGTAATCGGCCATTTTTTCGTCGAACATCTCGCCGAGGGTCTTCTCTTCGGTGTAAAAGCCGCAGGTGTCCATGCGGCCTGCGGTGTCGATGGCCACGATGCCCCACTCCGTCAGACAGTAGGCGCGCCCTTGGTGTATGCCTGCAATCTGCTCGGCCTGCAGGTCGAAGGTCTTCCACCGCTGCGGGCTGAAGAAGACCGCCACGTGATCCATGCTGTCGCGTGCCCAGAGGTGTCCGGCGGCGGTGTCCACCTCGAAGTCGGGCTGCAGGTTGAAGGGTGTGCGCTGCCAGTGCAGCTTTTCGCCCATGGGGGTAAAGAAACTCCAGTAGGCCTCGTGCACCAGCAGGTAGTTTTGCCGGAAAGTATTGGTTCGCTCCCTATCGGTCGCGTTCCACGTCCGCACGCGGTTCACCCAGTATTGGTCGTGCGGGTTGGTGACGGTGTAGAGCTTCTGGTCCAGCGGCGTGGCCCAGCGGCGCACGGTGCGCCAGTTGTCGGTGGTGGAATAGATGCGGTTGCCGTGTCCGGCAATCCATCCGCTGTCGGCACTGAGCATGTAGATGTCGTCGATGCCTTGCTTGCGCTCGAAGGCAGTGTCGCGCAGGGCGGTGAAGGTGTGTCCGCTGTCGGCGCTGAAGAGCAGCAGGCCGTCCTGCGAGCCTGTCCACATCCTGCCCCCCTCTCCGCGCCATCCGGGGTGGAACCACTCTTGCCCCTTCAAGCTTTTGTAGGGGATGCGCTCCCATACGGTGTCGCCCGTCGAGGTGCGCAGCAGGTACTTCTTGAAGCCCATCGTCACGGCGGTGTTGCGGTCGAAGGGCACCACGCATTCCAGATGGATGTCGCTCCAGAGGTCTTTCTTCTTCATCAGCGTGCGCCACGAGGCGCCGATGCTGTCGGCCTTGTAGACGTCGCCGCACTTGGTGCAGATCCAAATAGAACCGTCGGGCGCCACCGAGGCGCTGCGCCCGCATTCAATGGTCAGGTCCACGCGCCGGTCGCGCTGCTGGGCCTGCAGCTGGACTGCGGCGGTCAGGATGGCGATGATAGTCAGGATGGTCTTCCTCATATCTTTAATAATGGTTAATTGTCCTTAGAAGTTTCGACTGCGAGAGGCTTGTGGTGGTGGTGCCCATGACGCCTTCGGGCACCGGCATGCCGAGTTTCTCGAAATGCTCCTGCCAGTACTGCGGCACGCGGCCCTCTTTGTCGCGCCATCGCATGGGTACCGAAGGGAAGAGGTCGCCGAAGGCCACCTGAAGGAGCTCTGAATTGTAGTAGACATCGTTGTCGGGCAAGAAGGCGTTGTCGTAGGGCTTGCCGACAAGACTTTTGGCCTTGGAAATGACCGCTGCGGTGTCGAACGCTGTGGTGAGCCGGTAGACGTCGAACCCCGTCAGGAATAATACCCTCTTGAAATCGCCGTATGGTATGCGCTGCACCCCATTGTCGGGCGTGGATTCGATAATCCATATCGCTTTGCCTTCGCGTTCTACCAAAGCCACGCGAGTATACTTCCATCCGATGGCAGCGAGGGCTCCTCCCCTTTCGGTCTTCCAAGGGTCGCTTATAAACAGCAAGTCGCCGCTCCGCAGCGTGTCTTCGGGGCGCAGGGTGCTGTTGTCTAGGTATTTGCGCAGCTGCATGCTGTCGGGCATGGCCTCGCGCAGGGTCTGCCACAGTGTGGGCTGGTGGGTGGTGAACATGGCTCCGCGCCACTGCACCGTCATCGGCAGAAGCCATGGGAAGCGTGTGCTGCCCCCGAGGTCACAATAGGCCGAGGTGTTGCCGCTGGCTGTGAGAGTGTCGCCTGCACGGTTGACGAGGGTGATGGTGTAGCCGTAACGGTTGCTGCTGCGGGTGTTTCTTTTTGTGTATACCTTGTGCAGGTCGAGCGTGGTGTCCTCCAGGCCGAAGTCCTGAGGGGTGGGGTAGTCGTTGTAGCGTTCGCCGAGTCGCCGCAGGGCCTTCTCGACCACTTCTGCCGGCAGCTGGAGCATGACGGTGTCCGTCAGGGCCTCGGTCTCTGTCGTGGGGCCGTTGTGCAAATGTGGGTCATAGTTTTCGTGGGTCTTCGTGTGTGTGGTTTGCGTCAGTGATTTGCCGTTGCGGGCATAGCAGATTGTTTCGTTCAGGACATGGGTGCCGAAAGTGGTGTAGGTCGTTATCTCCATGCTTGCCAGCACCGGCTTCGCGAAGGCTGCCAGCGGCTGGCGGTAGGTGTAGGGTTCCATGCGTCCGGCGATGTCGATGCTGAAGGTCCCTGCCTCTCTCCATCCGAATTCATCTTCCTGCTTTACGACGATGACGCGGTCCTTGCGGTCGGGGTCGGGCGTGAGGCCTGCTATGTCGACTGGCCGTGCCACGCGGTACCAGCCCTGCTTGTCCTTGATGTAGACGCTCTTCTCGTCGTAGCCCCACAGCCTCCCCCCGTGCCGGAGGGTATGCTCGGGTTCGGCCAGGGGTTGCTCGTCGGTGAGGAGCGGACAGCGGTCCACCGTCCCGTCGGCACCCACGCGTATCACGCCGGCCTCGGTCCGGCAGTATAGGTGTCCATCATGCAGGCCGATGGTGAACAGCGCGCGTACCCCCATCGGGCGCCAGCGCTCCAGGCTCTCCATCAATATCACCTGCCGGCTTTCGTCTATCGCCCACATCATGCCCGTGGCGGTATCCACCTCGAAGCCTCTTATTCTCACTGGTGTGTGCTGCCAGCGAAGGCTGTCGCCCAGCGGAGCATAGTAGCTTCCGCCGCCCATGGCCACCAGCCCACCCCGCCAGGGGCGCACCCGGTTCACCTTCTTCCCCATCGGCGTGGGCCAGCGGTGCCAGCTCCGCCAGTTGTCGCTGGTGCTGTATATGCCTTTGCCGCAGGCTATCCATCCGCTGTCGGCGCTGAGCATGTAGATGTCGTCGATGCCGGCTTTCATGTCGAAGGCGGTGTCGCGCAGGGCGGTGAAGGTGCGTCCGCTGTCGGCGCTGAAGGCCAGATAGCCGTCCTGCGACCCCGCCCACATGCATCCGCCCGCTCCGCGCCAGGCGTGGTGGAACCATTCGCGTTTTCGCTGGGTAGTGTAGCGAATGTTTTTCCATGTGCGTCCGCCGTCGGTGGTGCGTTTGATGAAGACGCCGCTGCCCACGATGACAGCCGTATTGCTATCGAAGGCAATGATATCTTCATAGGAATCAATGGAACTTCTGAAGAATTCCCCTTTTTGCAGAGTGCGCCACGGCGAGTGTATGTCGTTGGCGCGGAATATCTCCCCGCAGTGGGTGGCCATCCACAACGTCCCGTCGGGCGCAACGGAGGTAAAGGTGACGGCCTCGTTGCGGCAAAGCACGTCGAGCTCCGCCAGTCGGTCGCACTGCTGGGCCTGGGCGATGGTGGCCAGCAGAAGGAGGGCTAATGCCAATAGGAAGGGTCTTTTCATTATTTATGTTGTTTTGTGGGTGCAAAGGTACGAAATAAATCCTACATGTCATAAAAAATGTGTACTTTTGCAGCCGCAATATGGAGAACAACAACACCTCAAAAATGGGTATCGGAGGGCTGCTGCGGCGGTTGCTCCCCTTCGTGACGCCCCACCGCTGGCTGCTCGTGGCCACGCTGGTGCTGACCTTCGTGGGGTCGCTCATGGCGCAGGTCAACGCCGTGGTGCTCGACCGCACGGTGGACCGCATCAACGCCCTGCTCCACCTCGAGGGCGGCTTCCAGTGGGCCGATGCCGCCCGCATCCTCATTACCATCAGCGTCATCCTGCTCGGCAAGGAGGTGCTGGCAGCGCTCATCACCTTCGGGCAGCGCATCTTCGGCGAGAAGATACGCATCCACGTCAGCCGCGACCTCTCGCTGCGTGTGGTGGACCGCATATTGCAGTTCCGCATGGCCTACTTCAGCCAGGACGGAAACGAGCCCGGCAAGCTGCAGACCCGCATCGACCGCGGCATCATGAGCCTCAGCAACACCGTCAAGAACTTCTTCATCGACATCCTGCCGCTCTTCACCTCGGCCGTGCTGGCGCTGGTGCTGATGTATGCCGCCAATGTGTACGTCGGCCTTGTGGCCACGGCCATCATTCCGGTCTACTTCTGGATTACCGCCGTGCAGGGCCGCCGCATGAAGGGGTGGCGCCACCGCGTCTTTGGCACCCACCAACAATTGAGCCACGGCATACTGAACATCATCGAGAGCATGGGGGTCATCAAGTCGTTCAACCGCGAGCGGGTCGAGGCAGCCAAGCAGGCCGCCCTGCAGGAGCAGAGCACCGGCCAGCAGATGCAGACGCGCCGCATCTCGTTCCTCTACGAGGGGTTGAAAACCTTCGTCGAACAGATAGGCACCGTGCTGATTATCATCCTCACCGCCTACCTCGTCCTCATCGACTACCCCGGCATGACCATCGGCAAGATCATGTACCATGTGCTGCTCTTCGCCAACGTCAGCGCCCCCATCCGCCAGCTGCATCGCATTTACGACGACCTGAACGACGCGCTGGTCTATGCCGAGGGCTTCTTCGGCATCCTCGAGGCCGAGCAGGAGGTGGAGGAAAGCGGAAAGTGGAAAGTGGAAAGTGGAGAGCGGGTGCGAGGGTGTTTCGAGCTGCGCAACGTGGAATTCACCTACCCCAGCGGCACCCATGCCCTGCGCGACCTCACCATGACCATCCACCCCGGGCAGACCACCGCCCTGGTGGGCCTCAGCGGCGCCGGCAAAAGCACCATCGTCAACCTGCTGGACAAGTTCTACACCCCCGACAGCGGCACCATCACCCTCGACGGCATACCGCTCCACGAGTGGGACACCCAGGTCCTACGAGAGCAGATTGGCCTCGTGCTGCAGAAGAACCACATTTTCAGTGGCACCATCGAGGAGAACATCCGCTACGGCCGCCCCGACGCCACGCGCGAGGAGGTGCTCGAAGCCGCCCGCAAAGCCTACATCTATGACCAGGTTGTCGCCCTGCCCGACGGCTTCAACTCCAACGCCCTGCAACTGAGCGGTGGCCAGCAGCAGCGCATCGCCATCGCCCGCATGTTCCTCAAAGACCCGCCCATCATCTTCCTCGACGAGCCCACCGCCAGCCTCGACGCCATCGCCACCGAGCAGATCAAGAACTCCATCGACGCCATCAAGCAGGGGCGCACCGTCATCGTCATCAGCCACAACATAGGCCAAATCATAGACAGCGACCAGCTCTACGTCCTCGACACCGGCCACTGCGTGCAGAGCGGCACCCCCGCCGAGGTATACCGCCAGGGCGGTCTCTACAAGGACATCTTCGACGCCTCGGCCCGCAGCATGAACGCCGACAAGATTGCCGAAACCCTCGAGGAAACTTCACGATGAACCCAACCGGACGTTCCTATATCGCCATCGACCTCAAATCGTTCTACGCCTCGGTCGAGTGTGTGGAGCGCGGCCTCGACCCGCTCGACACCAACCTCGTCGTGGCCGATGCCAGCCGCACCGAGAAGACCATCTGTCTGGCCGTGACGCCCACACTGAAGCAGCATGGCATCGGCGGACGCGCCCGCCTGTTCGAGGTGGTGCAGGCCATCCGCGAGGTCAACTATGTGCGCCTCAGCCACTCCCCCGAGGGCGAGTTCAAGGGGCGCTCCGCTATCGATTCCCAGCTCAAGGCACATCCCGACTGGGAGGTCGACTACATCGTCGCCCCGCCACGCATGGCACACTACATCAAGATGAGTGCCCGCATCTACGACATATACCTCAAATACATCGCTCCCGAGGATATCCATATCTATTCGGTCGACGAGGTGTTCATGGACGTTACCGCCTACCTCGGCACCTACCGCATGACCGCCCACGAGCTGGCCATGACCATCATCCGCGATGTGCTGCGCCAGACCGGCATCACCGCCACCGCCGGCATCGGCACCAACATGTACCTCTGCAAGGTAGCCATGGACATTGTGGCCAAGAAAATGCCTGCCGACAGCGACGGGGTTCGCATCGCCGAGCTGGACGAGATGTCCTACCGCCGCCTGTTGTGGAACCATCGGCCGCTGACCTCCTTCTGGCGTGTCGGACGCGGTATCGCACGCAAGCTCAACGCCATCGGTATCGACACCATGGGGCAACTGGCCCGCCGCTCACTCACCGACGAGAACCTCCTCTACAAGCTCTTCGGCATCAATGCCGAGCTGCTCATCGACCACGCCTGGGGTTACGAACCCTGCACCATCGACCTCGTCAAGGATTACCGTCCGGAGAACAATTCCTTTTCCAGCGGCCAGGTGCTCGCCGAGCCCTATGAATGCGCCAAGGCGCGTATCGTCGCCCTCGAAATGGCCGACAATATGGCGCTGAAGCTTGTGGCCAAGGGGCTCGTTACCGACCAAGTGGTGCTCACTGTCGGCTACGATGCGGAGAACGTCAAGCGCGGTGGGTTCCACGACGAGGTGGCCAAAGACTACTATGGCCGCCAGGTTCCCAAGGGAGCCCACGGGTCCTCCAACCTACCCTGCCCCACATCCTCCTCGCGCCTCATCTCGCAGGCCGTGGCCGACATCTTCGACAGCACCGTCAACCCCAAGCTCCTCATTCGACGCCTCAACATCACCGTCGCCCATGTGGTGCCCGAGGTTGCGGTACACCAGCCTGCACGCCAGCTGTCCCTCTTCGACAATGACGACTCCATACCGCAGGACGCCGCACCCGATACTGGGGCCATCGTCCGCGAACATCGCCTGCAGCAGGTGCAGGTGCACCTCAAGGAGCGCTTCGGCAACAATGCCATCCTCAAAGGGCTCAACTTCGAAGAGGGTGCCACCGCCAAGCAGCGCAACCAGCAAATCGGAGGACACAAGGCATAGTTCCTTATTAAACCTAAAATCATGGAAGAATACGAGGATATCATCAACCTGCCGCATTGGGAGCCACGCACACATCCACGCATGCCACGCGAAAGCCGCGCCGCCCAGTTTGCCCCCTTTGCCGCCGTCACCGGCTTGGACGATGCCGCCTCCGACACGGCCCTCCAGCACATCGCCGCCATCGACCTAGAGGCCGATGACGAAGAGTGGATACAATAAACCAAGAGAGTTGCCCATCCGGACAACTCTCTTTCCTTGTTTTGCTTTTCTGCAAGTCTGCTTCAGCCAGCGACGATGGCGCCAGTGGGGCAGGCGTCCACGCAGGTACCGCAGTCGACGCAAGCGTTCTCGTCGATTTTGTAGATGTCGCCTTCGCTGATAGCGCCGACGGGGCACTCGTTGATGCAGCTGCCGCAGGCAACGCAGATGTCAGTGATTTTGTGAGCCATTTTGTTTTTGTTTTTTGGATTAATATTGCAATATTTGTGATTCTGAAATCGGGTGCAAAAGTACATACTTTTCACCACATGGCAAAATAATTTCACTATTTTTGGTGAGGGTATCGTGTATTGCGCTGATTTTCAGCACATGTATTGAGGGGCGGAAGAACGCTGTGGTTATTGTAATCCGAGTATTTTTCACTTGTCTTTTTGCCTTTTCGGCCTGTGTCCGGGTCCTTTGGGGAACCAGCCTTTTTCCACGCGTTCGCGCTGCCGCAGCACCTCGTGGATGCTCCACAGGCTGCTGAAGCCCACCACGCCGAGCAGTATGCTCCACACGCCACAGGCGAAAAGCGACCCTGCTATGCAGCCCAGCCCCACCAGCAGGAACACCCACCAGCAACGGGCTCCCAGGTAGTATTCCGCCTTGACCACCAGCGGGTGGAACAGGCCGATAATCAGGAATGTGGCCGCGCCGATGAGGATGCCGGTTGTTGTCATCAGTCATCTAGGTTTAGTCTGTTTTCTATATGGATTCTCAAAGGTTCTTGAGAGAGCGTGTCGAGGGTTATCCATGCGTTCTGCTCCATTTCTCGCACCACCTGTATCGGGGTGGCGACGCCGGTGCTGTCGTCTATCAGTATTTCGTATCGTTCCCCACCCTCGGCGAAGGTGACGGTGGCGGTGCTGTCGGAAGCCAACAATTCGGCAGCGATGGAAGGCAGGGTGCCGGTGTAGACGGGACTCATTTCCTCGTACCGTGGAATGTCGCGGTCAAGACTGTGGAGCCAAACACTCCAGCCAGTCTCGACAGTGAAGGATGTTCCCACTGTGATGCCGGAAGCGGACGAGAGGCAGATGCCTGCCACCATCAGGCTATTGTTGGCGGCGTGCAACAGTACCGCCCACCAAAAGCCTCGGTTGAGTATCAGCCAGGCGGCTACCAAAGCAAACCCAAGATGATTGATAAGAGCGAAGATGTTCCGCAACTGCAGGTTTCCATAGTTATCGTAGTGCAGGATGGCGAATAGGATTGACGTTGTTGCCAGCAGTATCAGTATCCGGGTGCGTTCTTCTTTGACCAGCCATACGATGGCCGCAATTACCATGGCGATAGCCAGTGCCGCCCACAGTCCCCCATATAAATAAATTACATATCCAATACCAACGGACGAGACATAGCCTGCCCAGCGCCAACGCCGAATAGCCCAAAAACGGAAACTAATCTCTTCCACCAAAGGTATTATGATAGCAAAAACTATCAGCCCGACTATCGCGCCGTCTTCCTTTACAGTCTCTGTTATGAAAGATTTACCTGGGGCAGCCGGTGAGAGGATTATCCCCACAAAGGAGACAACCCATATTGCAATGCCTGCCCACAGCGCCCAGTTGAAGATGGGTTCCCTGCGAGTTTTCATGGCATCAGAATATCAGGCTCAACAACACCCACAGCCAGTGGGCCGCCACGCCGGCACAGAGGCCGCCGACGGTGTGGGCACCGATGGCTTTGCCGATGAGCTTGCGGTAGCCGAGGGAGTCGAGCATGGCCGTGTGTGTGGAGAGGTAGCCGCTCCAGCACATGCCCATGGCGGTGAAGACGGCAATGGCGTTGTTGTCGATGATGCCAGTGGCGTCGAAAGTGGGCACCAGGCCCAGGGCGGCGCCCACGGCACCCAGCGCCGTGATGGGGAAGCCCACCAGCGCGCCGTTCTCGAAGCCGAAGAGCCAGTAGAAGATGAAGTTCACCTTGTCGGCCAGCCACGTGATGACCGGCACGCCCTCGTAGGCTTTGCCTAGATACTCGCCATTTTCGCCAGCAGGCCCGAAGGTTAGCATCATGACGATGGTGGAGATGCAGAGCACGCCGGGGATAATGGCCACGCCGATGCCGACACCGCTCTTGCCGCCATCGAGCATGGCATTGAGGAAGCGCTGGAAGGCATTGCCCTCGCTCTTGAACGAGATATTCTGCTCGGTGCCGGCCTCCTCGGTTACGGGGCTGTCCATCTCGGGGTAGCTCTTCAGTGTGGAGCGCTGCATAATGCGGGTGGAGACGATGCTGCCGATGATGGCGCCCATCAGTCCCACCAGCGCGCCGCTTCCGTAGCCCTTGCCTGTCATGAAGGCGATGACCACCAGGCCCATGCCGAAGGCGGTGCCGAAGTTGGTGAGCGACACCAGCTGGTATTTCTTAAAATAGCGGGCGAAGTTGTTATCCTTGGCCAGCGAGATGATGGCGGGGTTGTCGGAGAGGAAGGTCATCACGGCTCCCAGCGCCGCCACGCCCGGCAGGTTGTAGAGCGGTTTCATCAGCGGCCGCAGGATGTTCTCCATCAGGCGCACCACACCGAACTCGGTCAGCAGTTTGCTGATGGCGCCCATCAGCACACAGATGGCCATGATATAGAACACCGTCTCGAGCAGCAGCTGGTAGGCCGTCTGCATGAAGGTGTTCAGCATGTGTGGCAACGTCATCCGATAGGCCAGAAAACCGAAGAAGCCGAAGAAGCACACCAGGAAGATGAGTGCCTCGAAGCTGCGCAGGGTGGTGAATTTGAATCGGCTGGGCTTGCGGCCGTCGCCGGTCTCGTGGTGGCGGAACACCTCGAATGGATTGAATACGCTCAGCAGGTTGTGCCGCTTGTTGTTATGCTCTTCCATATTAAACTCTATAACTCTTAGTTCTTAACTCTTAACTTCATGAAGTCCACCGTCCACGTGGCGCCGATGTTGAAGTTCCAGCAGTCCTCCACCACGTCCACGCCGCCCTCGGTGTACGACTCGGTCATGCGGCACACGTATGTGTGGAGCCGCACGGTCTTGCCCTTGTCGGCGAAGTACTCGAATCCCAGGCCGTAGCGGGCGTAGGTATGGCCAGCGCGCAGCAGGTGGTCCAATGCCACCGCCGAGTTGAGGTCCACCTCCGACTTGTTCTGCTCAATCATGCCCTTCACGAAGAGGTTGAAACGGTCGGTGAAGTACCAGTTGGCGCAGCTCACCACGCCGAAGTTCTTGCCCCAGTCGTCGATGGCCAGCGCGTGGTGCATCAGGTCCACATAGAGGTCCCACTTTTCGAACACAACCTTGTTGCCTATCATCGTCAGGTTCATGAACTTGTTCCACTCGCGCTCGATCATGCTGGTGCTCCAGATGGTCCGCCAGTGCCCCATCGATCCGTACCAGCACAGGTTGTACGACACCAGGCCGGCATCGTAGGCCAGACCCGTCGAGTTGATGTAGGGCGAGTTGGTTACCTGCGCCACCAGCGTGTGGTTGCCGTCGTCGGTGAGGTAGGCACCGCTGAAGCCCAGCTGGAAACAATAGATGTTGTTCCACAACGTGGTGGGGAAGTAGACGTCGATGGGCGAGGCGTCATACTCGAAGCCGCCCATGGCCATAGCGTCCTTGCCGAAGCGCAGGCGCCAGTTGGCCGTCGGCCGGTAGTCCAGGTAGAGGAAGTCGGTGTTGTCGAAGAACATCACCGAGCCGCCGTTGGCCACCACGCGCTGCTTGAAATAGTAGCTGAAGTGGTCACCCAGATTGCCGCCGAGCATCAGGTTGAAATACTTGCCGTGGAAGCCGAAATTGGGAGTCGAGTCGGTGGTGAACAGCTCGCCGTCGGCGCGCGCCTCGACCTTCAGTTTGTTAACCATATCTCCCCAGAGCGTCTGCGCCGAGGTGCCAATTGCCAGCAGCATCGCTGCGGCAATCATCGTTAGTTGTTTTGTTTTCAAATCGTTATATATTTAAATACAATTGTTTTTCGCCTGCAAAGATACAAATAAAAACGATACAATCAAAAATAAGGTTCATCCGCTAAATGGATAGGTGAAGTCATGCAGGGATAGGAGTTTGAGTTTGAAGAAAGGCAGGTCTCGGTAGCCATAGGCTTGACGTTTCATAGTCTTGATCTTGTTATTGATGCCTTCGAGTTTTCCGTTGGAGATGCGGTAGTCGTACCAGGCAAGTATGCCATCACGGTGTCGTGCGACGGTGCACGTGTACGGGCTGGTGCGAACGACGAACATGCGTCCGCAGTGGAACGAGGCGCTGCAACGTCAGATGCTTCCGCACGAGGTGTCGGACTCGACGTATGTGGGTGAGGTGGTTGTGGTGTAGGGTGAAAGAGAAGAGGGCGCATGGGGATGCGTCCTCTTCCTTGTTTTTTGTGTGTCGGCGGCTATCATCCCACGCTGCAGCCCGGGGCGACGAGGTCGCTGGGGGTGAGGAGGACGAGGCGGCCGTCTCTGTCTTCGGCACTGAGGATCATGCCCTGGCTTTCAACGCCCTTGAGTTTGCGTGGCGGGAAGTTGGCGATGAAGCATACCTGTCGGCCGACGAGCTTTTCGGGCTCTGGGTAGTGGAGTGCGATGCCGCTGACGATGGTGCGGGGTTGGGCGGTGCCGTCGTCGAGCTTGAATTGGAGGAGTTTGTCGGCCTTGGGCACCTTGGTGCACTCGAGGATGGTAGCGACGCGGATGTCGAGGCGCGCGAAGTCGTCGATGGTAACGTTGTCCTTGACGGCGGCGGGCTGCCAGGCGTCGAGGGCGTTCTGCTCCTTGGTGGCCTGCAGCTTGTCGACCTGCGCCTGGATGGTCTCGTCGGAGATCTGCTCGAAGAGCAGCTCGGGGGTGCCTATCTGGTGCCCTTCGGGGAGGAGGTCGGCGCGGCCGGCGTCCTGCCAGCCCATGGCGCGGAGGTTCATGATGCGGTGCATCTTGTCGGCGGTGAAGGGCAGGAAGGGGGCGCAGAGGACGGCCAGGTTGGCGCAAATCTGGAGCGAGAGGTTCATCACCGTGGCGGTGCGCTCGGGGTCGGTCTTGATGAGTTTCCAGGGCTCGGTGTCGGTGAGGTACTTGTTGCCGAGGCGTGCGAGGTTCATCATTTCGGCCAGCGCTTCGCGGAGGCGGTAGGTCTCGATGGAGCGGCCTATGCGCTCGGGGAAGGTGGCCAGTTCGCGGATGACCTCGTCATCGAGTTCGGAGTTCGGAGTCCGAAGTCCGGAGACGGCGGGCACGCGACCTTCGTAGAACTTGTGGGTGAGGACGAGGGTACGGTTGACGAAGTTGCCGAGGATGGCGACGAGTTCGGAGTTGTTCTTGAGCTGGAAGTCCTTCCAGGTGAAGTCGTTGTCCTTGGTTTCGGGGGCGTTGGAGCAGAGGGTGTAGCGGAGGACATCCTGCTTGCCGGGGAACTCCTTCAAGTACTCGTGGAGCCATACGGCCCAGTTGCGGGAGGTGGAGATTTTGTCGCCCTCGAGATTGAGGAACTCGTTGGCGGGCACGTTGGCGGGCAGGATGTAGGAGCCGTCGGCGTGGAGCATGGAGGGGAAGATGATGCAGTGGAAGACGATGTTGTCCTTGCCGATGAAGTGGACGAGCTTGCTGTCGGAGCTCTTCCACCATTTCTCCCAGTCGTCGCCGAAGAGCTCGCGGGTGAAGGAGATGTAGCCGATGGGTGCGTCGAACCATACGTAGAGCACTTTGCCGTCGGTGCCTTCGATAGGCACGCGGACGCCCCAGTCGAGGTCGCGCGTAACGGCTCGGGGCTGGAGGCCGGCGTCAATCCAGGACTTGCACTGGCCGTAGACGTTGGTCTTCCAGTCGCCCTTGTGGCCATCGAGAATCCACTGGCGGAGCCAGGGTTCGTCCTGGTCGAGCGGGAGGAACCAGTGCTTGGTATCCTTGAGGACAGGTTTGGAGCCGCTGAGGGCGGACTTGGGGTTGATGAGGTCGGTGGCGTTGAGGCTGGTGCCGCAGGCTTCGCACTGGTCGCCATAGGCGTGCTCGTTGCCGCAGCGGGGGCAGGTGCCGGTGATATAGCGGTCGGCCAGGAACTGGCCAGCCTCCTCGTCGTAGTACTGCTGCGACACTTTCTCGATGAATTTGCCCTCATCGTAGAGCTTTTTGAAGTAAGCTGCTGCGGTCTCGTGGTGGAGGGGGCTGGAGGTGCGGCTGTAGATGTCGAAAGAGATGCCCAGTTCGGCGAAGGAGTCCTTGATGATTTTGTGGTAGCGGTCGACGATGTCCTGCGGTGTTACGCCTTCGCGGCGGGCCTTGATGGTGATGGGCACGCCGTGTTCGTCGCTGCCGCCGATAAACACCACCTCCTCGCCTTGGACGCGCAGGTAGCGGGCGTAGACGTCAGCAGGAACGTACACACCGGCCAGGTGGCCGATGTGTACGGGTCCGTTGGCGTAGGGCAACGCCGAGGTGATGGTATAGCGCTTGTATTGTCTGTCTTTTTCGGTATATACCATTGGATACTATTCTACATAAGTGAAACTTGTAACCTCTCCATAGCTGGAGGTGGCGACAGTGGGATACCCCTTGCTGTTGTACTGGTAGCTGAAGGTAACGGTCTCGCCCTCGCCGGTGGGGATAGTGCCGGAGGTTCTGGAGGCGAACTCGGCGGGCAACACGGCAAGCAACATGGCGGGCAGCTGGAGGTGGTAGCTCATGGAACCATATTGCGTCGAGCTGGTAACGTTGTTACCCGACAAAATGACGGGAATCATTTCGGGGCTGAATTCGCCCATGAAGCCCTGCAGGGGGTTGTGGTTTTGGTCGTAGGCGAGGTCGATGGTATCGCCCATATTGAAGGAGAGCGGGACGCTGGTGATGCCCATCATCTGCATGGCGCCGCTGATTACATCGGCATACGCGGAAAATTCCTCGCCAAACAAGTTAGCGGCGATAGAAAGCATATCGCTGACAGGCAGGTCGACAGTAATGCTGGTATTACCGGCCATACGGCTCACATTGCCGTTATTCCATACCAGATTGAACTGAATCATATTCTCGTTGCCAGCCTTGGCGGAGAGGGTACGGTAGTCCTCCATGTCGCCGTTCAAGAGTCCACCGATCAGTTCCTGCACCATGGAGTTGAGCATTTCCTGACTGATGGGCATCTGGAAATTGCTGATTTGGTTGTTGCTGTAGTTGACGTTGAATGTGGCGTTCATCTCGCTCACCGTTACCGAGGACAACAGTCCGTTGGTATATCCGTATTCCAGCGTGAAGCCGTCATCGTCGGTTACCTTTGTCAGCTGATTGTCGGAGTTGTATTCGAAGGTGGTGGAGCCATCGATGCGGTCCGAACTGTAGTGGTCGATGCTGACGAGTTTGTTGTCTGCCCAATTCCATTGGTCGCGATCGTTATCGCCATATTCCATGGAGGCAATCTTCACCTCGGGGTTGTAGACACCGCTGCGGGCGGCAGCGTTTTCATCGTCGGGGTCGCAGGCGGTGAGACCCATCACGGCTACGGCGGCGAGCGCCAAAAATAATTTCTTCATAAGGTGTGGGGTTTATTGGTTGTTGTTTTCGTCGGTGCTGTCTTCTTCAGCCTCTGAAGGCTCGAGCTTGCCGGCGGCCAGCAGGATGTTGTACCAGGCGAAGAGTTTCTTCGCATCGGAGGCGTGCACGCGCTCGCGGTCGTAGTCGGGCAGCACGGCGGCCAGGAGGTCGAACATTTCCTTGCTCTCGGCCTTCTTGGGGTCGAAGGGGGTGGGTTGCTGGTTCAGGTGGTCGCGGATGGCGCCGAAGACCTCTTCGAGGGGTTTCTCGTCGGTCTCGGTGAAGAGGCGTATCTCGCCCAGCGAGCTGATGCGGTCGTTTTTGAAGACGGGGAATTTCTGGCCCGAGACGAGGTTCTTCACGATGGCGCCGCCTTTGGTCTGCGACACCAGTTCACTGAGGTCCGGCTTGCCGGCCACTACCAGGATGTTTGTCAAGTCCATTTTCTGTGTTGATTTTGTAGTTTGATGGTGTGGAAACGGATTTTTTCCAATATTATTTTCAGCCAGGTGTTAAAAGTTCTTAATGTGGTATTGCCGCAAGGCTTCGATGGGGGATGCCAGGACGCGGCCCAAGGTGAGGCCATTGTCGCGGCAGAAGCCTGGCAGCATGGGTTTTATGGCATCGGCGAAGGCGCCTACGAGGTGCAGTTCGCGACGCGCGGCGGTCAGCACCAGGTCGGCAAGCTGGTAGCAGTACCAGTCATCGAGTGCGCCGCAGAGGCAGCCGTTGCAGTAAGGCTCGGCCATGCGGGCGGTGGCGAAGGGAGCCAGCGAGGCCAGGTAGCGGTTGGCGTGCGGACGGTGGTAGACGGCGTCGAGCCAGGTGTCGTCAATATCAGTATAAGTATCATGGAACATGGCACTTATGTCGTCTGGCATCTTGTCGGTGAGATAGTCCTGCAGCAGCATGCGCCCCACGTGGTTGGCCGAGCCATGGTCGCCCAGGATGTAGCCGAGGCTGGGGGCTTGCATGCTGATTTCATGGCCGTTATAGTAGCAGGCATTGCTGCCCGTGCCTAGGATGCCCACCAATCCGGGCTGGTCGCCACAGGTGGCGCGACAGGCACCCAGCAGGTCGGTACACACATATATATCGCTGGTTCCAAAAGCTTTGGACAGTAGGTCGGACACGCGCAGACGCTGTTTTTCGCTGCCGCAGCCAGCACCGTAGAAGAAAAGTTGGATGTTGGAAGTTGGATGTTGAAGGTTTTTGCGCACGGCGGTGCAGGCGGCGAGGAACTGCTCGTCGGTGGTGAAATGGGGGTTGAGGCCCTCGGTAACTGTCATGTTACCAGACTCTACCAGCATCCACGTGGTCTTGGTGCTGCCACTGTCGGCGATAAGGGTCATACGATGCCGATTATTTCGTTTATATCGCTGATACCATGACGTTTGCAGTAGTCAGTCAGCCCGTCGACAATCTTCACGGTTACGGCGGGGTCGATGAAGTTGGCGGTGCCGACCTGGATGGCCTTGGCGCCGGCCATGAGGAACTCCAGCGCGTCGGCCGCCGAGGCGATGCCACCGAGGCCGATGACGGGTATCTGCACGGCATGGGCCACCTGCCATACCATACGGACAGCCACAGGCTTGACCGCAGGGCCGCTGAGGCCGCCGGTGATGGTGCTGAGCATGGGACGGCGGCGCTCCACGTCGATGGCCATGCCAAGCATGGTATTGATAAGAGAGACGCTGTCGGCGCCGGCGCCCTCGACGGCCTTGGCGATGTCGACGATGCTGGTAACGTTGGGCGTGAGCTTCACTATCAGGGTTTTATGGTATACCTTGCGCACCTCCGAGACCACCTGGGCGGCCATCTGGGGGTCGGTGCCGAAACCCATGCCGCCTTTCTTGACGTTGGGGCAGGAGATGTTGAGCTCGATGGCGGGGATGTGCTCCAACGCGTTGATTTGTTCGGCCACGGAGCAGTACTCCTCGATGGAAGAACCGCTGACGTTGACGATGATGTTGGTCTGTAAGTGCTTGATTCTATGATATACTTCGGAGCAGAATTTCTCCACGCCGCCGTTCTGGAGGCCCACGGCATTGAGCATGCCGGAGGGGGTCTCGGCCATGCGGGGATAGGGGTTGCCCTCGCGGTGGGAGCCGGTGGTGCCCTTGACGATGAAGCCACCGAGGCGCTCGAGGTCGATGAAGTCGGCGAACTCCTCGCCGTAGCCGAAGGTGCCGCTGGCGGTGAGGACGGGGTTTTTAAGTGTTATATTATGAATTTTTGTTGATAGACTAACCATAATAATCGTGTTTAATTTGCTTTGCTTTTTTGATGTCTCTTCAATTCCTGATTGCACTTCTCAAGCAGTTCTGTCATGCTCATGCCGCTCATGTCTTCTGGAATAAAATATATGGCACCTGAAAAATCATAGTTAAATTGCGCTACGTGCCGTCTGAATGCTGTCGGCATCTCTGCAATCTCCTTCTCAATATCGAGGGTGAAGACCTTGATTTGATGTTGATTGCTAGTTTTCCATATACCAAAACCTTTAATCTTGTTCCATGGGATAGGGGTTTTCTTGCCAAAGAGACCAATAATGACAAGGTTTTCGTCGGTAAATTCCACCGTCTTTGAACCGTTAAAGGTCTTAACGAGCACTGTTATGCTCACCAGCAACGAGAAAGCAAAAGGGACAAGCATAACCAAAGCTTTCCATGTGTTGTTGGGTTCCTCAATCAATAGCCAGACACCACCAGCACAGAATAACAGGCTTATCAGGGTCATTAAGCCCCATTTCAGTCTGATATCAAGATTCATTTCCTACTAGCTTTCAATGAATCTTGTCAACTTCCTCGCATCGAACACGGGGCCCTCCTTGCAGACGCAGCGGTGGCCTTCGTCGGTATCGGTTACGCAGCAGAGGCAGGCGCCCACGCCACAGGCCATCATGTTCTCGAGGCTCACCTCACAGCGGATGCCGCGCTCGGCGGCCGAGCGAGCCACGGCCTTCATCATCGGCGTGGGGCCGCAGGTGTAGATGATGTCGTAGGCGGCGGAGAAGGCGGGGTGGGTGGTAACAATGCCGTGGTGGCCGAGCGAGCCGTCGTCGGTGGCGACGGCGACCTCGGCGCAGGGCTCGAACTCGGAGCGCACGGGGATGAGGTCGGCAGTGCGGCCACCGAGCAGCACGGTGGGACGTATGCCGCTATGAACCAGCGTCTTGGCAAGGTGCAGCAGGGGTGCGATTCCTGCGCCGCCACCCACCATCAGCACGCGGCTGCCTGCGGGGATGTCGGTCGAAAAGCCGTGGCCGAGGGGGTAGACGAGGTTGAGCGGGTCGCCTTCCTTGAGTTGCGCCAGACGGCGTGTGCCGCGGCCCACGACCTGGATGAGCAGGGTGAGGGTGCCGGCTGCGGGGTCGGCGTCGTGGATGGAGATGGGGCGCCGCAGCATCACCTCGCGCTCGCCCTCGACGAGCACTTCGACAAACTGGCCCGGCACCACGGGCTGCATCCGGCCACCATGCTGCAGGGTGAGCGCGAAATACTGGCTGCCCAGCTGGCGCCGCTGCGCTATGGTGAAGGTGTGTATCTCTTTCATGATATAGGATGGGTTCTGTTTTCGAGGTGCAAAATTACGAAAAAAATGGAAAACGGGAGGCAAAAAATGAAAAAACGCCTGCCAGACGGTAAGGGAATGGTAGGGGAACGGTAGGGGAATACAAAGGCACTGGAAGGATATGGAAGCTTATGGTACATTTGTGGAATTTGAGGGTGGGAGCCAAGGGTTCGGAACATGAAAAAAGCCCCCAAAAATGGGGGCTTGGAGTGTTCCACGCTGCGGTGAAGCTACTCGGCCTTGGGGGCTTCGGCCTCGGCGGCGGGAGTGTCGACCACGGGAGCCTCGGCGACAGGGGCTTCGACGGCGGGAGCGGCCTCGGCCTTCTTGGCGCGGGAGCGGCGGGTGGTCTTGGCTTTCTTGGGCTCGCGGAGCATGTTCTCGTTGTAGTCGACGAGCTCGATGATGGCCATCTCGGAGTTGTCACCGTGGCGGATGCCGGTCTTCAGGATGCGGGTGTAGCCACCGGGGCGGTTGGCGACCTTCTGGGAAACCTCGCGGAAGAGTTCGTTGACGGCCTCTTTGCTGTGGAGGTAGCTGAAGACGATGCGGCGGTTGTGGGTGGTGTCCTCTTTCGAGCGGTTGATGATGGGCTCGACATAGACGCGGAGCGCCTTGGCCTTGGCCACGGTGGTCTCAATGCGCTTGTGCATGATGAGCGAGGTGGCCATGTTGGAGAGCATGGCGACGCGATGGGCGTGGGTTCTTGACAGATGATTTACTTTGCAACCGTGTCTCATATTGTTTTCTTATTCTTTATCAAGTTTATACTTTGCAAC
>Ga0256404_1004195_pt1 | contig 27573 bp, 18 predicted proteins | sample RumenRJG_01DNA_FD_185990 | JGI IMG/M metagenome (GOLD analysis project Ga0256404, IMG submission 185990) | Bovine rumen microbial communities from Lethbridge, Alberta, Canada - RJG_01 | ecosystem: Host-associated > Mammals > Digestive system > Stomach > Rumen | place: Canada: Alberta | collected...
GAGGCTGCTGCCAAACTAATTTGTCTGGATGTTTATGCACAGAGCCTGTTTTTATGCATCCGATATACCGTATTTATGTCGCTGTTTCCTTGCATATGTCCCGTTTTTTTTGTACCTTTATAGCGTAAAACAAAATCAGCAAAGCTATGCTAGCAAGACAGACTTCCCTCGTTCTCAGTCCATATTCCAAAATATTTGATGTGGTAGTTCCTGCAAATCACAGACTCCGTCTGCTGAAGTCCCAGATCGACTTTTCTTTTATTCGCAAAGAGGTCAAGGACAACTATTGCCTTGACAACGGGCGTAATGCAGAAGACCCGGTCCGTATGTTCAAGTATCTCTTCCTCAAGTGCATGTACGATCTTTCCGACCGTGGTCTGATGGACAGGGCAAGGACAGACATGGCTTTCAAGTTCTTTCTGGACATTGCTCCTGAGGCCGATGTGATCGATCCCAGCCTGCTCAGCAAGTTCCGCCGCAAGCGCCTCAAGGATATGAAACTGATGGACTTCCTCATTGCCAAGAGCATCAAGATGGCCGTAGACCTTGGGCTCATGAAGTCGCGCACGCTGATAATAGATGCCACTCACACGTGCTCTCAGTACAACCCGTACGCTCCGCTGGATCTTCTACGCCTTCGCAGCAAGCAGCTCCGCCATGCCATATACCATTTCACCGTAGAGCCTGAGACGTACAAGAAGATGTTTCCCGAAAAGAACACCAGCCGTGACATAAACCTTGAGATAGCATACTGCCGTGCTCTTATAACATGCATACGTGAGAACGAAATCATGTCCGACAACCCCCACGTAACCGAGAAGGTGGATCTACTGGAGGAGACCATAGCCGACATAGAGGACCACTTCACCGCATCAGCCACCGACGAAGATGCAAGGGTAGGCCACAAGACGGCAGACTCCTCATTTTTCGGTTATAAAACAAGTATAATGATGACGTCCGACCGCCTGATAACCGCGGCAGTAGTTACTCCGGGGGACAAGCCTGACGGCAAGGAGTTACCCAACCTGGTAGAGAAAAGCCTCAAGAACCTCGGTGCCAGCGAACAGGACAAGAAGATAGACTATATTCTCGGAGACGGCGCTTACGGCGGTGACGAGAATCTCAAGTTTGCCAAGAGCAAAGGTCTGAAACTTGTATCGCGCCCCAACCCGATGCTCTACAAAAGCAAGGAGTTCAAGGATGACGGGTTTGAACTGAACAAGGATGCAGGCATGTACACATGCCCGGCAGGACATCTGGCGATAGAGAAGAGAATTATAAAATACAAGGACAGGTCCAAAGGCAACGACCGGATGCAATTCAAGTTTGACCCGGAAAAGTGCAGCTGCTGCAAGCTGCGAGACAAATGCCTCTCTAAAGGAGCCAAGACTCGGTACTATTCAATACCTATCAGAACGCCTGAGCAGGAAGAGCTGATGAGGTTCTGCGAGACAGAAGAGTTCGAAGAAAAGTATAAGCCCCGATACATGATAGAGGCAAAGAACAGCGAACTTAAAAATATTTACAGCTATGACAAGGCTCTCTCCTTTGGCATCCACAGTATGGAAATACAGGGTGCTATGACAATCTTTGTCTCTAATATTCAAAGAATTCTCCGTTTAATGAAATAAAACAGCCAGATCTGGCTGTTTTATTGCCATACAGACCCATTAATGGCCCCACAGAGGCTTGTATTTTGATCCTTCAACCATTAAAATCCGCCAGCGATTTCTTTTTCCAATTTTGATCTGACCTGTTTCTGAGTTCCCATAAGTTGCACGTCCCAATAAATGCATATCCGCCCTCTTTTTAAAGGGAGTTTGGCAGCAGCCTCGGTTTATCCCCGCCCTAACCCCTTACCATTATGAAAAAACTGCTTCTCTCCCTTTTCCTCCTCTGTACCCTTCTCCCTTTGTCGGCAGCACCTCGTGACGGTGGCCAGCCGCGACAAAACAAGGTAAAGGTCGTCATCGACAATGACTTCTGTGGCGATCCCGACGGCCTCTTCCAACTCGTTCATCAGGTGCTGTGCAAGACCTGTGATATCCGCGGCATCGTCGGCGGTCATCTCACCGGCAAGGGCAACGCCGGCTTCACCTCCCGTACCGACCAGGCTACGGAGTCGTGTGAGAAGGCCAACGCCCTCCTTGACCTCATGGGTATGAAAGGAAAGATTAAGGTCGTCGCCGGCTCTGAGCAGCCCTTGACATCCACGACGACACCCATCGCCAGCGAAGGCGCACGTCTCATCGTCGACGAGGCGCGCCAGTGTACCAAGGAGAGGCCCCTCTTCGTCCTCTGCGGAGCCTCGCTGACCAATGTTGCATGCGCTCATCTCCTCGACCCGTCTATCGATGACAAAGTCATCGTGGTTTGGATTGGCGGACAGGAATATGAGGGCATCAACGGCTATCCTCCTCCTGGCTACTCCAAGGTGGAGTATAACCTCAATCTCAGCATCGCTGCCGGCCAGGTTGTCTTCAACAAGAGCCGGATGCGCATCTGGCAGGTTCCACGTGATGTCTACCGCCAGTGCCAGTACGGTCTCGACGAGATAAAAGTCAAGATCGCCCCTTACGGCAAGGTCGGCAAGTATCTCTACGACTCCCTGATGAGCACCGTCACCATGTGCGAAAAGTTTGGTATCCCCATGGGCGAGACCTACATCCTCGGTGACAGTCCCCTCGTCCTTCTCTCTGCCCTGCAGACAGGCTTCGAGCAGGATCCCGCTTCCTCCTATTATAAATATGTGCCAGCGCCGACCATCAACGACGACGGCAGCTACGGCTTGAATCACGACGGCCGCCTCATCCGTGTCTACTATCGCCTCGACACCCGTTTGATGTTCGGCGACTTCGAGGCCAAGATGCAGCTGTTGGGCAAATAATAATTTCAGTTATATGAAAACTAATAAGTTAACTTTATTAACCTTCGCTTTGCTGACAAACATCTCAGCGATGGCCCAAACCAATATTTGTAACTGGGTGCAGAGCACACGCTCATCCTTGTGGGTGGAAAAGGCTCCTACCGGGTCTGTGGAATCGAAAGATGTATTGACCCTTGAAGTCAATACTAAGAATACGTTGCAGACAGTGGACGGTTTTGGCGCATGTTTTAACGAATTAGGTTGGAAGTCCCTTTGTGAACTCTCTCAGGGACAGATAAATGATATCATGAGAGAACTCTACCAGTCTGGTAAGGGAGCCAATTTTACGATGGGGCGTATGCCGCTTGGTGCTAATGATTTCAGTTTGAACTATTATTCGCTGAATGAGACAGATGGTGACTTTGACATGAAGAATTTCTCTATCGCACATGATAAAATCATTCTCATTCCTTTTATAAAGACAGCCATGAAGTTTCAGCCACATCTGAAGGTATGGGCATCACCATGGTGCCCGCCAAAATGGATGAAGAAGAATAAATTCTATGCAGAAAACGCTGATGTCAATTGGAATAATATTATTCTGAAATATAAGTCTATGGCTAGCGGCAAGGAAGAGTCCGACCCATTACGTTTTCGTGTAGAGATAACTGGTAATGGCACTCCTCTCAATGCTATGGGTTTTGAAGGTGTCACCTCTTTTAATATGCAACCGCAATATCTTCAGGCTTACGCCAAATATTTTGGAAAATTTGTCGATGCATATAAGGATGAAGGTATCAATATCTTTATGGTGATGCCACAGAACGAACCTAACTCAGCACAACCATATCCTTCTTGTAGCTGGACGGCTAAAGACCTCAATACTTTTGTAGGACAATACCTTGGTCCGGAGATGCAGAAGCATGGTGTGAAGGTCTTTGCGGGAACATGTGAACGTCCTGACCCTTTAAAACCTGACACCCTCCTTTCTGATCCTGTCACAAGCAAATTTATTAGGGGTGCTGGATTTCAATGGGCAGGAAAAGCTGCTATCAAAACAATACGTCAGAAATATCCTGCATTGACACTCTATGGTTCTGAGCAGGAGTGTGGCAATGGACTGAATAACTGGGAAGGTGCGATGCATTCTTGGGACCTGATGCACGAGTATTTCAAAGATGGTGTGAACGGATATTTCTATTGGAACCTCTCTCTCTATGAGAATGAGCCATCAACATGGGGATGGCATCAAAACTCGCTCGTAACTGTCAACCGTGTTAAAAAAACGTATCAGTTTACCCCTGAATATTATGTTATGAAACACGTCAGTCATTTCGTGCAAGTTGGAGCGAAGCTTCTGAAGACAAGTGGTACGTTAAAAGATGCCCTTGTTTTCCTTAACCCCGACAAGAGCGTTGTAGTCATTGCTGCCAATCAGACAAACCAAACTGAAAATGTCAACTTGAAATTTGGGAAGAAGGGTATACTTGTATCCCTAATATCTAATAGTCTAAACACGTTCTTGCTGAAATAATAAGAATCAACTTATGACCAAGGCTTATTCGAAATAACAAATTCTTCGTTTTTCTTTTCTTAGGGCTCCTCGGCAGCAGTGCTGCCCCGGCCCAGAACTATCTCCCCGGCTACAAATATTATCAAAACAAAACCATATGAAAGCAACTACATTCTCCCTTGCTGCCGGCGCTTTATTGCTCCTTGCCGGATGCCAGCAAGGCACGAAGTTTGAAGAGGTGAAGATGGGGCAGTACAACCTTCTCAAGCAGAAGGGTGGCCCCACCTTAGGCTACAGTCCCACATCGGGTGTGAAGCTCCTTGAGAAAGACGGTTATAAGTTCAAGGACCTCAACCGTAATGGCAAGCTCGACAAATACGAGGACTGGCGTCTGTCCTTCCAGGAGCGTGCCGCGGACCTTGCCGCCCAACTCAGCGACGCCGAGATTGCCGGGTTGATGCTCTATTCCGCCCACCAGCAGCTCCCCGCTCCCGCCCAGGGCTACGGTGCCTCCACCTACAACGGCAAGCCCTTTGCCGAGAGTGGTGCCAAGGCCAGCGACCTGAGCGACGTACAGAAGAAGTTCCTCAAGGACGACAACCTCCGTGCCGTCCTCGTCACCAAAGTTCCCAACGCCCAGGTTGCCGCGGTGTGGAGCAACAACCTGCAGGCCTATTGCGAGCGTTTCGGCCATGGTATCCCCGCCAACAACTCCTCCGACCCGCGTCATGAGACCTCTGCCAATGCCGAGTACAACTACGGAGCTGGAGGCGACATCTCCCAGTGGCCCACGGCCTTAGGTCTTGCCGCCACCTTCTCGCCGGAACTCGTCAAGGAGTTTGGCCAGATTGCCGCCAAGGAATACCGTGCCTTGGGTATCACCACGGCGCTGTCTCCACAGGTCGACATCGCCATGGAGCCACGGTGGACACGCTTCACCGGCACCTTCGGTGAGGACCCGAAGCTCGTCGCAGACCTTGGCAGAGCCTATATCGACGGCTTCCAGACCTCGACAGGCGACGCCGAGATAAAAGACGGATGGGGCTATAACTCCGTCGTGGCCATGGCCAAGCACTGGCCTGGTGGCGGCACCCTTGAGGGCGGCCGCGACAGCCACTATAACTACGGCAAATATGCCGTCTATCCCAACAAGGGCTTCAACCAGGAGATGGAGGGCTTCACCAAGGGTGCCTTCCACCTCGACGGCCCTACGAAGCGTGCCGGGTCGGTGATGACCTTTTACAACGTCTCCTACGGCATCGACCCCTCGGGGAAGAATGTCGGCGAGAGCTTCTCACACTATATCGTCACCGACCTGCTGCGTGACAAATACAAGTTCGACGGCATCGTCTGCACCGACTGGATGGTGACCGCCGACAATAAAGCCATCGACTCCTTCGACGGTAAGTGCTGGGGTGTGGAGAACCTCACTGTGCCGCAGCGCCATTACGAGATTCTCAAGGCCGGTGTCGACCAGTTCGGTGGCAACAACGACAAGGGTCCTGTCCTCGACGCTTTCCAGATGGGATATAAGGAATTTGGCCAGACAGCCTGGAAGGCACGCATCCACGACTCCGCGCGCCGTCTGCTGCTGCCGATGTTTGAGACGGGTCTCTTCGAAAACCCCTACCTCGACCCCGCCCAGAGCCAGAAGACTGTGGGTTGCTCCGACTTCATGGTCAAGGGTTATGACGCACAGATTAAGAGCATCGTCATGGTGAAGAACCATGCCAATGTGCTGCCCCTTAAAGACAACAAGCTGAAGGTCTATATCCCCAAACGCCACTTCCCCTCTGTCGTCGACTTCTTCGGCAACGCCACGAAAGACTATTGGGACTATCCCGTCAACCTCGACGTGGTGAAGAAATACTATACCGTCGTCAACGACCCCGCCGAGGCCGACTTCGCCCTCTGCTTCATCCAGGGTCCGATGAGTGGTACCGGTTATGATGCTGCCGACGTGAAGAAAGGCGGCAACGGATACATGCCTATCAGTTTGCAGTATAACGATTACACTGCCACCAATGCCCGTGCCACGAGTATCGCCGGTGGCGACCCCAAGGAGGCCTTCACCAACCGGTCCTATAAAGGCAAGACGGTGAAGACGGCTAATAAAGATGATATGACCCTCGTCATCAACACCAAGAAGCAGATGGGCAGCAAACCCGTCATCGTGGCCCTGACACTCTCACGTCCCGCCATCATTGCTGAGTTTGAGCCTTATGCCGATGCTATCCTCGTGGGCTTTGGCACCAGCAACCAGCCCTTCCTCGACCTCGTCAGCGGAAAGTACGAGCCTTCAGGCCTCCTGCCCTGCCAGCTGCCGAAGGATATGAAGACCGTGGAGACCCAGAGCGAGGACAAACCCCGCGACATGATACCTCTGATTGACTCCGACGGTAACAAATACGACTTCGCCTTCGGTCTGAAATGGGGTGGCATCATCAGCGACAGCAGGGTGAAAGCATATAAATAGCCTTGCCGGAGCTTTGGAAAGATGAGCCACGAAGAGGGTGTGCAGAATGAAAAGAATGCCGAAAGGAGAAGTAATCTGAGATAAATCTTTGTGTGCAACGATATTTTTCATATCTTTGCGCATGAGATTTATCTTGAGAACTTATGAGAACCAATCTTAGTCGGAAAATTTTCCTTGAAACGGCCATTCTCCTTATGGTCTCTCCCCTCTCATCGTTTGCCGTGAGCCATGTGCTTCGGTCGCTCCTCGACAGCCTCGATGAGGCTGTGGCACGCCGTCAGATGGTTCTTGCCAAGAAGCAGCAGGTCATCGACGACCTCAAGCGTGGCGTCATCGACCTGCCTAACGACGGGACGCTGGTGGCGAAATACGAACAGATCTTCCAGGAATACCTCCACATCAATGGTGACTCGGCATTGGCCTATGCCCGTAGGAGCGTTGTCGCCGCCGAGCATACCGGTCAGCAAGACCTCATCTTCACGGCGAAGTGCTGTCTGCTCAGAGCCTATACCCGACAGGGTATGTTAGGGAAGAGCTATGAGGTCATCAACAGCATCGGAGATATCAACAGCATCCCCGCTGTTTATCGCAGCCGCTATGCCGACCACCTCCTCGATTTCTATCTGAGGGTGAACCAACAGAATGAGGTGATAGTCCCCAACAGGGATGCCACCATGGGATGGAACTCCTATTCACAATATCTTGTGAAGGACAGCCCGGAATATCTCTTCTATCAGGCCGTGTGCACGAAGAATGGAAATATCCGGCTCTTAGAGAAGATGGTGCGTAAGATCAGCAAACCATCCTTTGTTGCCGCCAACCTCTATTACGCTATATCCTTCTGCTATAAACGAAAAGGTGATGTCGAGGGATTCTATAAGAACCTCATCCTCTCGGCTATCAACGATATGCAGTTGGGGAATACCGAGGTGTCATCGCTGCTCAAACTCTTAGAGACTCCACTCTTGGAATGCGACCTGAAGCGTTCGTCGAACTATATCCAGGTCTGCGCCGACAACGTCATGCGCTACCATGACATGCAGCGCGCCTTGTTAGTGGTTAATATCCAGAACCGCATCAATGGTGAGCTGAACAAAGCGCGGTTGCGGCAGATGACGGTCATCATCGTCGTCGCCATCTTCTTCTTCGTCGCTCTTGTGGTGAGTATCGTCATGGCACGCCTCGCCACGGCCCGCGGCAGGAAGGTGAAACGCTCCCTTGACGCCCTGCGTGTCATGCACACCAAGCAGGGAGAGCTCATGAGCCAGCAGGAGCAGATGACGGAGGATCTCAGAGCTGCCAACGCCAGACTCGCTGACCGTTTCGCCGCCTACCGTAAGGACTTCGCCAATGTCTACCACCTCGTCTCGACGTATATCACCCATGAGAAGAGTGAGCATGTGGAGCTCTACAACCTCCTCAAGTCCAACAACGTGCGCAAGGCCATCCGCCTCCTCGACTCCAATACCGTCATCGACGGGCAGCTGAAGCACTTCTATACCCACTTCGACCATGCCTTCCTCGCTATGTACCCCGACTTCATCCAGCGTATGAACAGTCTGCTGCGGCCGGAGTGTCGCTGCGACGCGTCGCAGACGGAGCTCTCCACACCGCTGCGGATCTACGCCCTCCTCGTCTTGGGTGTCACCGACAGTGTGGGTATCGCTGACTTCCTCCATCTCTCCTCACAGACCGTTTACAACTATCGGCTGAAGATGCGGCGCTGTGCCTTGAACGATGAGAAGAAGTTCGATGAGGATGTGCTGAGAAAGTTCCATTGCGGAAGTCCTGAAGCCCCTCGCTCCAAAGCGAAGCTGACCTCGTCGCTTCTCTGTTGGGCCATGCTTTCAATGTTACCCACCTACGGGCATGTCACCGATGTTGCCGGCGACGAGGATGGTGCAGACTCTTCCGCCACCTCCGTAGGTATACACTATGGCAGCAATGCCCAGCAAAGCTATTCCTCGTAATATAAGTATATGTCATGCAATGATATGAAATATGTCTTCATAACTGAAGGTTTAAGTCTGTGTTCCGGGTGTCATGCTTCGGTTAGGCAGGAAAAGTTACGCCGACCTATACAAGTAGCGGCATCGCAAGCTTGTCAGGGTCGGCGTCAATGTCAATAATCTTATGTCTTCTCTTGAAGGCCGTTCGAGAGCATCACAGATCGTCTTTCATCTCCCATCCTGTCATTGTGGCTACAACTGGAATGAGCGTAGCAGCGATCTTCTGGTGCCCGCGCCAGTTGGGGTGCGAGTCGGAACCGATGTCGTGGCCGCTGACAACGATGTGGGGCATGGGCTCAGAGATGCGTACACCTTTCATGTCGGCGATCTGTCCGCACAGCTCCTTCAAGGCTGCCAACAGGAAGATGTTGGCGGAGTGTGGAGTGACGCAAAGTACGGGTACGTCACCATAATGGCTTCTCACCGTCTTGATCATCCGCACATAGTTGCTTACGTAGTTGCCTGGTGCTCCATTGACAGAGAAATCGTTAGTGCCGAGGTTGATGATGACCAGGTCGGGGCGGTATTGCTTGAAGTCGTAGGCAATGGAGTCGTGATCGTCGAAAAGCAACGGGTAGCGCAGCGTCATGGTTTTCATCGTCTTTCCGGCATAGTTGCGGGCCATGCCCATTCCCGAATGCGCCACGATCACACAGTCGGCATCGAAATAGCGTGCTATGGCGCATTCGTAGGCTTTGTAGCAGTTCTCAGTCTTCAGTTCGAAGTGGCTTTTCTCGGTTCCCTCAGCGCCATAGCCACACGAATAGCTGTCTCCGATGACCTCAATCAGTCGTTCTTTCGGTTTGACGGCTTTGAAATTTCCTTTCCCTTTCGCCGTGAACGAATAGATCGTCGTGCGTCCGAACTCGCCTTCCGTCACTTTCTGTAGGCGGAGGCAGTGATTGCCATTGGAGAGTCCCTTGGCAAGCACGACATCGTGTGGCTCCTTGCCGGAGAAGTGGATCTTTCCGAGCGGTTTGCCGTCGATGAATACCAGATTATAGCTCTCTCCCTCTTCAGCGATGCGAACCGTGATGGCGGAGCCGTAGAAGATGGTCTGAACATAAGTTCCTACCCAGTCGTAGCGTACGGCCCCGTCGTCCATGCGCTGTACGCGTCCGGTGAAACTGATGTTAGGGTCGTTGGCTTTCACGGTTTTGTCTGCGAAGGCCGTCGTGATGCCCATGGTTAAGAAAAGCATTAGAATTGTAAGTTTTCTCATGATAATTAGAGGCTTTAATTTGTTTTTATAAAATTTGGTACAAAGGTACGATTAATTTTCTTTTCTAATATAAGTACAAAGAACTTTCTTTCGATTTTCAAGAACAGAGAAGTAGAGATAATGGTAATCGATGTGAAGCCGAATTCTGCTTAAGCATACGGCTGGCGATAGATATTAATCATTAAAATAGCTATTAGATTATTAATCTTTCTCTTTCACTGTTCTGTTTGGCACTAATTTTGTACTTTTGCAAGTAATACAAGGATAAAGCGCACATATTAATATATATAATGGAAAAGAAAGAAACTCCCGTCCTGTTGCTCACGGGTTACTTAGGCAGTGGCAAGACCACGCTACTGAATCGTATACTGAAGAATGAGAAAGGTATCAAGTTTGCTGTCATCGTCAACGATATCGGTGAGGTGAACATCGATGCCTCGCTGATCCAGAATGGTGGTGTCGTCGGTCAGGGCGACGACTCCCTCGTGGCGCTGCAGAACGGATGTATCTGCTGCACGCTGAAGATGGATCTCGTGCAGCAACTCAACGACATCATCAACCAGAAGAAGTTCGACTATATCGTCATCGAAGCCTCGGGTATCTGCGAGCCGGCACCGATCGCCCAGACCATCTCGACCTATCCGCGGATGATCCCGGAGAAGATCATGAAGAATGGTGTGGCACGCCTTGATGCCATCGTGACCGTCGTCGATGCCCTGCGCATGCGCGACGAGTTCGGACTCGGCGATGCCCTGCAGAAACCCGACATGGGCGAGGACGACCTCGAGAGTCTGGTCATCCAGCAGATAGAGTTCTGCAACATCATCCTCCTGAACAAGGCTTCGATGATCTCGCCCGATGACCTCAAGCACCTCAAGGCGGTCATCAAGGCGATCCAGCCGAAGGCAGCGATCTACGAGTGCAACTACGGTGACGTGGAGCTCGACAAGATCCTCAACACCCATCTGTTCAACTTCGACAAGGTCGCTACGTCCGCCCGTTGGATCGAGGCCATGGAGGACGACGACGATGAGCTGGAGAACGAGGAGAGCGGTGAGGCCTTGGAGTATGGCATCCAGACGTTCGTGTGGAAACGGCGCAAACCGATGATCTTGGGCGACTTCGATGAGTTTGTCTCCACGAAGTGGCCTAAGGGCGTGGTGCGCGCCAAGGGAATGTGCTATTTCGACGACGAAAAAGAGACTTGTTATCTCTTCGAGCAGTCGGGCAAGCAGTTCAACATTACCAATGCCGGTCAGTGGTATGCCACGATGCCCGCCGATGAGCTCAAGGACTTCTTAGAGAAGAACCCCGACGTGAAGAAAGACTGGGATCCGGAGGTCGGCGACCGCATGCAGAAGATCGTCTTCATCGGCCAGCATCTCGACCGCAAGGCCATCGAGGCGGAGCTCGACAAGTGTCTGGCAGAGTAGAAATATCATCTTTAACGAGGTATCCAATGGCTGATTCATCACCCAATGAGGAGGAGGTCTTGCAGCGACAAGCCTCCCGCTATGTGCTCTGCTACAACGCTCAGTGCAGCCGTCATGAGCACTGTCTCCGCGCTATCCTCACCCATTACGTTCCTGAAGCCGATCCCTTCGTGACGATCGTCAATCCCCGTCGTCCCGATGTCGTGGCCGACAAGTGCACCACCTTCCAGTCTAATGTCAAGCGGCGTATGGCACGTGGGCTGATGAGGTTCTATGAGAATATTCCCGAGGCGAAAGCCAAAGCCATTCGCTCCGACCTCATTGCGGCTTTCAATAAGAGCCTTTATTTCAAGTGGCGCAATGGAGAGAAGCCGATCACACCGGAGCAACAGCAACAGATTGCCGCGATATGTCGTGTCAACGGCTGGACTGAACCTCCAGCCTTTGATGCTTATTCTTACGAATATCAGTTTGTCTGAGGCAGGTTCCCCACTTAAAAACTCGGAGTTTCCCACTGAGAAACTCCGAGTTTTTTAGTGGGAAACTAATAGTTTTTTAGTGAGAAACTCCGAGTTTCCTACTGAGAAACTTAGAGACGGATACTGGCATCGCCGGTCTTGGAGAGGCAAAATTCTTCATAACCCCAGTCTAAACGAGCGAAGCGAGTGCAGACTTGGGTGTGCGGGTATCGTGCCTGACAACTTGATGCCGTGCCTCGGAGAAAGGCACAATGCTCGAAGCGCGCGGCAAGGTTCTATGACCTGTTGATTCTGTTCTGCCATATTACGCATCAAAGACGCATTCAGCCTCTTCGAGGCTGGCAGTAAGTTCATGGCATCTCGTCAACGGCCCCCAGTCTGCATATTGCCATTTGGCTGCCGTTGTCTAGATGGCAAATATAATATTTATCACAATCTGGATTATTCGTTTTTTTACACGGTTTCTTACTTAAAATCGTTTACAAGAAAAAAATGTTGCTTCAGAAGATGGCTTCTCGTATTTTATTGTTATCTTTGCCCTGTCATATCGGTTAGATATGGCGGGATAACGGTCCCGATTGTGTCGAATAGTAATTGATTGTATAGAGATGGAAGAAGAGCCTTTTGTTTTTTCCCGTGACGAGATGAACGAAGCGTGGGAGCTTCGCCGATACCTGATGGAGAAAGTGGGTGATGCCATGTCGAAGTCTGACATGTTACTGCTCAAAGGCAGCCTGCGCAAAGCCATCAGTGAGGGGCGTGTGCGCCGTGATGTCTTTGGGCTCAACCCCATCGTGACAGCGCTGGAGACGGCACGTATCTGTGTCGACGAGATCGGACTGCGCCGCGAGGCGGTCATTGCCACGCTCCTTTGGGCGTGCCATGTCGACAACTACGAGGAGATCATCGCCAAGTATGGCGAGACGGTGGAGCATATCGTCCACGGCCTCTTCAAGATACAACATCTCTATGACAAGAACCCTGTCATAGAGAGCGACAATTTCCGTAACCTCCTGCTGTCCTTTGCCGAGGATATGCGCGTCATCCTGATCATGATCGCAGACCGCGTGTGCGTCATGCGTCTCATCCGCGACACACCTAACAAGGAGGCGCAGCACGAGGTGTCGGAGGAGGCGTCTTACCTCTATGCGCCGCTCGCCCATAAGCTGGGTCTGTACACGCTCAAGTCAGAGCTGGAGGATCTGTCGCTCAAATACCTGGAGCACGATGCTTACTACATGATCAAGGAGAAGCTCAACGCCACGAAGCAGAGCCGTGACGCTTACATCGAGCGGTTCATTGGTCCTATCAGGGAACGGCTGGAGTCGGTAGGTCTGAAGTTTCACATGAAAGGCCGCACGAAGTCGATCCACTCCATCTGGCAGAAGATGAAGAAACAACAGTGCGGCTTCGAGGGCATCTACGACCTCTTCGCCATCCGCATCATCCTCGACGCGCCGCTCGACAAGGAGAAACAGCAGTGCTGGCAGGTCTATTCGATCATCACCGACATGTACCAGCCCAACCCCAAGCGGCTGCGCGACTGGCTGTCGGTGCCTAAGTCGAACGGTTACGAGAGTCTGCATATCACCGTCCTCGGTCCGGAGAACAAATGGGTGGAGGTACAGATCCGCACGGAGCGTATGGACGACATTGCCGAGCACGGTCTGGCTGCCCACTGGCGCTACAAAGGGATCAAGAGTGGGGGACAGATGGATGAGTGGCTCGCCAATATCCGTGCCGCCTTGGAGGCAGGTGACAACCTGCAGGTCATGGATCAGTTTAAGATGTCGCTACAACCCGACGACATCTATGTCTTCACGCCGCGGGGTGACCTCTTCAAGTTCCCCGCCCGCTCTACGGTGCTCGACTTCGCCTACCGCATCCATTCTAATATCGGCAACACGTGTGTGGGAGGCAAGGTCAATGGCAAGGTCGTGCCGATGCGTCAGGAGCTCCACTCCGGTGATACCGTGGAGGTGCTCACGCAGAGCAACCAGAAGCCGAAGCACGACTGGCTCAGCATCGCCGTCACGCCGAAAGCCAAGTCGAAGATCCGCCTCGCCCTCAAAGAGACGCAGCAGAAAGACGGGCTCTATGCCAAGGAACTGCTGGAACGACGGTTCAAGAACAAACATATCGAGGCGGAGGAGAGCGTCATGGCGCACCTCGTCAAGAAGATGGGCTTCAAGGAGGTGTCCGACTTCTACAAGCAGATAGCCGACGGCAAGCTCGATCCCAACGACATCATTGCTAAATATATAGAGGTACGCGATCATATAGAAAGCAAGGACCGGGAGACGGTCTCCGCCGACCAGTTCAACTTTGAGAGTCCGGAGGAGGAACGGACGCATGAGAGCGACGACGTGCTCACCATCGACCAGAACCTCAAAGGCATCGACTATCAGTTGGCTCCCTGCTGCCATCCTATCTATGGGGATCCCATCTTCGGCTTCGTGACGGCGGGCGGTGGCATCAAGATCCACCGTCAGGACTGTCCCAACGCTCCGGAGATGCGCCGTCGGTTCGGTTACCGTATCGTCAAGGCGCGGTGGGCAGGCAAAGGCTCGTCGAAGTATGCCATCACGCTGCGCGTCGTCGGTCACGACGATATCGGCATCGTGTCCAATATCACGAATATCATCTCCAAGGATGAGAAGATCGTCATGCGGTCCATCAATATCGACTCTCACGACGGCCTCTTCTCCGGCAACCTCACCATCCAGGTCGAGGATATCGCCCGTCTTAACCAATTGGTCAAGAAGCTCAAGGCGGTGAAAGGTGTGAAGCAAGTGGAGCGGATCTGAGGCGGGTTATTTCTTGGTCACCTTCGCTAACCATTGCTTGAACTCGTTGCGATAGCCGTTGAAGACGTTGATGTCGGTATGGCCCGCGATGCCCCTCACTTTCCCGTCGGGGGCGAGCTGCCAGATCCACAGCTTCACGTCGGGCTTATACTCTCCGTATCGTGCTATCCATACGGGGTAGGCGTGCTTGATGTCGGGTGCATAGTCGAGCCAGCGGTTGACGAAGGTCTGACTGATATACAGAATGGGGCGCATGCCAGTCTCTTTCTCCACGATCTGCAGCCAGTTGCGCACGCGGCTCCACATGGCCAGCGCGCCGCCCATCTTCCTTACTTGTGAGGGCAGCGGCTCCAAGTCGAGCACGGGAGGCAGGTCGCCTTTCTTGAAATGGCTGTACTTGAGGAAGTACCACGCTTGCTGGGCACCGGAAGTACGGTGCGTGAAATAATGATAAGTGCCGACCGGATAGCCGTGCTTCCGGGCGGCGGCATAGTCGGATGAATAATAAGGATTGAGCATCGAGGCACCTTCCGTCGACTTGATGAAGATGAAGGAGACTTGGAAGTCAATGGTTCCGCTGACATTCTTCTTCGACAGCGATCCGAGATGGGTGATGCGCAGGCGGTCCCAGTCGATGGTGTGTAAGGAGTGTCCTTCGATATGCTGATATTTGGAAATGTCGATACCGTAGACGCGCTCGGAAGTATAGTTGAGGCGCTCGCCTTTATAGGTGTTGTCTTTCCATTCCCCCACCCGGAAGTACCGGTGCTGCGAGGAGAAGCCGAAGCCCGTCCGCTTCCCATCTTTCCATTGACCTTCGTAATAAGTGTCGAGGGTGTCGACGTAGTGGCCATAGCCATTGGCGACGAACTTGTTGTTCATCTCTCCGTTGTAGATGCCGGCGGAGTCGCGACGGATGGCAGTGACGAGCGTGTCGTGGTCCCATTGCCCGTCGACGAGCCGCCCTTCGCCATCCCTCACCAGACCATGTCCTTGTCGCATGCCGTTGTGCCACATGCCGCTGTAGAGGATGCTGTCGCCTTTATACAGCACGCCGAGGCCCTCCCGTCGGCCGTTCAGCAGTTGTCCGCGGTAGACGGTGCTGTCCTTTCCATCTGCCGTCGTTATTTCATTCGTGCGGATGGTGCAGGCATTGAGAAGCGTCATCGTCAAAAAGCAAGACAAGAAAAAGCGTATTCCGATTTTTCCCCGTTTCTCTTTGGCTAATGAGATAGTTTCTTTATGTTCTTCAGTGAATGCGTAACTCATGGCAGAACCTCCTTCCCGTTGATGATACCGATAAACCGGCCGTGCTTCGTGAAGACGGGCGCTCCGTCGACGGCGAAGAGGGCGGGCAGGTCGTGGTTGTGGCCTTGCCAGTATTTGCCGGAGACTATGATTGAATGGAACGGAGCGACTGTGTCATTGGGAACAAGACGCACGGTGACAATCTTCCGGTGCTCGGCGGCTCCCCAAGGCACATTGCGCACGGCGTAGACCCCCCATGGCTTGACGGAACGGTGAGTATGCAGAATGAGCGGATAGGCTTTGGCTGTCAAAGGGGTGTAGACGGGGTCGCAGTTGACATGCTTCAACTTGTTGCCGTTATTGTACCAGCTCACGCGATAGTCGGCCTTGAGGATCAGGCGGCTCTTCTTGCCGAGCTTGAAATGCTTGCCTGTCTTGTCGCTGACGAGGGGACAGACGCGTTGCAGATTGCGGAGCTTCAGTTTCAGGGAGTCGGTCATCTTCGATTGCCGGTTGGCATAGGTCGCGATCTGCGTGTAGCCTTCGTCGATGACACCGTGGGAGCGAAGATAATAGATCAGCTCCTTGCGCTCCGTCTCCTTGCGGTTGAGCAGACTCGAGAGAGAGTCGCAGATGGCGGGCACTTCAGAGAGCCGGAGCCTGGAGGTGGGGCCGACGGTAAGCACCCGCCCGTCGCAGCTCGCCATCCACCAGTGACGGTTGATCCATACACCCTGCTGATGCACGGAGTCGGACGTGAGTTCCACGGTGTCCTGGCTGCTGACCAGGCAAACGCTGACGCTGCCCTCGACAAGGCAGGCGGCACGCCGCACCTCCGTCTCAGAGGCAGGCAGGGAGCGAACCATAAGCCATCCTAAACCTATCAGAGCAAGCAGGCTGATGGTTACTGCGATCTTATGGCGAAGTATCTTCTGAAACATTATTAATTTCTTTTCGTATGCAAAATTACAAATTCTTTCTGTACCTTTGCATGAGAAGACATATTTTATTTTATGAATTCAGCTTTGTAATGAGATCTTTATGACTAAATCGGATCAGGAAATTCTCCACCTTGCCATACCGTCTATCGTGAGCAACATCACCGTGCCGTTGCTTGGTCTTGTCGACCTTGCCATCGCCGGTCATCTCGGTTCGGCCCGCTACATTGCCGCCATCTCCGTCGGCTCGATGATCTTCAATGTTATCTATTGGCTGATGGGCTTCCTGCGCATGGGCACGAGCGGCATGACAGGCCAGGCCTACGGTGCTAAGGACACAACGGGCATTCGGATGCTCTTGCGCCGTTCGCTGACGATGTCGCTCCTCATAGCCGCCGCTTTTCTTGTGCTTCAGTGGCCATTGCGCGAGGCGGCGCTGAGTATCATCCATCCTTCGCAAGCAGTATGGCCGTTGGCGGCTGCCTATTTCAATATCGTCATCTGGGGTGCGCCGGCCATGCTCTCCCTCTACAGTCTCAATGGCTGGTACATCGGTATGCAGGACACGCGTGTGCCGATGGTGGTGGCGATCTTTCAGAACATTGTCAACATCCTCGCCTCGCTCCTCTTTGTCTTCGCGCTCGGCATGAAGGTGGAGGGCATAGCCTTAGGAACGCTTGTGGCGCAGTGGAGTGGTGTGCTGCTCTCCGTCGTATTGTTGCGCACGAAGTTGAATAAGATGAGGATGATGGCATCGGATACAACGTCGGCAACGACAACGGAAGATGGTTCCAGCCGCTACTCCTGGGCAACCTTCTTCCGCACCGACCGCGACATCTTCCTGCGTACCCTTTGTCTGGTGGCCGTCAACCTCGCTTTTACCTCGGCGGGAGCACGCCAGGGCGATCTGATGCTTGCCGTGAACACGCTGCTCATGACCTTCTATACTCTCTTCTCTTATGTCATGGACGGTTTTGCCTTTGCCGGTGAAGCCTTAGGTGGCAAATACTTTGGCGCGCGCGACGATGCAGGCCTTAGCAATGTCGTTCGCCGTCTGCTCGTTCGTTGGGGACTGTCGCTTGCTCTGGTCTTCACGGCGCTGTATGCCTTGGGAGGAGGCTTCCTGCTTCGGTTGCTCACCGATGACGTACAAGTCGTGGAGGCTGCCCGCACTTTTGCTTATTGGACTTGGCTCATACCTTTGGCAGGCTTTGCGGCCTTCGTCTACGACGGCATCTTCATCGGTCTCACGGCAACGCGCGGCATGCTGGTGTCAAGTTTTGTTGCCTCCGTCGTTTTCTTCGGCATTCTTGGTGTGGCGGATAATGCTTCGTTTGCTCAGGTCCATCCGCAGATTGTCAATCATGTTGTCTGGTCAGCCTTCATCGCTTATTTGGCTATGCGCGGCGTGATGCAATATTTCCTTTTGCGTTCCTCAAAGGCTGCGCGTAAGCTGCGATAATTTCAGTAAAGGTAAAGCAAACTATGGTGATTGGCCTTACCGCTTTCCAATCACCCCTTTCTTGATGACCGTCAGCTGTACGCCATGGTTGTTGCCCAGGATGCTGCCGTGGTCAAGGCCGAAGGCACCGCGCACGGCCCATCCGTGACGGAACTGCCAGCCCGCTTCTACCATCAGGCTGGTGTTGTGGTGGGGATAAGTGTATGGATCATCATAGGTGCCGTAGCCTCGTTGCCAGCTCGCGAGGACGCGGTAATCGAGATGAGGCAACGGAGCTCCTGCTATGCCCATGTGCCAGGCCACGAAGCGGTTGTCCTCCACGCGGATGCGATAATCGTCGTTGTATAGTGGGGAGCGATAGAGCGGGTCTCCGATGACTTGTCCCCAATGCTGAAGGCTCATGTAGTTGCCATGGTTATAATATCTGTCTTGGCCGGCTATATGGTCGGGAATGTTCGACGTGCGGTCATGGTAGATAGGGCCGCTCTGATCGGTAGTATGGAGATATTCAACGACAATGTTCTTCAGCCATGTGCCACGTTTCAACTGAAGCTCGCCCCCGAGCATGATGTCTTTGAACGGATAGAGCAGAAACCGGTTTTTCTCTTTTTTTTGGAAGTCTGCCCCTTTCCCGTAGCCGTCATAGTCGAGAAAGAACTGTTGCGAGTGGTCATCAAAGAAATGGTCTGCATAAATAGAGGCACACCAGTTCTTTGCATTGTAATCGATACGGGCCACCCAGGCTCCGCTCTGGTTGCCTTCGATATTTCCATATCCTGCCCCGTCCGTGATATCGGATCCTCCGGGGATAAAAGCTCGCCAGAAGTCCTTCAGCCGGTGTCCGCCTAATTTCAGCTTCACTAATTGCCCGTTTTTCTGCTGTATTTTGTAGCCACTAAACTGCGCCTGCATCTCCAAGCCGAGCGTCACACTGAGCGGAAACTGTTCGGGCTTGCCGAAGCGTAGGTAGCCCGCCTTGCTGTGATACAGCGTGTGTTCGTTGTAAGGCGTGATCCCGTGGTTTGTGAAGTCTCGCTGCCAGTTGTCGTCTGTGTATATGCCGTAAGCCATGTGCACTTTCAGGGCAAACCATCTCCCTAAGGCCGGGATGGTCCAGTATTCGGGAATGGCAATCCTCACTTGTGGAATGGGTCGCGCGTTGATACCTAAAGCCTGTGAACCGCTGGAGAGCCATTGGTTCTTCAGCTCCATCGGCCATTCCTTGGCACCGATGGTCAGCACGCCGTGGAGCCAGCGTCCCTCGACATAGGCCTGTTGCAATACAAAATGGCTGGAATAGTGGGAGGCGACGGCCATGTCTACGCCGTAGCCGATGCCCCAGCGACGGCAAGAGTCAGCTTCGAGCGGACGCTCCAAGGCACCACGCAGATAGGCATTGTTCGATTGGAGTGAGCTCATGCCATGCTTGTTGGCATTGAGCCACAACGGTGTGTGGCCCGAAGAAAAAGAACCTTGCATTTCGGCCGAATAGTGAACGTCAGAGAAAGGCAGAAGCTCGCCTGCCGCCGCGCCCTGTTGCCAGGCATATTGTGCGGAGGCGGAAAGCGCGGAAAAGAAACCTATGGCTGTAAGTATGTATTTGTTCATGGTAAGAAGAGTGCCATCGCTATTTGCTTACAAAATTAATAAAATTTTCGCCTATAGAGGGTCTTTTTCCCTAAAAAGCATCCATATAATAGGGTTTTTCCCTCGCAGGATAGGGAAAAGCCGTATATTCTATGATTCTTTCTTCATAACTTTGCATCGTGATAAAGAGAATATAATCACGAATAACAATAAAAACACATACAGCTATGAAAAGGTTATTAACAGCACTCGCACTCTTGCTCACGATCACGCTGAGCACTTCGGCCATGAGTTACAGCCAGGCGCGCGATGAGGCGCTTTTCCTCACGGATAAGATGGCCTATGAGCTTAACCTCACCGACGAGCAGTATGAAGCAGCCTATGAGATCAATCTCGACTACCTCATGCGTATTGACGACTACAACGACCTCTACGGTGTCTACTGGCGGCAGCGCAACCTCGACCTGAGCTACATCTTGCTCGACTGGCAGTATCGCGCTTACTGCGGTGCCTCTTACTTCTACCGTCCGCTCTACTGGAGCGATGGCTTCTGGCACTTCGGCATCTATGCGCGCTATCCGCACCGCGACTACTTCTTCTTCGGTTGTCCTAACTTCGTGTTCACCTACACCGGAGGCCATTCCTGGTATCATAATGGTGGACGCTCCTGGTACTACGGACGTGTATGGCACGGACCGCGTGATGCTGGACGTTATTTAGGCATGCGCCATGGCTGGGACAACGGGCGTTACGGTGGCGGTTATGTCTACCAGTCGGGACGCCGCACGTGGGCACAGGCTGGCCCGCAGTACAGGAACCGCACGAACAACAACCGTGCATTCGGCAACCGTACCTTCGGCAACATGCAGCGTGGTGGTGTCAACGACAGTCCGCTCCGCACCGGCAACCGCTCTTTCGGCTCGCAGCCTCAGTCGCAGGCTCGCCCCCGTTCCTTCGGCATGTCTACCGACACGAACCGTTCCTTCGGCATCCCGCGTGAGAGCAGCACGCGCTCTACGGTGAACCGTTCTTCGGAGCGATCTTTCGGCAGCGGTGTCTTCGGCAACCATTCCTCTTCTCCCCGTAACACGTTCACTCCACAGCAGAGCGCACCGGCCCGCAGCTATTCTGCACCCACGCGTTCCTCATCGCAGAGTTCACCTTTCGGCGGCCACAGCACGGGTTCGTTTGGCAGCAGAAGCACCTCGGGCAGTGGCTCCTTCGGAGGAGGACGTAGCTCAGGCGGCACCTTCGGCAGAAGATAAGCTCAACGGATAAAATAAATATTGCTTGATGTACCTTTTAATAAGCGTAAAAGGTTTTGGTATTGGTTGCAAGGCGTGCCTTGCAACCTTTTTTAATGGGATAAGTTCTGCGAGTAAAACGTATTGAATGTTGAATCATTATTCAAATCATCATTCAACATTCAACACTTCACATTCAACACTTCAAATTATCCTAAATATTTGATGAGGAGCTTAGCGTAGCCGCTCTCACGCAGTTTGACGATGCTCTTCTCGCGAATCTGGCGAACGCGCTCCCGAGTCAGGCCGAGCTGGTCGCCGATCTCCTCAAGTCCTTTCTCATGGCAACCGATACCAAAGCACTCACGCACGATGGTGATCTCACGTTCCTTCAGCACGTTGCGCAGCACGGTGTCGAGCTCCTTGGCCATGCTCTCGTAGTCGACCTGCTTGTCGGCGCGGCTGTCCTCGCCCGAAGCTAAGACATCAGCCATCGAGTTGTCGTCGTCCTCCTGAAACGGCGCGTCAATACTCATGTGATGGTTGTCGGCCTTGATGGTCTGGTCAATCTTCGTCTCATCGATATTCGTCAGCGACGAGAGCTCCTGCACGGAAGGACGGCGCTGATTCTTCTGCTCAAACTTGGAAATCTCTGAGTTGATCTTCGACAGGGCACCTACCTGGTTGAGAGGCAGGCGCACGATACGGCTCTGCTCGGCGATGGCCTGTAGGATGCTCTGGCGAATCCACCATACGGCATAAGAAATGAACTTGAATCCTCGCGTCTCGTCAAACTTCTCTGCGGCTTTCACCAGTCCGATATTGCCTTCATCGATAAGGTCGGTAAGGCCAAGACCCTGATGCTGGTACTGCTTAGCCACAGACACAACGAACCTCAGATTGGCTTTCACGAGCTTCTCCTTCGCACGCTCGCCTTCGCGACCGCCCTTGCGGATCTTCTGTGCCAACTCAATCTCCTCGTCCACACTGATCATTGGGACACGACCAATCTCTACGAGATATTTGTCCAATGCCTCGCTGGAGCGGTTAGTGATGCTTTTCTGAATCTTTAACTGACGCATTTCTTATTACCTTGCTTAATTAAAAAAACTTCTCCTTTATACCTATGAAGAATAGATGTTACATGCAACAGGGCGTAATACGCCCAATTAGGTTGCAAAGTTAATAAGAAATCGCTAATGTTGTGCTTATTTTATATTTATTTTTGTATTTTATTCAATTGTTCACTGTTTACTTCAATTCCAACCTCACGACGTTCTCCACATGCGGTGTGTGGGGGAACATGTCTACTGGCTGCACGGCGGCTACCCGGTAGAGGCTGTCGAGGAGCTGAAGGTCGCGGGCCTGCGTGGCAGGGTTGCAAGAGACATAGACGATACGGCGGGGACGGGCATTGAGGATGACGTTCACCACATCAGGATGCATGCCGGCACGCGGTGGGTCGGTGATGATGATGTCGGGACGGCCGTGCCTGGCGATGAAGTCGTCCGTGAGGATCTTACGCATGTCGCCGGCAAAGAACTTCGTGTTTGTGATGTTGTTGATGCTGCTGTTGACCTTCGCGTCCTCGATGGCCTCCGGCACATATTCGATGCCGATAACTTCACGCGCCTGACGCGCCACATAGTTGGCGATGGTGCCTGTGCCCGTGTAGAGGTCGTAGATGAGCGGCTTTTCAGTGGAGTTAGGAGTTAGGAGATAGGAGTTAGGAGTTGGGAGGTCTGAGTCAGGAGTTGCTGAAGCGAAGGCAAAGCTCTTTGCCACGTCGTAGAGTCGGTGAGCCTGCTCCGTATTCGTCTGATAAAAGCTCTTCGGACCCACTTTGAACTTCAGGTCACCCATAAGCTCATAGATGAAGTCAGTGCCTTTGAACGTGGTCAGCTCAAGATCACCGATCGTGTCATTGCCTTTCTGGTTGTTCACATAGATAAGGGATGAGATCTGGGGAAATTTGTCAGCGATATACTGCATGAGCTGCTGCGCCATCGTCTCGTCAGCCGGCGTGTCGTAATGGAACTGGATGAGCAGCATCCACTCGCCCGTGTTGGAGTTGCGGAACATGAGGTTGCGAAGCAGTCCTTTCTGCGCACGCACGTCGTAGAACGATATGCCTATCTCTTTGGCATAGCGCTCGATCTCATTGCGAATCTCGTTGTGAAGGTCATCCATGAGCCAGCACTTACGAATGGGGTAGATCTTATCGAAGGCACCCGTGATATGGAAGCCGATGGCAGCGTGGTTGCCATTTTCGAGATCGAGATGCTCGTCGGCAAGTTCTTCCTTTGTGAACCACCGACGGTCACAGCAACCAAACTCGAGTTTGTTGCGATAGGCTGTGGTCTTGACAGAGCCAAGGATCGGCGTGATAGGCGGCAGGTCGATCTTGCCGATACGCGTCAGTTGATCAAAGACCTGCTGCTGCTTGGCTTTAAGTTGCTCCTCATAGGGCAGATTCTGCCATTTGCAGCCGCCGCAGATGCCGAAATGCTGGCAGAAAGGCTCGGCACGCACCTCGCTCTTCTTGACAAAGTTGACGACACGTCCTTCGGCATATTTGTGTTTCTTACGGTAAATCTCGACATCCACAACATCGCCGGGAACGCAGAATGGCACGAAGACCACACAGTCGTCGTGATGGAAAAGACATTTGCCTTCAGCAGCTATGGCTTCGATGGTGACTCCTTCAAGAATCGTATTGGGTTTGTTCTTTCTGCTCATGTTTTTGCTTGGTTTCGGTGCAGAGGCCGTCCCTGACAGTGATTGTTGCATGGGTATGACGGCTCTGGCTCTGCAAAATTACTCGAAAAGTGCGGTAAAAACAAGATTTTCACCCATTTGTTTGCGCTCACATAAAAAAATATAGTTGCATAGCAATAATTTCTCCAAATTCTCTTGCGTTATTGAAAGTTGTTTCGTATCTTTGCAAAGTAAGCATTGCAAATATCTGACTTTAACGGATAGGAAAACTATACGGTGCAATTATACATTAATATATATATAAAAACACTATATTTATGAACGAAAAAAGGGTTTATACCTTTGGTAACGGTAAGGCAGAAGGCCGTGCCGACATGAGAAACTTGTTGGGCGGTAAAGGTGCCAACCTTGCCGAGATGAATCTTATCGGTGTGCCGGTTCCTCCCGGCTTCACGATTACCACTGAAGTTTGCAACGAGTATTTTGAGAAAGGCAAGGCAGATGTTGTTGCCCTTCTGAAAGACGATGTAGAGAAGAGTGTTCACCACATCGAGAATCTCATGGGCCTTCGCTTCGGCGACGCTGAGAACCCGCTGCTTGTCAGTGTGCGTTCCGGTGCGCGTGCTTCCATGCCGGGCATGATGGACACCATCCTCAACCTCGGCTTGAACGACGAGGTGGTTGTGGGTCTGGCCAAGAAGACCGGCAACGAGCGTTTCGCCTACGACAGCTACCGCCGTTTCGTACAGATGTACGGCGATGTAGTGCTCGGCATGAAACCTGTCAACAAGGACGACATCGATCCTTTTGAGGCAATCATCGAGCAGGTGAAGAGCAAGCGCGGCATCGTGCTCGACAACGAGATGAACGTCGATGAGCTCAAGGAGCTCGTCACGCGCTTCAAGACAGCCATCAAGGAGCGCACGGGTGAGGTCTTCCCCGAGAACCCGATCGATCAGCTCTGGGGCGCTATCTGCGCGGTGTTCGACTCCTGGATGAACGAGCGCGCTATCCTCTACCGCAAGATGGAAGGCATCCCGCAGGAGTGGGGTACTGCGGTGACCGTCATGGCGATGGTCTTCGGAAACATGGGCAACACATCGGCTACAGGTGTATGCTTCAGCCGCGACGCTGCCACGGGCGAGAACCGCTTCAACGGTGAGTACCTTGTCAACGCACAGGGTGAGGATGTCGTAGCCGGTATCCGTACCCCGCAGCAAATCACGAAGGAAGGGTCGCTCCGTTGGGCCAGGCAGCAGGGTATCTCGGAGGAGATCCGTGCTACGAAGTTCCCCTCGATGGAGGAGGCTATGCCGGAAATCTACAACCAGCTCAATGCCCTTCAGGACAAACTCGAGAAGCACTATCACGACATGCAGGACATGGAGTTCACCGTTCAGGAAGGCAAACTGTGGTTCCTCCAGACCCGCAACGGCAAGCGCACGGGTACGGCTATGGTGAAGATCGCAATGGATCTGCTGCGTGAGGGCGAGATTGACGAGAAAACCGCCATTGAGCGCTGCGAGCCCAATAAGCTCGACGAGCTGCTCCATCCGGTATTCGACAAGGAGGCTTTAGCCAAGGCCAAGGTGCTGACACGCGGCCTGCCTGCTTCGCCGGGCGCTGCCTGCGGCCAGATCGTGTTCTTCGCCGACGATGCTGCCAAATGGCACGATGAGGGTCATAAGGTTGTCATGGTGCGTATCGAGACCTCTCCTGAGGACCTCGCCGGCATGTCAGCCGCTGAGGGTATCCTCACGGCTCGTGGCGGCATGACCTCACACGCGGCCGTCGTGGCCCGTGGCATGGGTAAATGCTGCGTCTCGGGAGCCGGTGCCATTAACGTAGACTATAAGTCGCGCACCGTGGAGATCGATGGAGTGCTGCTCCATGAGGGTGACTACATCTCTATTAATGGATCTACGGGCGAAGTGTATCAGGGTGAGGTGAAGACGATCCCGGCTACCGTCTCCGGTGACTTCGCCGAGCTGATGAAGCTCTGCGACAAATATACCCGCATGGTGGTGCGCACAAATGCTGACACGCCGCACGATGCTGAGGTGGCTAAGAACTTCGGTGCCATCGGTATTGGCCTGTGCCGCACGGAGCACATGTTCTTCGACAACGACAAGATTAAGGCCATGCGCGAGATGATTCTCGCCGAGGACAAGGCCGGTCGTGAGGTGGCGCTTGCCAAGCTCCTCCCGTTGCAGGAGAAGGACTTCTACGGCATCCTGAAGTGCATGGACGGCATGCCCGTGAATATCCGCCTGCTCGATCCGCCGCTCCACGAGTTCGTGCCGCACGATGTCAAAGGCCAGGAGGCCATGGCTCAGGAGATGGGCAAGAGCTTAGCGTTTATCCAGAAGCGTGTGGCTTCGCTCGCTGAGGTCAACCCGATGCTCGGTCTTCGCGGCTGTCGTCTCGGCATCACTTATCCGGAGATCACGGCTATGCAGACCAAGGCCATCCTCGGGGCTGCCCTGCGGCTGAAGAGCGAGGGCTTCAATCCTAAGCCGGAGATCATGGTGCCGCTCGTGGGCACAGAGAAAGAGCTTGAGGCTCAGCAGCAGGTCATCAAGACTGCCGCTAAGGAGCTGTTCCAGGAGAAGGGCGCAAGCATCGAGTTCAAGCTCGGTACGATGATTGAGATTCCGCGTGCTGCCCTGACCGCTGACCAGATTGCCAAGCATGCCGATTACTTCTCCTTCGGTACCAACGACCTGACGCAGATGACGTTCGGCTACAGCCGCGACGATGTCGCCCGCTTCCTCCCGACTTATCTCGATGAGAAGATCCTTGAGGTCGATCCGTTCCAGGTTCTCGATCAGACTGGCGTGGGCCAGCTCGTTGAGATGGGCGTGAAGAAGGGCCGCTCCACGAACCCGACATTGAAGTGCGGCATCTGTGGTGAGCATGGCGGTGAGCCTTCTTCCGTGAAGTTCTGTCACCGTACCGGCCTCGACTACGTGAGCTGTTCTCCGTTCCGCGTTCCTATCGCGCGTCTGGCAGCCGCACAGGCAGCCGTCGAAGAGTAAAAGAACTCACACATAATTATAAAGAGACCTGTCCGTTTGGGCAGGTCTCTTTTATTATGCTCAGATTTTGACCAAGATAGATTACTCGCCGGCATGGGAATTGAATGAGAAAGTCATTGACTATATTTTCTTCAGTAACTAGGATATTGATCATCGTGAAGATTCCGATAATTCCTTTGAGAGGATGCCAAAGTATAATCTTATCCGCGGAGAGGCATTCGTCAGTGGTGAACGTGTGTCTACGTTTGGAAAGTGCCTCGCTTGCGGCATGACGGTCAGGCTCGTTGTCGTTGGCATCATAATAGCCGTTGCCGCTCACACGTGTCATGTCGTACATCGTACTCGCAACGGTTGCCTTGATACGGGTATCTGCAGCGGCAGCATTGAGGGCGATGCCTCCCCATCCGCATATTATTTTTGACTATTGGCCTTGATGAGATCAGCTAAGCTGACATTCGGATTACGATATCGTGCATTCCTGTTTGCCTCTTCGGGTTCCGGAGGCGTGGGAATGATTGAAATTGCTTTCTTCG
>Ga0256404_1004196_pt1 | contig 27571 bp, 21 predicted proteins | sample RumenRJG_01DNA_FD_185990 | JGI IMG/M metagenome (GOLD analysis project Ga0256404, IMG submission 185990) | Bovine rumen microbial communities from Lethbridge, Alberta, Canada - RJG_01 | ecosystem: Host-associated > Mammals > Digestive system > Stomach > Rumen | place: Canada: Alberta | collected...
ATCCACCTGATTGTTGAATGAGCCGTTGGCGGTCGAATACAGCCAGTTGACGGCGATATCGGAGGGGCAGAGGAACTGAGCCGAGTCAAGACCCATGTACTTGTTGTTTCCAACGTTCCTCCAGGTGTAGCCCGCGCTTGCGCTGCCGCCTGCGGTCCAGGTGATTGCATTTGCGTTCACACTTGAGCCGAGGGTGAGCGTACCGTTGGAGTTTACGGTAACGGCAACGGTGTTCAGATAGCGGCTGCCGGAGGTGGCGGTATTGCCGACCGCATAGCCGGAGGTGCCGGAAACGGAGCTCTCTGCAACAAGGATATACCTGCTGCCGACTTCAACGTTGTTCACCAGGGTGTAGGTGGTGCCGCCGGGTGCCGCAGTGGGAGCGGGGGTATTGGTGGGTCTGGGCGTTGCCGTCGGGGCGGGAGTGTTGGTGGGTCTGGGAGTTGCCGTGGGTACGGGAGTGGGGGTCGCGGTCGGAGCTGGGGTCGCAGTGTTGCTCGGAGTGAGGTTGATGGTGTACGCTCTTTCGTTGCCGGCATAGTCGCCAAGCACGATCGCAACGTTATCGGTGAGGCCGAGGCCGGAGATATCGAGCACTGCGGTCGCATTCTGACCTGCTGCGGTCTGCTGAGGAACGGCGCCAACGTAGAGCGTGTTATGTGCGGTGTCCATAAGGCTGACGTAAGCAACGTAGCGATTGTCGTTCGCGGTAACGGTCACTCTGTTGCGGTCGCCGCTGATGGAAGCGGATACCACGGTGGGAGCGGTATTGTCAACGGTCACGGTGTAGCCAACGTATGCGCCCTTGCCAAGATGGTTCTGCGCAAGCAATCTGCCGATCTCGTTTGCGGAGAGCGCCTGATTGCTGCTTGCGGGGTTGAGCAGTATGGAATAGTACTCGGGGATAGCGAAAACGCCGAACGTGATCGTCGAGCCCTCTGCAGCGCCGAGCGAAGAGATCGTGCGGTTGATCGTAACGGTCTTGGCATTGCGCAATTCCCACTCTCTGGCGCCCTCGTTGTAATAGGGCTGATTATATTTGTTGATGGCGGAGCCGCTGTAAAGAACGGAGCCGTTCGCGCTGAAGGCGGCAGGTATAACGGTTGCCGCGCTGCGGATTATGCTGTACTTCGCCGAAACGATCGTGGTGCCGTTGTTCAGCGCAAGACGATCCTCGGGGAAGTTTTCCTCAACAGTGTAGGGGTTGCCGAGATAAACGCTGTCGGTGTTCTTGCCGCTGTAGCGAACGGTGATGAAGTTGGTGTCCTTTATGAGGTTGTAGGGCTGCTTAACGTCCTTGCCGTAGGCAACGTCCACGGCGGAAGTGTTGTCAAACATCGAAGCATCGGTCCACTTGCCGTAGAAGCCGAGGATCGGTATGGAGTGCTGAACGTCCGCAGGCCTGCCGCCGACGTTGGTGGTGCAGGTAGCGTAGGTGAAGCCTTCGATATATGCGCCGCCCTTGTTCTCGTTGTTCAGCCTGGTCTTTTCGCTGTTTGTAAGAGCAATATTGACGGTAACGGTAACCGAGCCGTTCGCGGGAACGGTGACGGAAGTAACGTTTGCGCCGTTGACCCTGTAGGTAACGTTCGCGCCAAGATCGCGGGTCTGCTCGGACATATAGCCGAGACCGTTCTGCTGATAGATGTTCTGGGTGAACATATCGGTGCTCAGAGCGTAGGTGAGGCTCCTGTTGCTCATATTGTTCACGGAGAAGGTGTAGCTGTAGGTGCCGGTGCGGTTCGCATCCTGCCCAAGCTCAACCTTTACCTTGCCGTCCCTGTATGCGGAGTTCGCATCGGCGCCCATGAGGATATGGGACTGCGCATGCACCGCGGAAGCAACGTTTGCAAGGCCGCTGCCCTGCGAGAGAATGGAAACGTACTGGCCGTTGTTCTTCATCGGCTTGGCGGTGGACATGAGAAGGCTGGTTATCAGATGGCGCTCGTTATGGTCGGCGATCCTGTTGAGCATATTGTTCTCGCGGATATACTGCGCAAGCAGAGCCGCCATGCCCGAAACGTGCGGAGTCGCCATGGAGGTGCCGGACTTGGTCTCGTAATCGTTGTTGTTCAAACCGTTTACGGAGTAGATATTGCCGCCGGGCGCGGTGATCTCGGGCTTCATAAGAAGCGAGCCGGGGATGCCGCGGGAGCTGAAAGCGGAGATCCTCGCGTTGTCGAGCGTGTTGTTCAAAACAACGGTTCTATCCTGCGAGACCGTAACGTTGCCGGTGTAGTAAACGTAGTTGCCTGCGGTGGCGCGAACGGCGGAGTTCCTGATTCGAACGCCGTCCTCCTGCGAGATGGAAACGAAGGGACGAACGCCGTTGTAGCCCGCAGCATTCATAAGAATGTTGCCTGCGGCATTGTTTGCAATAACGATGGCCGCGGGGTTGTATGCGTTGATGTTGTTCGCCTTCTGGGTGAAGGTGGTGTTGCCGCCGCGGTTGCAGATGATGACCTTGCCGCTGAGGCTGGTGCGCTGATTGACAGCGGCAAGCTCGGCGGTCGTGGCACTGCCGTCAAGGTAAACGAAGCCGTAGTTGCCGGGCACGTTCACGAGTGCGGTAGCGTTGGAGTTCACGGAATCGTTGTAGGGAACGTTGAGGCCGTTTGCAAAGCGGAGCGCATAGGCAACGATTCCTATATTGTCCGCGGATGCAACGCAGAGGCTGTTGGTGTAGGTTCCGGGAGAACCGCCGGTGTGAAGGTTGATATCCTCCGCGTAAAGATCGCGGCCGCCCTCAAGCTTGTAGTTCCATGCGTAGGCGTTGCCCGCCGCGATGGTAACGAGCGAATCGCTGTTTACCATATTGGAAAGCACGCGCGAGTACGTGCTGTTCAGCGAGAAGCCTGCGCTGCTGGAGCCGAGCGAAAGGTTGATGGCATCGCACTTGAGCACGATAGCATCCTCGATGGCAGCCATGTAGTCGGATTCAAATGCGCCGCCTCTTGCACCGAAAACCTTCATGGTGATGAGCTGCGCATCGGGAGCGATGCCGACCGCGTGAACGGTCTGAGCCGCATTAACGTAGGTATTGCCGGAGCGAACGTAGCGGTTTGCCGCGGCGATGCCCGCAACGTGGGAGCCGTGGTTGCCCGCCTGATCATTTGCGTGGGTAACGTTGTAGTTGCTGTCGATGTAGTTGTATGCGAAGGGATGCTTTTCGTTGAGGTATACTGCGTTGGTGATGGTGCTCTTGTTGAGCTGGCTCTTAACGCTGTTTATCTCGTTCCAGGTCAGAAGGTTGAGGCTGTTTTTATAGGTCTGAAGTGCCATGCCCCTCTCGTTTGCATTCTGCTGAAGGGCGTACTGGTAGGCATCGTTGATGAAGGATTTGTGCTGATAGGCGGTACCGGTATCGATAACCGCGATACGGCTGCCCGCGCCGGTGTAGCCTTCCGCCCATACGTCGGTTGCAAATACCATGTGCTCGCTGGTGATGGCGGTCATGGGCTGAGCGGGCTCCTCGGTTGCCTCCTTGGCGCTGACGGGCTCAAAGCAGTTTTCGATCTCAACGTCAATAACGCCGTCAAGCGCCTTGATGGTTTCGATATCGGCGTAGCGGACTTCTGCGGAGATCAGGTTCATTGCGAGTGTGAGATTCCACTTAACCTCGAGCCTTCGGCCGATGGCCTTCTCGATGCGGGCGGTAAGCTCTGCCTGATCGCGCTTGAGACCGTCGCGGTAGCTCATAGCGCTGCGGTTATCCACAACGTTCTTTGCCGCATAGCCCCTGTCGAGCGTTGCGGGCTTGCTGAGGATGATGGAAACGCGCACGATCTCGTCGGGGGAGTAGGCGCGAAGCTCGTCCTGCTCCGGTTCCGTGTGGGCGGTATCCTCAAGGCGGGGAAGGGAAACGATTCCGGGCTCGAGTTCTTCGAGCCTCAGTTCCTCAGCGCCGATGCGCTGCTTGGCAGCGGAGCTTCTTACGGCAAGGCCGTTTATCGCGAAGGAAAGAAGCATCGCGAACACAAGTGCAAAGGCGAGGAAGCGCTTGGTTGCTTTTGACATTTGGTGTCCTCCATAAGATTTCTTGTTTATATAAAAAACAAAGTGTTGCCACTTTGTTTGAATATTTTTTATGAAATTGAGGCGCACTTGAAGCATGCAAAAACAAATCGCGCAAAACGGCGCATCATGCAGCCGTGCTTAACGGCACGGAGAACGACGACGGTATTAGGGCAGCGAAGGAGCCGATTTCGCATGTTGCCTCCAATGTTGGTGATAAAACGGATATATCGCCGAACCGGAAGGAGATATCATCCGCATGCAAAGATTTTATCAAAGCATATATTAATTGTCAATGCAAATGAAGGCAGATTTAAAATATATATTTTGTAAGACTATTTCCAAACAAAGCAAAGGGAGTATCCGAGATTGGCAAAACCGAACGCTTGATTAATTGTTTTTATTTACTTAAGGCATAATTAAGTATATAATGCATTGCGTTGACGGTTGGAGCGCGGGGGGCTTCAATACATGTTGGCTCGATGTCAATAGTTGGGGGTGAGTATGTAGAAAGAGTTTTCGTAGCTTTGTTTTGCAACTCTATTCTACATCATTTGGAAGATTTATGCTCTACCTTTTTCGCTCAACCCCAATGTTTAGTATAGAACCATTAAATATCGCATTAACCGCACTTATTCTACTTTGCCTGAATTTTGATCTTCAGAAGTAAACTCCACAATCTCATTCGGAGTGCAATCGAGAATAAGACAAAGCTTTTCAAGGGTCAGCAACGTAATGTTTCGGCTCTTTTTCAGCGCATCGAGCGTTTTGCTGTCCACTCCCGCTTACAGCCTTATCATAGCCTTTTCGCAAGCTCATAGCAGCTATGCCCGTTGGGTTCATATTTAATAGCGCCAACTTCAGCGCAGCCGTTCTTTTTAAAAAAGCCGACATTCCAATTTTGAGCATTCGCAATCAGCATATATGCGCCCTTTTCGCGCGCTTCGCGCTCGACCTCTCGAAGCAAGTAAGAGCCTAACCCGCGGCCACGATACTCCTGCTCCACGTACATATTGGCGATATAGCAGCCGTCCCATACGTCCACACCGGCAACGATGCCCGCCATCATTCTTCCGTTCTCATCAACAAGTTTTTTATTCAGGTGAATGGTTTCGTGCTGGCTTGGCGCAAATAGATCGTCATGAAGCTTCAGCCCTCGGGCAATGATTTTTGCATCGTCTTCGTTTCCGATCTTGGTTACAAAATGCTTTTCCGTGCCGCTGCTTGCTGAACGATAGACCGAATTATTGCCGTTTAGCCGTTTGGACATATAGTAGACCGAATGCGTTCGCGGGCGGTCCTCATACACTGCGTAAACCGAATATCCGTGCTTTTTATATAAGTCCGGCGCTTGAAAATCCAGAGTGCAAAGGCAGAAGACTGCGCACCCCCTTTCGATAGCGATGCGTTCGCTTTCGCGGATCAGCATGGAGCCGAGCCCCTTTCTGCGATAACGCTCATCGACCCACAGCATGGATAGAAGCATCCGCGCGCCCGTTAAGCCGCCGAGTTCAAGAATGCTTCCGCCTATGGTCTCGCCTGCGCCGTTTTCCGCCTTTAGAACGATCTCCTCTTCATCTTCTGTATGTTCTAACGGTGAGTGGAGCCTTGTGTATTCAGCTGTTCTTTTTTCAATATACTCGATATCCTCCGAAGTTAACGGTTTTATTTCATAATCCATTGTCATCCACCTCGGTTCAGATTTTACAAGGAAATTATGCCCTTCCACTCGCGGCGATTTGCTCACGACATGTTATTCTATTATTTATTTGCTGCAATGCCCGGGCGGAGCAGCTTCGTTCCCATTAGAAAATCGAGCGCATTTATCATAAAAATGCCGTCGGCGGTAACGGTGGAGTGCGTGTCGAAGGAGATGACCGCTTTGGGGTGATTATCCCTGATCTTGCGGAGCTTGGCAAGCGCATCGGGGATGCCGTCGGCATTCTTCTCGTCAACGATATGGATATAAACCTTTTCTTCTCCGAGGAATGCAACAAAGGATATGTAATCCCTGCCAAGCTTGCCGTTGAAAACGGTATAGCCTCGGCGCAGCAGCTCGAAATAGACCCGGTTTTCAAGCATTTCCGCATTACCGCATCTTGCATCCGGCGAGATATAACCGAGCAATCCCGTGTCTACGATATAATAGCGCGCAAAGGTCTTAAGAACGCTGCCTGTTTTGATATCGTAGCGCGGTGAAATATAGAAGCAGTTGGAATTAAGCAGCGCAGCGATATAATTCTCGATGGTTTTGGCGGATGGCATACGGTTCATATAATCGCCCGTCTGCTTGGCAAGGCTGTTTGCGGAAACATTGCTGCCGGATGTTTGCGACATAATAAGTATCAGATTGCGCAATAACGCAACATCGGATACCGCAACTATGTTGTTGAACGAGCCGACGTCGAGTATGCCTCGCATCAGGGCGGCGCAATAGGTGCCCTCTGTGATTACCCAGGCACGTTCAGGGTCCATATACTCGGTTTTCATTATCGCAAGGCCGCCATAATTAATGTAGAGCCTGTATATGTCGTTCAAAGAATAGATCTCATGTTCAAATTGGGTAAAGCGTTTTTCGCTGTTCGGAGTTTCGGCAGGGGTTATCTCGCGCAAACCGTGAAAGCTGATGAACTCCTCAAGCGAAAACGGAAGCATATCCATAACGCCGTACCTTTTTTCACGAACCGCATCCAGCTTCTCCGAAATAACATGCCGCACGGAGGTGAAGAGGATCGTTTTGCAGTCGGGCAAGGCGGTGAAACGGTTTACGACACTCTCCCAACCGTTGACGAGGAAAACCTCGTCGAGCAATATAACTATTCTGCGCCCCTTGGAATAGACTGCTTCGAATCCGGCGATCAGATCTTCCGCAGTAAGCGTATCGGAAGCCATCCCTTCGCAGTTGAATCTTAAAACGATGCACTGATCATCGGCGCCGATCATTTGTTCAAGTTGTATTGCAATGCAGCTTTTTCCTGTTCTGCGAGCGCCGTTGACAAACAGAATATCAACATCCTTGATACGATCAAGTATTGAGTCGATGGGCTCGGTTCTCGGCACAAGCACAAGCTTCTTCATTTTTTACCTCCATCAAAAGAAATAGCATTATGCTGTTAAATTATTACTCCAATACCATTATACATATAAATCGTTTAATTTCAAGCATTTTTGCTGCAAAAAACTGTATATTAAGAGGGTATAATGCGCAGAACCGAGCAATCAAGCAAGGATTTGATTGTAAGCTAAAATTAAAAACTTATTATTTTAATTATATTTGCTTTTGAATAAAAACTATTTCGTAAAATTATCAAGCAATTTCAAATTGCAAGCTAATAAATCGTATGTGTTATTCGTTTTATATTTCATTTGCGAAATACCTCTTTTGAAATTAATTTAATTTTAAATTAGTATTTTGCAAATATTAAATGTTTTTTTATTTAAAGATAAAAATATGTTGACATGTGGCAAAATATGCATTATAATAGGAATTGCAAGGCGTGACCATCAAGCATTTCGGTCGCTTATTTAGAATTGCGATTGTATTGATGCAATAAATGCGGTTCTTTTGCCGCATAAAAGATTATAAGGAGAATGATGTATTATGAAACTTTCGTTCAAACGAGCTTCTTCGGCAAGCTTCGCCTTTCGAAGCAGCACAGGTGATTTAGGGGTGCAGCAGTATGGGTGATAGGATGTTTTTGGACAATTTATCCACAGCGGTGCTGAAAATATGCAATCACCGTAATCTGAGCTACGAAGCCGCTTCCGCGCAATGCGATCTCAGCACGCGTTATTTCGGCGAAATTGCGCGCGGCAAGACCGCGCCGACGATCAAAACATTGGAAAAGCTTTGCAACGGCTTCGGCATAACGCCAAACGATCTGCTCATCCCCGTTCCTTCGCAGGTATCGCATATTCACGATCCAATGCCCGTAACGCAAATTCTATGCTTTCAGAGCTTCTACGGATTCGCAGGCTTTCCAATATGCCCGGGCTGCAGTATAACCTTGGAGCGGGAATACCAAAGCTTTTGCGACCGCTGCGGGCAGCGCCTTGACTGGAAGAATTATTCAAATGCGAGCATTATCAAGGCGGGAGAATGAAGCTCTTGCGCAGCATTTGCCGCGCCGCGCCGCAGGCACCTCCTCTGCTGTTTCAGCTTTATCCGTCCGCAAAGCCTCTTTTGCTTGCCATGTCAAAAGAGGTTTTTCTTATCGGAATAAATATTGAATAATCGAGGACTTTGTGGTATTATTGTACCGATAGTTGTTCACATTTCAACAAGGAGGATTGTATGGCCGCTATGCTTGATGAACTCCAAAGACGGATCGTGTCGCTGATTCCTTCCACAAGCCTGAAAAACCAGATCAAGTTGACAAACCACCGCCTTTCCGATGCAGATCTGTTATCTATCGCGTACCGCTATGCGACAGATTTTGACACAAGGATTGAGTTCCTGCAAATGTTAGAGCAGCATTTTACCGGAGAATTGCGCGATTATACTTCAAGACTTATTCAAGTGCAGCGCCAAATGCTCGAGGTTTTTTTGGAACCGGCAGACAATGCTGCTTACGAGCTGCATATCAAGGACACTCCTGATGCATATGACGAACGGTATTTGTGCAAATCTTTCGATGCCGCGCTCCGAATCATACCGCTGTTCTTAAAAGAATATGACTGTGAAGAGAATGCATTGACACGATACACGATTGTCAAGCGTCGCATTCTGACTGAGGAGGCCGACTTTTCCGAAGATGAACTCGGCGAGCTTGTCCTGCTCGCCGGGATGCGTGTATATTCTGTGAAAATATGGTCGTTGGATCACCTGCCTGAAGATTGTTCCGGCGGTCAATGCTTGGAATGCGATCGTCCCTGCGCCGCTTGCCATGAGACGGTCTTCCCGCAGTTTATCCGCCATAGCGATGCCGTTAAGTTCTATGATTTTTCAGGAAAAGAATCGTACGGCATTGCATTTGCACCAGACAATCTGCCATGCAGCGAGTACTATGTTATTCCCTTGGACAGTGAAGCTGTTCGCTATCATGATTTTGCCAACCTCAGTAACGCCCATCGGCATATCCCGGCACCGTTGGCAGAGCGGATAGAAGAAGAGACTCTCCCAAAAGAAATGAGAGCAGACTACAAAGCGTGCTTGCAGTATATTTGGGAGATAAGGTAGCACTCTTCGATTACCCGGGTAATTTTAGGCGTTCTTTCTATGTCTTAGTACACTTTTGCGCACTCTTTCACGAATAAACACGGGATGTCGCAGGCATCCTGTATTTATTTGGTTCTGTCATTTAAAGGAATTTGAGGGCGCAACAGCAAGGGCATACGAGTTGCACTTACCCGCCATGGGTTTTGCAGAGGCGCGAAATCGAAACAGACTGAGTTCGCGCAAAGTGCATCAAAAACTCTCCTTGAATCAAATAAAGAGCGAGACCTTGTATGGTGTCGCTCTTTATTTGCTTTGATGGAGGTATTTTAAGGGCGGGTAACATGATCTTCCGCCTGATGATCATTCCGCCTCGGTATAGGGTGGTTCGGACCGACGGGATCCATGTCTGCGGCGGCATTGTTTCCTCGCAGACTTTGCCGTAATTGACATGGATCCGTTCGATCCTACAGGAGGATGTTTATTGCAGACCCAAAGCCATTCTGAGAATCGTGATCGCATCCGCAACGGTTATGCTGCCGTTGCTGTCCATATCCGCCGCCTGAGTGTTAAGCTCCGACTCATTGATAAGACCCATTGCAAAGCGGAGTGCCAGAAGCGCATCCGCAACGTTGACCGCACCGCTGCTGTCCGAATCGCCGGGCAGAACTGCGGAAGCGGAGCCGGAATACTCAACGTCGTCAACGTAAGCGGCATCATCAAGTCCCAAGAACATGCTCAGATCGAAAGGATTCTTTTCGTAAGACCATTTGAAGGAATAGGTCTTATCCGTGGGTGCCGTGAAGGTGAAGGTTCTCCAGCTGGTTTGACCGGTGCACTCCGCCTGATTCGCGCCGTCCACATAGAAGCGGAAGTAGTCGTAGCCGTCCACGGAGCTGGTTCTGTAACGGAAGGAGAGCGTTTCGCCCGCCTGCATGGGCAGATCGAGGGTGAAATAGCTGCTCGTGCCTCCCTTGTACCAGTTGGAGGAGGAGATGTAATCCCTTGTCGGTACCCAAGCGTACTCGAATTCGTTATTGTAGGGAAGCGAATCGTCGCCCGCATTGATCGCGGAAGAGAAGGAATGGAAGAAGCCGAACGCTTTAACGAGCGCGCAGTCGTTGCCGCTTGAGCCGGATGCATTCTTCTTGAACTCGAAGGAAAGCGCGAGCGTGCCGCTGACGGGAGCGGAGTATCTGTACTTAACGAAGCCGTCCGTAGTGCCGGAGGTGAGCACGGTGCTGCCGTTCACCTTGAAGATGAAGCTGTCGCCCGATTCTGCACTGACCTTATAGCTGAAGGCGATGACCATATCCTTCTTGACCGTAACGGATGCGTTCATCACGGAGGAAGAATTGTGAACGCCGGCGTTGCCGCTCATTGCGGCGTTCTCGGCATCGTTCACGATCCAGGGGTTTGCGCCGCTCGAGGTGAACTCAATGGTGCCGCCCGAGACGTTCGCCACGGAGGAGAGGGACTTATTGACCCTGAAATTGCGGATCCATGCCTTATCGGAGCCGGAAGCACCCGAGGCATCCTTGCCGTATTCAAAGCTCAGCGAAACGCTGCCGGTGAAGGGGATGCTCACGGTTTCGCTCGTCCAGCCTCGCTCGCCGCTCGTTTCGAAAACGGTGGTGCCGTTCGCCTTAACGCGCAGGTAGTCGTGACCCTGCTCGCTGCTGATCTTATAATCGAAGGTAACGCTCTGATGCAGGCCGAGGGTCAGCTCGGTCTTCATAACGGAGCTTGAGTTGTTCGCGCCGGTGTTGCCGCTGACGGCGGAATTGCCGTCCGCAGTCCATGCGTAGCTGCCGGAGGTGGAGAAGTGATAATGTACGCCGGATGCGTTGACGGCGGGATTCAGACCGAAAAGATTCGGGGCAAGACGAACCATGCCGGTGCCGATGTTCTGAACGTTGATGTTCTGAGCGGTGCCCTTGATCGCGCTTACGACCTCATCCGCGTTCATATCGGGATTTGCGGTCTTTATTTGCGCGGCAACCGCAGCAACATGGGGCGATGCCATGGAGGTGCCGTCCTTAGATTCAAAGCTGCCGCCGGGAACGGAGCTCATGATGCCCTCGCCGGGAGCCGCAACGTCAACCAGATCGCCGAAGTTGGAGAAATTGCTCAAAGCATGGCCTGTGCCGATCGATGCGACCGTGCAGGCGCGCTCAACGTTTGCGGGGCAGAACCAGGAAGCATCAATGCCATCGTTGCCCGCCGCAACCACGACCGTGGTGCCGTTATCGGAGGCGTTTCCGATCGCTTCGGAGAAGAGGTGGTGATCCTCGCCATCGTCGCAGAAGCCGCCAAGGGACATGTTTTCAACATTCGCGCCATGCAGATAGGCGTATTCGATACCGAGGCTGCAATCAAGATTGCTGCCGGAGCCGCCATCGGAAAGCACCTTGATGGGCATGATCTTGACGTTTGCAAAGGTGCCGTCAACGATGGTGCCGGAAACGTGCGTGCCGTGGCTGTTTCCGTCGTGCGGATTGTCGGTGTTGTTCACAAAGTTCCAGCCGGGAACGAGCCTGCCCGCAAGGAAGGGATGGGAGGCATCGGCGCCGGTATCGATAACCGCAACGATGACCTCGGGCATGTTCTCGATGCTGTTGCCGTACATGGAGTACAGCCACTCGTTGTATTCAAACATATTGATATGGTTCGCGCCGAAGCCCCAGGATTTGAAGGAGTTTGAGCCGGGGGTGGCACATACGCTGACGATTCCGTCCGGCTCCGCCCATTCGACCTTATCCATCTTCTTGAAGCGGGCAAGTGCGGCGCGCGCTTCTTCGGCGGAAGCATACTGGAAAACCTGCCAATCGTTATAGCCTGCTGCGGAAGCAACGGCCTTTTCATCGGAAAGCTTCGCGGAGGATTTAACTATGATCCTTGCAAGCGCAAACTCGCCGTCGGCCTTCTTGGATTCGAGGTTTTTGTTGTAAACCGCGGTTATCTTCGCAACGTCCGCAGCAAATTCGGTTAGCTGCGTGATCTTTGCCGTGCGCTCAGACTCCGTCAGCGGACGGGCGGTCTGCTTTGCACCGCCTGTAACGGGAAACAGAGCAAGCGCCATGATAACAGCGAGCATAAGAGAAAACAGTCTTGTTGTCTTTTTCATAAAGCGGCCTCCTTGATGGTTATTTAATCTTAAATACTCGTCTAATTCTTAGACACGTATATTATACCACACTCATTTCGGAAAGGTCAAGCATTTTTTCAAACTTTATTTTTTTATTTTTTTCGCGGGTTTTTCACCTTCCTCGATTTTTTCTTGTTTCAACGGTTGACTTTAACGCGGCTATATGTTATTTTATTTGTATCAAAACAAAATGGAGCAGTGAAGAATATGCTTAAATACCATTATCCTGTCGATGATGCCGTCGTATACTTTATAAACAGGGTAAACAATACCTATATAAGCAAGCATATTGCAAAGTATCCCGAATTGAAAAAGCAGCTTGAAGCGCTGCTTTCACCTTCGATTGAGCTTGAAAAGCAGTTGGATCTTAAGATCCGCTCGCTCGACCGGGAGTGCGACTTTTTCTTCGGGCTGGATCGCTCTGTGAGCGGAGAGTCCCAGCCGATCTGGTCGGCGGCGAATCTGCTTCTCGGTTATCCCGCGGGGATCGGCGAAACGGCGCACGAGCTTGACGATATTCTGAAAAGCAGGCTTTCCCTTTCCCGGGAAAACAGGAACAAGCTTTTTTTGAGCTATATTGTTGATCTGGACGATTCAAAGGAGTCCGCAGCCTCCGAACGAGCGGAGAATATAAACGACATCCCCTCGTTGATAGCATCGAGCAAGCTGAACTCGCTTACGAGAATAAAGCTGAATGAGCTCTATTGCAATTTTAACGAGCATCTGAAAAGGCTTTTTGAGATACTTCGCCCCGCCGTTGACGTTATAAAGAACAACGTCAAGCTTTACAAAGCAGAAGTGGAGCGACAGATAAAGCGCTTCGATGAAGCCGGAGGGCTCGACGCGTATATGTCTCAATACCACAGCTTTGAATTGAGCGCGAGCGGCAGGCACATGGCGCATATCAGCGTGCTTGCTCCGCATACCGTGAATATTTGCAACGGTGTTTTTGATTCCACGGACGTTTACATCGGCTGCGCCGTGGTCGAATTGAGCAAGCTCCTCTATTTTGGAAACGAGAGCGAGCATCTTTCCGTCATGTTCAAGCTGTTGTCGGACAAAACGCGCCTTGAGATGCTCAAAGCGATAAGCGCGCGCCCCATGTACGGGCAGGAGCTTGCCGAAATGTTTTCCGTTACCGCGCCGACCGTTTCGTATCACATGACCAAGCTTGTTATAAGCGGGCTTGCGGAAAGCTATTTCGATTGCGGTAAGAGCTATTTCAGAGCGAACGCCAAGAATCTGCTCGCGCTTGAAAAAAGCTTTCACGATTTCTTCGAGTCGAAGGGTAAGCGCTGATGGGTTTCAGCCTCAGTTCGGTTATATAATCAAGCGTATACGCACTAAAAAGCCTCGGCGCAGTTAGGGCGGCTCATACGCCCGCAAGCCCTTGCTCTTATTCGCTTCATACCTATTCCACCGTTTTCCTTCCGGGAGATTCGGGACCGCTTCCCCGCGGCCCCGTTTTTTATTGTTTGGAGTTTTTCCGATGAGTGCGAACGCGTTCTCGCTTTTCAAGCGTTCTGCGGCTCATATCTTGCCGGTGCGCCAAGGCGCTGCAAAAACGGGATATGCCCGCTAAGCGCGGCTTCTCCGCTATTTTAACTTCACCGCAAAACGCTTCGTTATGTTGACAAATGAGCGACTCGGTGTTAGAATGACAGCACGGAGTTAGCGTGCGCTAACCTATGCGGGCAACGCCGGATCGCCGCTCCACTCTATGCCCCGCCGCAAAAGCGGGCTTTGATCGAAATAATCCACACGAAAGGCGAAACCGATGTTTGCTTACACGAATGCCTCAAGCTCCGAAAAACTCGAGCTCATCTATGACATGCACTCGGTCTGCGAGGCGATAATCCATGACAGCCTTGAGGCGGCTGCGGCGCTTTTTGCGGAGCGGGTGAGGCAGCTCGCCGCGCTTTCCCGCGGCTCAATTTCAAATGAGGATGCCGCCGTGATGCTCAGCTCGCTCAACCGAGGTCTGTATTGTTTTTTCAGGTTCTGTCTTCAGATGAGCTTCACCGAATGCTGCCACAGCAACGAGGCGGAGAACCCCGCGAACACTCCGGTATCATGCGACGATATAATAGCCGCCGGAACACACGTTTTGAAAGCCTATCGCAAGGCTTATGCCTCCGCGCAGAGCGAATGCGATCATCTTGAGCGCGCACGCAGCTATATCAGGGAGCATATTTCGGACAAGCTGACACTCGCATCCGTTTCCTCGGCTATAAATATAAGCCCAAGCTATCTGAGCCGTATCTTTTCCGCCTCGAGCGGGCAGACCTTCTGCGAGTATGTTCGCGACGAGCGCATCGCACTTGGCTGCAAGCTGCTTCACGCAGGCAGTCTTTCGATAGATGAAATATCCGAGCACTGCGGTTTTTCCACACCGAACTATTTTTCAACCGTGTTCAAAAAGTGCATCGGGCAGTCTCCCGTTGAGTACAGAGCTGCGCTCAATGCAAATAAAAAGCAGAGCATGGCATCTTTGAAAAACGATCAGGACTCGGACGATCGATAATCATAAGAATTCAAGCCACGAACGCATTTTAAGCCGTTTACTCATTTTTCAGACGGCAACGAGAGCAAGATAACACAGATACTGTGCATGATTTTAGTAGCGTTTTTGCTTTGAGCATGTTATAATGCCAGCTGTAGTTAGCTTGTGCTAACTCATAGCAAACCACTATGATATAGGACGGACGATATGAGCGTAGTAATAGTCGGCGGCAACGAATGCATGACGAGGCAATACAGCGATCTGTGCCGCGAATACAATTTCAAGGCAAAGATCTATCCCAAGATGACGACGGCGCTGAAGAGCATCGGCTCGCCGGATCTTCTTGTGCTTTTCACAAGCACCGTGAGCCACAAGATGGTAAAATGCGCCCTTAGCGAGATAAAAAGCGGAGCAACAAAGGTTGCGCGTTCGCATTCAAGCTCCATGGCAGCGCTTCGCGGGATACTTGAGGCGCATACAAGCTGAAATTTCCAAAATTACGGCTGAAAGGAGGCAAACGGGATGAGTGAGGAGCTTATTATTCGCCACTGCTCGCCAACACTTGCGGGGCTGAAGACGGCGAATATGTTCAGCTGCCGTTATGACGATACGCACACGCTGAACGGAGCTATTCGCGCCTTCAACAAAAGGCTTGGCAAAAAAGGGCTGCGCATGATGCCGCTTCGCTACGGAAAGGAACGCGCGCTCATCTACGTTTACCGTCCCGATAAGCTTAAAAACGATCTTCGCGACCCGCTTTCAAAGCGGCTTTTAACAGAGCGAGGCTATGACTGCGCATCATGCGGTAGATGTATAGGCAGGCTTATCGAAAGGATCAAGCAGGGCGATGATTTCCCGCATGAGATAGGGCTTTTTCTGGGTTATGCGCCCGATGACGTGAAATGCTTTATTCGCGATCCGAACGAAGGCTGCAAATGCACGGGCTGCTGGCGCGTTTACGCAAACGAGAGCGAAAAAAAGCGGCTCTTTGCAAGGTTTCAAAAATGCACCGAGGTTTATAAGAGGTGCTTTTCCGAGGGGATAACGCTCGAGCGGCTAACGGTCGCTTGCGGCGATGCCATATAAAAAGTTAAAAGGAGAAAATTAAAATGAGTAAGATAGCAGTTGTTTACTGGAGCGGCACGGGCAATACCGAGGCCATGGCGAATGCCGTTGTAGACGGCGCGAGCGCGGCAGGAGCCGCAGCGGAGCTCATCGTTTGCGGCGATTTCAATGCAAGCAGGATGGACGAGTTTGATGCAGTGGCGTTCGGCTGCCCCTCGATGGGAAGCGAGGAGCTTGAGGAAAGCGAATTTGCGCCGATGTTTGAAAGCATCAAGGGCAAGCTTTCCGGCAAAAAGATCGCGCTTTTCGGCTCCTACGGTTGGGGCGACGGCGAGTGGATGCGCAATTGGGAGGAAAGCTGCAAAGCGCTTGGCGCGGAGCTGCCCTGCGAGCCCGTTATCTGCTCCGGCGAGCCCGAGGCTGATACGATAAAGAGCCTTAACGCCATCGGCGCGGAGCTTTCAAAATAAGTGAATAAGCGCATAAGTGAGGAAGCCTGAGCGAGCTTTTTGATTTATCCACATACCCTCCTTAACAAAAAGAGTCCGAAGGGCGTATCCGCCTAAGGGCTCTTTTCGTGTTTATCGAAGCTCTTCTTGCTGCATTTTCTTGTCCTTTATCTATAAAATAACGCACTCCCTATTGCAAACCGAGATGCGTAGTGCTATTATAGTTAGCAGAGGCTAACTGATGCCGTTTTGAATTGTTTTATCAAGGAGGCAGTTATGAAAATAGTTGAATTCAGCGCGGTGAGCCGCGTATACAGGGTGGGCGACCACGAACAGCGGGCGCTCGACAGCGTTGACCTTGCGCTTGAAAAAGGCAAGCTTATCGTCATACTCGGACCGAGCGGCGCGGGCAAGAGCACGATGCTGAACCTTCTCGGCGGACTCGACAGCCCCACGAGCGGAAAAATCGTGGTGGACGGCAAGGACATTTCGCACCTGACGGCGGATGAGCTTGCCGAGTACCGCGCAGAGAAGGTGGGCTTCGTGTTCCAATCCTACAACCTTATCCCAACGCTGACGGTCTATGAAAACGTTGCGCTCGTTCGGGAGATAGCAAAGAACGCGCTCGACCCCGAAAAAATGCTTGCTTCGGTCGGTCTTGCGGATCATATTAAAAAGTTCCCTTCGGAGCTTTCGGGCGGCGAGCAGCAGCGAGTTTCGATAGCGCGTGCTCTTGCAAAGAACCCCGAGATACTTTTATGCGACGAGCCTACCGGCGCACTCGATCAGGAAACGGGCGCAACTGTGCTGCGCGTTTTGATGGATATGGCGAAGCAGTACGGCAAAACGATAGTTATTGTTACGCACAATCAGAATATCGCGAAGATCGCGGACACCGTGGTGCGCGTTAAAAACGGCAGGATAGTTTCCTTTGAGGATAATCCCGCGCCGCTTCCCGTGGAGGAGGTGGAATGGTAAATGCTGCTTAGAAAGCTTTGGCGCACGCTCGGCGTTTACCGTGCGCAGTTCATCTCGATGGTGATAATGATCGCCATCGGCATCGGCACCTTCGTGGGCTTCAACGTTGAATGGTTTTCGCTTGAAAACGACGTGCTTTCCTTCCTCAAGGACACCGGCTTTGCGGATATGCGCATCGTGCGCGAGAGCGGCTTTTCCAAGGATGAGGCGGAGAAGATCGCCGCAATAGACGGCGTGGACGAGGTTTCGCGCTTTCTTGCCGTGAACACGCTTGAGAAGGAGAGCTCGGACGTTATCTCGCTGAACTTCACCGAGAATTTCTCCGTTTCGGGCTTTACCGTTATGGATGGTGCAGCTTATGACGAAGCGGATGAAAGCGGGCTCTGGCTCTCGGACAGATATGCGAAGGAAAACGATTTTTCCGTTGGCGACAGGCTCACGCTCGTTTATAAAGACCTTGAGATTGAGGGCGAGGTGCGCGGGCTCGTAAAGGCGGGCGAATACCTCGTCTGCGTGCCGGATGTGACCCAGCTCATGCCCGATTACAGCACCTACGGCTTTGGCTACGCTTCGCCCGCCCTTATGAAAAAGGCTTTCGGCGCGGAGTTTTACACGAATATAAACGCGCTGAGCGGGCTTGATAAAAAGGAATTTGCAAAAAAAGCGGACAAAGCGCTCGGTGAGACCCTGCTGATCGTGAGCCGCGATGATACCATCCAGTATTCCGAGGCGATGGGCGAAAGCGAGGAGGGCAAAACGATGGGGCTTATACTGCCCGTGCTGTTCCTTGCTATCGCGGTTTTGACGATGGTAACGACCATGCACCGCCTCTGCGCCGCCGAAAAAACGCAGATCGGAACGCTGAAATCCCTCGGCTTCAAGGACAGGCGCATCCTTCGCCATTATTCCTTCTACGCGCTTGCGATAGGTCTTATCGGAACGGTTCTCGGGCTGCTTCTCGGCTTCCTGCTCGGCTGGTTCATAATGAATCCCAAGGGCGCGATGGGCACCTATCTTGATATGCCGTCGTGGAAGCTCTCCGCGCCGCCGTTCGTTTGGGTGGTGCTGATAGCCATCAATCTTTTGCTCGTTCTGATCGGCTTTTTATCGGTTCGCAGGATGCTCTCAGGCACCGCCGCCGATGCGCTTCGCCCATACACCCCGAAGAAGATGCGCAGCATAGCACTTGAAAAAACGGGGCTTTGGAAGGTGCTCCGCTTCGGCGAAAGGTGGAATCTTCGCGATATCTTCCGCCACAAAACCCGCAGCGCAATGACGCTTTTCGGTGTGGCGGGCTGCACCATACTGATCCTCGCCGCGCTCGGAATGCAGGACACGATGAACGAATTTATGACTTCGTTCTACGACAAGGCGATGCGCTACGAGCTGCGGATAAACCTCGATTCGGAGAACGTTGCGAACGACGAAGCGCGGGAAATCGCCGAAAAATACGCCGCCGATACCTGCGCGGTATCGAGCGTTCAGGTGAATGGCGAATCCTATGCGCTGGAGGTTTACAGCATCGAAAACGACACGCTTCGCTTCATAGGTGAAAGCAACGAATTTACCGAGCTTCCCGATGACGGTGCGCTTATCTGCGAGCGCATCGCGAAGGATCATGGGCTCAAGGTCGGCGACAGCTTCATCTTCTCCCCGTTCGGCGCAAGCGAAAGCTATAGCGTTAAGGTTTCGGGCATAGTGCGCTCGCTTAGCGAGAGCATAGCTTTGAGCGAGGAAGCCGCAGACAAGCTCGGCCTTGAGTACAGGATAAACACGCTTTATTCAAAGCAAACCGAGATCGAGCCGAGCGAAAGCATACTCAATACGCAAACCAAGAAGAGCATCATCGACTCCTTCGACACCTTTATGAAGATAATGCACGTGATGATATGGCTTCTGATTATCGCCGCCGCCGTGCTCGGCGTGGTGGTGCTCTATGACCTCGGCGTGATGAGCTACACCGAGCGCTTCCGTGAGATGGCAACACTGAAGGTTATCGGCTTCAAGGATAGAAAGATCGGCAAGCTCCTTATCGGGCAGAATATGCTTTTAACCGTCGCAGGCATAATCATCGGCATTCCAGCAGCGATGGGCGTGCTCAAGTTCCTTATCGTAAAGCTTGCAAAGGAATACGAATTGCGCATCAGCGTTTCAACGCTTTCATTCGTCATCAGTATCGCGCTCGTGTTCGGTGTTTCGCTGATCGTCGGGCTGATGATAGCAAGAAAGAACAAAAGAATCGATATGGTAGAGGCGCTCAAGGCGCAGGAGTGAATAAAAACCGAGTCCGACTTGGTGCTTCAAGGCGGGCTCGGTAAAGTCAAACGCAGGATGCCGCAAGCATCCTGCGTTTAATATTTTCATTCTATTGCCATCAGGCAAGGCCCATCGCGATGCGGAGTATCATCAGCGCATCCGCAACGTTGACCGTGCCGCTGCCGTCCACGTCGGCGGCATTGAATGCATTGCCTTCAAGGGTTATCAGCCCCATGGCACAGCGCAGTGACATCAGCGCATCCGCCACGGTCACGTTACCGTCGGTGTCGACGTCGCCGGGAGTAACCGAGCTGCCGCCTATAAGCGCAGTCATGCTCAGGCAGCCCGTGCCGCCGCCGTTGATGCCGTGATCCACCGCCGCTCCCTTAAGCGCATCCATAACGTCGTTGGCGCTCATATCCGGATCGCCGCTCTTGAGCATCGCGCAGGCCGCCGCCGCGTGGGGTGCCGCCATGCTCGTGCCCGTCTGCGCCTGATAGCCGCCGTTGGGCATCGCGCTTGTTATATTCACGCCCGGCGCGGTGATATCGACCAGATTTCCGAAATTGGAGCCCGACCACATGATATTGCTCTGATCGTGTGCGGCAACGGTCAAGGCTCTTTCAATGCAGGCGGGGTAGCAGTAGGAAACGTTCATGCTGTCGTTTCCCGAAGCGATGGTATAGACCGTGCCCGCATCGGAGCCCTGGTTTATAACGCTGTTGTAGGCGGCATAGGTTTCGGGATAATAGCCGCCGATGCTTACGTTTGCCACAGCCGCACCGTTTTGATAAGCATACTGCATACAGTTTACTATTACAGAAGTCAAACCTCCACCGTAGTCATCGGTGCATTTAAGACCCATGACCTTAACGTTCGGAAGTGTGCCGTCCACCACCGTGCCCGCAACGTGCGTACCGTGGAAATAGCCGCCGCCGGTGTTGCTGTCGTTATCGCCGAAATCGTAGCCAGGCACGGTGCGCCCCTCGAAAAACGGGTGGCCGTACTCAAGGCCGGTGTCTATGACCGCAACGATTATCTCGGGCAGCTCGTCCGCCGAGCCGACCGACTCGAGCAGCCATTCGTTATAAGCAAAGGCGTTCACGAAATTCGCGCCAAAGCCCCAGGATTTAAAGGAATCCACGTGCGGCTCCTGCCTGATCGGCTCGAAGGGCTGCATCCATTCAACGGAAACGGGCGCATCCGGCACGGCATATTCAACGCCGTCCATATCGCGGTATCTTTCAGCGGCCGCCATAGCTGCCTCGGGCGAAGAATACTGGATCACGTGCCGCCCGCAGCCGTAGACGTGGGCGAGCGAGCCCGCGTAATCGAGCGCGGAGCTCGAGCCGACGATTATTCTTGCGGTCGAATAAGCGCCGCCGTCCTTTACTGTCAGCTCGGAATGCGCTTTGATCATGTCGGTCAGCGCGCTGTTGAATTCAAGCAGAGCTTCCGAGTTTTCGGCCTCATCCGCCGGGGAATGAGCATTGACACCCAAGCAGATGAGCAGCATGAATGCAGCGGTGAGCATGGCAACGATTCGTTTCATATTGGCCTCCTAATGCTAAAGTCTGCGCAGGACGGTATTCAAGAACTCGGTATGATGCCGCATTTTGAATGCGTTTTGCATCCGACAACTCTGAGAATGCTTCTCAAGCTTTGAAAGCTTCTTGATCCTGCATTAATCATTCTACACTAAAACACAATGGCTTTCAAGTGTTTTTTGCCAACCGATGCGTTTTAGTTGTTTGCAATTTAACCATACCACATGAAAAACTCTACGAGGATAGTGCCATCGGCAAGGTCGCGGACGGAATGGTTCGACCATATTTCCATGAAATACCAAGCCGAAAGGCTTGAACTCAAAGACCGCAGCTCAAGTCTTGAAGTCAAGCTCAAGAAGCTACAAACCGCCAAGAAGAACAATGATTTTTCATTAAAGCCGTTCGTCGCTTTATGGATATGGATACCTTGACCGCGCCGCTGCTTAAAGAGCTGATCGGCCGCATAGATGTTTCCGAAGTTCAGGGCAAGGGCAAGAACCGAATCCAACCCATAACCATCCATTACCGCTTTGTGGGCTATCTGGAGATGGAGCAGGAATACAAGAGCAGTAGCTCGGACTGCGAGAGATGCACTTATCTAAGCAGGAAATATACCTTGTGCTGCTGCGTATCTGGTGAATAATGCATTACTGGATCTCAGTTTTAGGATAAACAGCCTGTCGTGGAATCCGATACTTCAAGACCGTAAATGTCCATAATATGCGCAGAAATATCATTGATTGTTATACCAATACAATTTCGCTTATCACAATCTCATCTGCCCGCGCCCTGCATGAGTTCATCGCCTGTACCCAGCCGAGCTGATCGCGGGCTTTGAGCTGCTCGGTTACGCTTTCGGCTTTGGCGAGCTGCGAAGAGATAAGCTCAATCTGTTCAACCGCTTGCCTGTTGATCTCGCGCAGATGGTCATTCAGCTCAAACTTCATGCAAAGGATCGAATAGAAAGCTTTGCGATGCTCTTTAAGATACCGCTTGCGCATACGCCCGAATCTGCCGATGTCCTCGTCGGACTGCGCAGGTAGAGTAGGTCGGGATACAACAGCCCGTCCTTCTCGGTATAGGTAATATTATATCTTTCATTCGACTTTATCATAATGATTCCTCCTTATTATCGGCTTGCGCCGTCGTTAGCATAATCATACCAGAGCAATCAGCGTATGTCGAATGTGTGAAACGCAAGTTTCAAGTCTTTTGAAAAAAGAAATGAGATAAACATTTTTGCCTATCTCAAATCTCTTTGCCTTTGCTGTGCGCCAACTGAATTCAGTTACTTCCTTATCGTATGCGCCCCTGCACGCAATTTGTTTGCTTGTGCAACAGCTCCTTATTAACGCCTGTTTGGCTCCAACCATAACCACTGGTTCAACCGGTGGTTTGCTCTGCCCCTATAAGTGGCTTTTATCAGCAGTCGCCCCCTATAGGGAGGCGATATGCTCTACCTTTTTTTTGCTCAATCCCAATGTTTAGTATAGAACCAAAATGTTAAGCGCATGCTGAATCCATGGCGTAAAACAGGCGAGCCGTTCGATCGGAACGGCTCGCCCGCATGCTTAAAGCTTTGCTTTTCAGTTAATATCGATATCGGTTACCCAGCCGTGGGTATCCTTGAGACGGCCCCACTGCAGACCGGTCAGCGTGTTGTAGAGCTTCATGGTCAGCTCGCCGATGCCGTTGTTTACGGACTTATCGCCGATGTAGATATGCTTGTCGCGGTACGCGAGCTCGCCAACGGGGGAAACTACGGCGGCGGTGCCGGTGCCGAAGGCCTCGCTGAGCCTGCCGCTTTCGCCGGCCTCGAACAGCTCGTCCACGGAGAGAGGACGCTCCTCGACCTCAACGCCCATCTCGCGGGCGAGGGTCATGACGCTGCGGCGAGTGATGCCGGGCAGGATGGTGTCCTCAAGGGGAGCGGTAACGAGCTTGCCGTCGATAACGAACATCATGTTCATTGCGCCGACTTCCTGAACGTATTTCATGTGCTCGCCGTCGAGCCACAGCACCTGGCTGTAACCCTCCTTCTCGGCCTCGGCGCCCGCAAGGATGGAGCAGGCATAGTTGCCGCCGGTCTTGGCAAAGCCGGTGCCGCCGCGAACCGCACGAACGTATTTATCCTGAACGCGGATGCGGATGGGGGCGAGACCCGCCTTGTAGTATGCGCCGGAGGGTGCGCAGATGATGTAGTAGATGTAGCTCTTGGCTGCATGCACGCCGAGCGCCTCGTCGTTTGCGATCATTGTCGGGCGCAGATACAGGCTGGTGCCGGCGGAATGGGGAACCCAGTCGCGCTCAACGTTCACGAGCTGGCGCATGGCCTCGTAGTTGAAGTCCACGTCGATTCGGGGCATGCAGAGACGGTCCGCGGAGTCGTTGAGACGCTGCGCATTGTCCTTTGCACGGAACATGAGGATGCGGTCATCAGCGGTGCGGTATGCCTTGAGACCCTCGAAAATCTCCTGAGCATAGTGGAAAACCGAGGAAGCGGGGTCCATGGAGAACCTCTGGTAGGGAACGATGCGTGCATCGTGCCATTCGCCGTTGTCATAGTTCATGATGAACATGTGGTCGGTGAAGCGCTTGCCGAAACCGAGGGAGCCTTCCTCCTCAACGGTGGGCCTTCTCTTGAGCTCTGTGGCTTTGGTGATCTTGATATCCATTTTTCAGCCTCCGGTATATTGGATTTAATGGTTTTGATTATTATTCGCGCAGCAGCGCGGGGTAAACTGTTTATAGTCGGGAAGAGCGATTTTTTTATTCGTTTCCGATTTTCACGGGAAGATATTCCTCCCCGATGACCTCGGGTCTGCTCCTGCCGTCGGTTCTTTCAACAATATCCGCAATAAAGGCCTCCGCCCGCTGTTTTTCAACAAGGCAAAGAAAGCGGATGCTGTCGGTAAACTCCGTGGCTTTCACGCTGGAAGATGAGCGAACGAAGCCATCGATAGCGCCGTAGCGCGTGTAGTCCACGGTGAACTCAATTTCGGCGCAGGGAGTCATTATGAGAGAGCCCGAGGCGTTCAGCGCATCCGAAGCGGATTTGGAATAAGCGCGAACGAGGCCGCCGCTTCCGAGCAGGATGCCGCCGAAATAGCGGGTAACCACGATAAGCGCATTCTCTGTGCCGGAGCGGATCAGCGTGTCCATGATGGGCATTCCCGCCGTGCCGCCCGGCTCGCCGTCGTCGGAAAACCTGCGCGTTCCGTCAAGAAGCGAATAGGCGTAGCAGTTATGCGTTGCATCGTAATGCTTCTTGCGAATTTCTTCAAGCCGCTCAAGCGCTTCCGATTCCGAGGAAACGGGGAAGCACCTTCCGATGAACCGAGAGCGGTTCACGATATACTCCGTTTCGCTTGCCTTTTCAGGTGTTTTATAGCTCTTGAGCGGCATTGTTTCGATATTTCTCCGTTTGAAGCTTATTTTACAAGGCGAACGAAGGTCTTTTTGCCCTTCTTGAGTATGATGCCGTCGTCGAGCAGAGCCTTATCGAGCACCGCCTGCGTGTCGGTCACCTTCTCGTCGTTGATGCTGATGCCGCCCTCCTTGATGGAGCGGATCGCGGCGGAGTTGGACTTTTCGATGCCCGCATGAACGAGCAGGCGAACAAGGCTCATGCCGGTTGATTCCGCGTCCTCGTTGGTCACGGTAACGGTGGGCATGTGCGAGATATCGCCCTTGCCGCTGAACAGTGCCAGCGCGGCTTCCTGCGCCTGCTTTGCCTTCTCCTCGCCGTGTACCTGGCTCGTTACGGTGTATGCAAGCACCCTCTTTGCCTCGTTGATGTCCGCACCTTCCGCGCAAAGCGCATTCACTTCATCCATCGGAATGAAGGTCAGAAGGCTGAGGCAGGTCTTAACGTCCGCATCGTCGATATTGCGGAAGTACTGGTAGAAATCAAATACGCTCGTGCGCTCCTCGCTGAGCCAAACAGCGCCCTTCTCGGTCTTGCCCATTTTCTTGCCGTCGGCAGTTGTGAGCAGGCGGGTGGTGAGGGCGTAGGCGCGCTTCCTCTCCTTGCGGCGAATGAGATCGGCACCGCCGAGAATGTTGCTCCACTGGTCGTCGCCGCCCATCTCAAGCTCGCAGCCGTATTTGCGGTTGAGGCACAGGAAGTCGTAGCTCTGCATGAGCATGTAGCTGAACTCAAAGAAGGTGAGCCCGCGCTCGTAGCGCTGCTTGTAGCACTCGGCACGAAGCATCTCGTTTACCGAGAAATGCACCGCGATATCGCGCATGAAGTCCATGAAATTGAGATTGCGGAGCCAATCGGCGTTGTTCACGAGTATGGCCGCGTTCTCGCCATCGAAGTCGATCAGGCGGGACATCTGCTTTTTGATGCTCTCAACGTTGTAGTCAAGCTCCTCAACCGAGAGCAGCTTTCTAAGCTCGGTCTTGCCCGAGGGATCGGCGATCATTGCCGTGCCGCCGCCGAGAAGCACGATGGGCTTATGCCCGCAGCGCTGCATGTGCGCCATAACGCACATTGCAACGTAGTGGCCAACCGTAAGGCTCTCCGCGGTGGGATCGAAGCCAATGTAGAAGGTCAGCTTTTCTTTTGAGAGAAGCTCGCGAAGCTCCTCGGGATGGGAGCACTGCTTCAAGTAGCCGCGCTCGCTTAAAAGATCGTATGCGTTTATCATAATAGGTTATCCTTTCAATTTTCGATTTTGGAGAGAAGTTATTTTTCCTCCGCCATCTCCTTCAAAAGGTCGCCAAGCCTCTTAACGCCCTCGCGGATGCGCTCCTCGGGTTCGGCGGAGAAGTTGAGGCGGAAGGTGTTTTGACCTGCGCCCTCGTTGGTGTGGAAGGGTGCGCCGGGAACGAACGCCACCTTGCGCTCGACCGCACGCTTGAAAAGCTCCTGCGCATCCCAGCCCTCGGGCAGGGTGCACCAGATGAAAAGTCCGCCGACGGGCTCTTCAAAATGCACCCATTCGGGGAAGTGCTCCGCCATCGCGTCGGTCATAACGCGGGCGGAGCGGGCGTAGACGCCCGATATATACTCTATGTGCGCGGGCATGTGGCCGCGGTTGATAAACTCAGCCACTAGCGCCTGATTGAGGTTGGGCGAATGCGTGTCGCTGCCCTGCTTGGCTATGGTCATCTTGCGGATGAGCTCCTTATTGCCGAAGCAAAGCGCAACGCGCAGACCGGGGGAGATGGTCTTTGAAAAGCTCGTTAAAACGATAACGTTGTCGCTCGTGTCGAAGCTCTTGATGGTGGGCAGCTTCTCGCCAGAGAAGCGCAGCGCAGCGTATGGATCGTCCTCAATAACCAGCATATCGTACTCCGCAGCAAGCTCCGCAATGCGCTTGCGGGTCTCAACGGAGGTAACGTAGCCGGAGGGATTCTGGAAGGTGGGGATGGTGTAAAACACCTTGGGGCGATGCGCCTTTACGGCCGCCTCGAGCTCATCTATATGCACGCCGTCCGAATGCATCGGAACGGTAACGAGCTTCGCCTGCGCAACGCGGAAGGTCTGAAGTGCGCCGAGGAAGCTCGGCTCCTCGACCAGCACCGTGTCGCCGGGGTTGATAACTGCCTTGCAGATAAGGTCAAGACCCTGCATCGAGCCGGTCAGCGCAAGCACGTTGTCAAGCTCGCCGTGCAGACCGTTGTCGGGTAAAATGTAATCAAGATAAGCGCGTCGAAGCGGCATATAGCCCTCGGTCGCGCCGTACTGCAAAAGAATATCGGATTTTTCACGGAGCAATTCGTCCGTGATGGTGCGGATGGTCTCACCGGGGAAGCAAGCCTTGGAAGGGTTGCCGCCACCAAAGGAAATAATAGCCGGGTCGCCGAGAAGCTTGAAAAGCTCTCTTATAGCGCTGCCGGACACGCCCTGCATACGTTCTGCGATCTGCATAATACTGAACCTCCGTCCTCAGACTCTGAAACTGTATCTCCATTGTAGCCTTTTTTTAACGCAGTTGCAAATATATTTATTTGATAAAAAATAAAAAAACAAAAAGCGGGGGAGCGCCCCCGCGAAATAGGCTAAAACAGCGCCTCAAAGCTCGCCGCGCTCGATCAGCGCGTTCAAAAACTCCTTTTGAAGCATCGCATAAAGCTTCTCGCTTCGCCATTGCTCCTTCCCGCGCACCTTGGTGTAAACGCTTTTCTTCGTTTCGCCCTCCTTGCGCATCCCTATGCGCTTCATCACCGCCTCGGAAGCAAGGTTTTCGCTGTCGCATTTCGCGGTAATGCGGTGCAGATCGAGGTTCATAAATCCAAAACGCAGCATACCCTGCGCGGCCTCGGAAGCATAGCCTATGCCCCAAAAGCGCCTGTTGAAGATGAAGCCGAGATCACCCTGCTTAAGATCGTCGCTCAGGTGCAGCCCGACCGCGCCGATGGCTTCGCCGGAAGCCTTGAGGCACACGATGAACTCAAACCGCGTTCTCGCCTCCTCTATCTGACTTTTAAGGCGCGAGGCAACGA
>Ga0256404_1004197_pt1 | contig 27570 bp, 23 predicted proteins | sample RumenRJG_01DNA_FD_185990 | JGI IMG/M metagenome (GOLD analysis project Ga0256404, IMG submission 185990) | Bovine rumen microbial communities from Lethbridge, Alberta, Canada - RJG_01 | ecosystem: Host-associated > Mammals > Digestive system > Stomach > Rumen | place: Canada: Alberta | collected...
ACCGCCATGGCTGCAAACTTCTACCGATACATCGTGGCATTGCCGCTCATGGCCGTCCTCTTTGGAATCAAGGCCACGGACAGGGTCAAGAGTTTCCTGTTCAGATTCATCGCCGTGCCTGCCAAGGGGGTCAGAACGGCAAGGCAGTACAAACTCAACATCTACTCCAATAAGCCATACAATCTTATTTGGGAACACGGATAAAACAACATCCTTCGCTGATGCTTTGGTCTAAGCCTCTTGACCTTACGGGGTAAGGGGAAACTGGCTTATGTCCGGTCGGATTACACGCTTTGATGGCTAAAAACAGACAGACATGTCTCAAAGGACGGCAAGACTAGACCATTGAAAAATTATCTGCGGATTTTAGGAATAAGACCACAAATAGTAATAATAGTAATCGTTTCATATATTGATGTTGGTTTGTAGCCAAGTTAGTTTCAACCGGCAAAGATACCCGCTGTGCATTTATTCTCCTGCACTTCTTTCGGCTATGCTGCTGCCATTTCTTCTCCTAATTTGTGAATGTGGTCAAGAATTTCCTGTTCACGCTCCTTTGAGGGCTTTTTAAATCCATTGATATAGTTTCGGAGCAACGTGGGATTCATGCCTATTCGACGAGCAAACTCAGCCACATTGATTTCTTTATGGGTGAGGAAGAAGCGTTGCAAACCACTCGGCTCGGCATCCTCATATTCAAAACTCTCAAAACTGATATCCTCATCCAGTTCACGCCAATGAATACCATCGAAGCCAAACGTATACTTGCTTCGCGCTTCATCATTAGCCTGCCTTAACCTAGGATACCACAGCAACGACTGCTTATACTCTTTTCCTTCTTCGTCTCTGCCATAAATATAATCGGCATCAAACCAAATTTCCTTAATCTTCATACGCAATCTTCCTTATTTTTCAAAATGTTCTTTCCACCGATTGATGATAATGTCAGCATTCTCGTCAATCACCTTCTTTATCTTCTTATAGTCATTCGCTTTGATACCTTGCTTTTCGAACAATTCGAACTCAGCACCATTCCAGATAAATTTGGCCATGCCACCATTACCCTCAACATGTACGTGAAGCGGCTCATGTTCTTTACTGTAAAAGAAGAACGAGAATCCATAGAATCTGAATACTTCTGGCATATTTCCTTATGTTTATTGTTTCTGTGGTGCAAATATAGGAATTATTTTCGATACCTCCAAATATTTCAGAACTTTTTATTTCTTTCCTTCAACAATTCTGATTTCTATAACACGGGGACTTTCTGCGAGAGTGTGGCGTTGCAATCTTAATCATAGCTTTTTCTCCTTTCATCATCCCTTCGCTCTGTTATGTGTCTTGCACAGCATCTTGCAGTTTTCGATATCCGTTGCACCTCCTTTGGGACTCTCCGAGACAATGACGATACATGACTTCTTCGGCTTTATGCTGGCAGGCATAGTGGTGCGATGGAAAACCACGATTTATTGACTCAAAGTGACAATAAATAGAAGAAAAATATTACCTTTGCAGCAGCAAACATTATTATCAACGAGATATGAAGAAACTACTGATCGTGGCTTTGCTGATGACCACCACCAGTTGTATGGGCCACGGCCCGTTCTGAACCAGAGCAAATCCGCCCAAGGCCATCACGGCCTCGGGCGGATTTCTTCCTGCACAGAACTCTTAATGGATTTTTATCTAACCCACGACCAAAGAGAATCGCAATCCAAGCGCATTGGCAATGAGCATGAACGTAGAAAGTTGCATGTCCGTCTGGCCTCGTTCCAACGATGATATATACTCGCGCTTCTTGCCGATACGCTCTCCCAACTGCTGCTGGGTCAGTTTCTGACGCTTGCGCTCGTCACGCAACAGCTCTGCATAATACCAGGCTTCCGCCTTCGCCTGAAACTCCTTGCGTGACGGTGAACCTACAGGACCGTACTTCTCAGTCAAGCGGTCATCAATTTGGGGCAATTTAGCCCACTTCTCTTCACTAATCTTTATCATAAACTGTCCTCCCATTCTTTTAATAGTCGTTCTGCTTTCTTGATCTCAGCAGGGTACTGCTTCGTACCCTTTTCCACAAACGAATTAAGCATAACCATACGATGACATTCCATAAAATTGTCTGCGTCAATGGCGAATAGTACAGTACGATACTCATTGTTGCCGACAGACACGCGCATTTCATAGAACTCTGTTTTCTCAAGACGCTTGACAAACTTCGTACTGACAACGTATTTTGTCAGCAGGATTTCGAAGACATAATCATATTTGTCTTTTATCTTCTGAGGCAAGTTTTGATAGTATTCGTCAAACTCCTTCGTATAGGTTGCTGTTCTAATTCTATCGTTCATGTTGCAAAAGTAATATATTTATTCCAATTCTCCAAAGAATTTGGAAGAAAAATATTCTTTTTAAGAATTTGTCTTTTAAGCAAATCCGCCCAAGGCCATCACGGCCTCGGGCGGATTTTTCCTGCACACAACTCTTTTTACCTGTAACTAAAAACTATAACTGTGAAAACTAACTAACCGTGAAAACTACTAACCTGAATTTATTTGATGATTAATTTTTTGCCATTGATGATATAGAGGCCCTTGGCGGGCTGGCTGACACGGCGGCCCTGCAGGTCGAAACAGCTGCGAACAGTCGTCTTCTCAGCGTTAATAGCACTGATGCCCGTGCTGCTCTTCTTGACAAGTACGATGGCGGTGAAGTTGAAGGGCTCGCCGTCTTCCTTGTTGCACTGCACCATGAGGCGGTCTACTTCTGCCAGCTTTGCAGCCATGTCGATGTTCTCGATATTGAGCTCGGCATACTCGTTGGTCATGGTCATCGTACCCTGGTCGCCCAGCCTGCCGTCGTCGCCCCATTTGGTGAGCACATTGATGACGTAGTTAGTGCGGTTGGCCTCTGAATAGAAGCGGATGGCCTTGTAGTCGCTCCAGTTGATGCCGTCGAACATGGTCTTTGCCACCTCCAGGGTGCTCCAAGAGTCCATCCAGAAATAGCCAGTCCAGACAGTGTTGTCGTCGACACCCTCCTTGCCGTCGCCATACCATGCCTTGGTAGCTGTAAAGCCCGTGCCGCAGATTTCCAGACCTGATTCCTTCAGGCGTGCCAACATTCCCTTGGTGATGAATACCTCCATCTCGTGCTGGTCGGCATGGAGACGGTGTTCGTAGCGTGTACCCGGCAGCATACCGCCATTGCTGTGCAGCTCGATGACGTCGCCCGTAGCGTCTTTAAACTCGATAACTATCTTCTGGCCTACCTGTGCGTCAGCGAACTTAGCGGCTTCAATAGATAAGGTGTTGTCCCATTTCACTTCGTGGTTACCTTCCCACAGATCGGTGGCTGAAACAATGGTGGTGGTTGCCAGGAGGCAGAGGAGTAAAAATGCTTTCTTCATAATCGTTGTTGTTTTAAAGTTAATACTGTTGTTTTGTTGCTGCAAAGGTATGCCTTCTGCACAACATCGGCTATAAAGTATGTTACATGGAGAAAGAAAAATCGTTCAATGTAACATTTTTCAGATACATTGAACGATTATTATCAGCTATTGCAGGAATCAATACTGGCTGACCCTCACGTCGCTGACGGTAATCGAGCCGCCATAGTTGTTGATGCTCCAGTTGTTCTTCTGAATGCCGTAGATGCGATTGGTGTAGCAGACATTGTCGTTGACATACATCACCATGACTGAGTTGTCGGTATAGATATCGATTTTGTAAACGTTGTCGGCCGGACGGGAGAATCCGTAGCCATCGATACCCTCGATGAAGCCTTTGCCTTCGCTGCCTTCCTGCTCGAAGTTCACCTTGCGCCAGTTCTCGTTCTCAGGATTGACCACCATGGTGTAGTACTTCTTCGCATCGGCATTGCGCACGAGTGAAATGCCGAACTTATCCCAGTTGTTAGAGGTGGTGACGGTGAAGGAGAGGTGGTTGTGATAGCCCAGGCGGCTGTAGAGCACGTAGGCATCGTCGCCTGTAAGTGTTCCATTGCTATATCCGTTGCTGGCCATCACATTGGTGCTCTGTGTCTGGCTGTATTTGCCACTCATGGCAGGCACGGCACCCAGTGTCAGCGTGCCGTCGGCATGCTGGATAATCTTGTGGCATACCATGGCTCCAGACCAGTTTGGCTCTTTGCCTGCGCCACCACCCACACTAATGTTCTTCTCGTCGATATCGCTGCCTGAGCGGTAAGGACACCAGCCCCAGATGTAGCGGTCAGTACCGTTGCTGGCCGTCTTGCCGGCATAGAAACCACGGCCGTCGAGGTCGCCATCCTTGTTGTCGGGCCAGTTGCCGCCAGGGTTGTTGAAGCACGCTTTCAGCGCTTCCCACGACGTGGCCTTCATGTACTTCACACGACGGCTCCAGTTCTGCTTGTCGGAGTCGCTGTAGATGAGATACCACCAGTCGCCCATCTTGAAGACGTCAGGACACTCGCACATGCGGTCCCATACCATATTGAACTGGCCTACGTGCTCCCATGTCTTCATGTCGCTGGACTTGAACTCGGCAAACTTGGGGTCGCCGCCGTAGCTGGGATAGGTAGAGATGACCATGCGGTAGAGTCCGTCGTCGGCTACGAAGATCTGTGGGTCGCGGAAGTCATGGCCCGAATAGCCGTAGGTTGGACCGCTGAGCGTCCACAGGTTGTCCTTCGTCCACGTCTTGAAGTCGGGTGAGGTGGCGCGCATGATGACCTCGCGGTTCTCGCAATTGCCATTATGGCCGGTGTAGTAGATATAGTACAGACCGTCGTCTTCGTTATAATAGCAGCAGCCCGTACCCAGTGCAGCATCCTGCTGGTGGTCGTTCTCGCCAATGGGCAGTATCTCGCCTAGCGACTGATAGTGGGCACCATCGGTGGTGCTGACGCCCCAATAGGGGTGGAAGCGGAATGTGCTGTTGTTGTCGTACTCCTGCAGATAGAGCACCTTGAAGTTGCCTGCTTTTTTGTCGTAGAACGGCATGGGGTCGCCCACGCGTCCGATAGTCGGCTTATAGTAGGTGGAGAAACCTTCTTCGTCAACGGAGATGTAACGCTCGCTGCTGCCATCCCAGTCCTTGGCGGGGTCGCCTACAACTTTGTCGTCGCTGCATGCCGTCAGCGCAAAGGCTGACAGCATGAGAAGTGTGGCAGAATATATCATTGTCTTCATAATCGTCTTTTTTTAAAAAAATATCAATTCTCAATTCTCAAATCTCAAACCTCAAACCTCAATTCCCAGTAAGGTAATGGTAGGCGTTGAGCAGGATGGTGCCCATATTCTCGTGATAGACAGAGACGTACTCCGTCGTGGGCGAATACCAGTCGAGAAGACCAGAGCCGAGGCAGATGATGCCACCCTTGCCAAACTGACCGTTGGCGTTCTGGAGCTCCCACGACGACACTTCGTTGTCGTTGCCCACCAGTCGGCGTGCCTTGCCACCAGTCACTTCGTCAAACTTGCTGAAGAGTGCGGCACCCGAGACACCATCCCAGTGATACTGTGAGGCCGAGTTACAGATGGTGTAGTCCTTGTCGAGCGTGTAGATGGCCTCAGGATTGTTGGGATTGCTCACCAGTCCCTGCCATAGTGCGTGGCTCTTGTCGAAGACAGGCAGCGTCCAGGGGTTGTCGTCCATCTTTGGACCACCCTCACCGTTTCCGCCCCAGCAGTTGTTTGGACAACCGTCCTCAGGCATAGCACCTAATGCTGCGGCAAGGTCGACACCCATGCGCTGCAGGACAAAGGCACCACCACGCTTCCAATAGGCGTTGAGTACGGGCAGGGCCTCGATGGCACCCGGCTCACCATCCTTGAAGTTCTTCAGGGTGTTATAGGCAGGGGCCTGACGATGGAAGAAGATGAACTTACACTCGTCGAGGATACCCTCGCTGTTGGCAATGTCGTGCCACGACAGGTAGGCAGCGCCCTGGATGGTGCTGGTGAGCCATTTGGCTGCAGCTTTCTCCTCTTCGTTCAGTCCTTCAACCGTCTCTGCCGAGCCGACGAAGACTGCCGTAGGTCGCTGGATAAGGTCGATAAGGATGGTATAGGTGCTGACGGCAGTATTGTCGGTCAGGGTAATCTGGAACGGGTTGGCAGGGTCGCTGAAGTCGCCCGTCGATCCGCTGCTGGGGAAACACGTGGCATCTTCGCTGCAAGAAACCTCGAAGGTGGCGCTCGACAGGTCGATGCCGCTGGTAGCCAGCACGGATACCGTTACCGTCTTCGCCTCTTCGTTGATGGCACCCTTGATGCCTTCCAGTACGAAGTTGGTCAGCTTGGCCTCGTCGTTGCGGACGGCCAGGCGATAGTCCATTACCAGGCTTCCACTCATAATGTGAATGTTCTTGTCCGACTCCATGTTCAGGTGGTCGCCCACGTTGATGTTGCTCCTTGCACCTGAGGGAATCGTCATGCTGGTCACCACCATGTCGTTCTTGGTGTTGAAGGTGGCAGGCACCTTCACCTTAATCAGTCTGTTGGTCATGTCAATGGCACCCACGTACTCGTTGTTGAGTACAAGCTGTTGCACTCGGCAATCGCCGCTGACGTCCATGCTGCCCGAATTGTCTTCGTTGCAGGCCACAAACCCACAGGCTATAAGCAGCACGCCGATGATGTTTAATATATTGGTTTTCATATTTTCTTAGTTTTTCACTTTTCCCTTTTAACTTTTCCCTTTAATTACCAGTTACCACAGTTTTGGGTGTATTTACCGTTAGAGGCAGCCATCTGCTCGTGAGGAATGGGCAGATACTCGTTCTTGTTGGCCGTGAAGTGGGCGCCGGCAATGAATGGCATAATGCTGCCCTCGCTGCTGTAGAAGTTGTTGATGACGGTAGCGGCATCGCCCCAGCGTACCAGGTCGAAGAAGCGCTCGCTCTCCATAGCCAGCTCCAGGCGACGCTCCATCTTGATGATCTTTATGGCTGCGTCTTTGTCGTACGTGCCATCATAGGGTTTTACGTTGTAGCGCACGTTCAGCTTAGAGGTGTAGTTGGCAACGATACTGCTCGACTGCATGCTCTTGGCACGGTTGCGCACCTGATTGACCAGCTGTATAGCCTCTTTGGTCTGGCCTAACTGTGCCAAAGCCTCGGCACGCATCAGCAGCACGTCGGCATAGCGGAACACGATACGGTTCATCGATGATGCCCACTGGTTGTCAGCGTTGAAGAGGTACTTGTTGGTCAGTGCGGGATCGACACACTGCTTCAGGGAGATGAAATATCCGTAGCCACCATTTGAACGGCTCCAAGCACGGTTGGCCTCGATCTTGAACTTGGCGTCGGCATTGAACATGAACTGTGTGCCAGGCATGCCAACGGTGATAAAGAGTCGTGGGTCGACGGTCTGGGTAGAACCTACCTCGTAGTTGGTGGTGTTAGCGCTCTCGAACAGCGGATGTCCGTCCAAGTCGGTCTTATAGGCATTCACCAGATTGTGAGAAGGTTTATAGAAGTCGCAACCACCCAGGATGCCTTCGAGCTCAGGCGGAATCAGACGGTTCGAGAAGTTCAGGTTACCATAGTCAGTACCATCGTTGCAAGAGTACTGGATAGCCCAGATGCTCTCTATACCGTTCTCGTACAGCTCCTCGGGGCGGAAATTGTTGTGGAGGTCGGCCTCCATATCAAAGCCTGCCTGGCGATAGATGGTGAGGTTGGTATAGTCGACCACTTTCTGCAGGTCGTCATTGTTGATGCTCGTCACCTGATTGCTGGTGGCATCGTCCTGATGATAAGCCTTGTACAGATAGGTCTTGGCCAGGAAGGCAGCAGCGGCAGCTTTCGTGGGACGTCCCTTTTCGGCCTGAGTAACAGGAAGGTGGTTGTAGGCATAGTCGAGGTCGGCGATGATCTGCTGCCATCCCTCGTCGTTCGAATATTCGGTGTTGGAGATGTTCTTGATGTCATCTTCCTGCAAGCCGGGCTTGTTGACGAAAGGAATCTTCTTGAACAGGCGCTTCAGTTGGAAGTGGCCATAGGCACGCAAGAACAGCATCTCGGCCGTACGCTCCTGAATGGTCGTATTGTCCTGGTCGGCAGTGGCCAGCACACTCAGGCAGAAATTAATGCGTGAGAGATAGCGGTAGAAACGCTCCCAGATAGAGGCGAACGGCCAGTCGGTGGTCAGCACGCCAGTGGCGAGCTCCAGATTGTGGAAGGGAGCACCGTCAGAATAGTCGGAACCACCCACGTAAGCGTCGTCGGAGCGGGTGTCGTAGTTCCAGAGTGAGAACGAAGCGTTCATGTCTTCGATGGTGACGAGGCCGGCATAGGCAGAAATCAGCACGTTATCTACATACGCAGGATTCTTTACTTCCTCCTCGGTCAGCGTACCTTGTGGCACCTGGTCTTCCAGGAAGTCAGAGCAAGACCATAAACCGCAGATTACGCAGATTACACAGATAATTCTATATGTCGTTTTCATAATCGATGCTTTTTTTAGAATGAAACATTGAGTCCGAAAGTAAGGTTGAGAGGGATGGGGTAGCCGAAGCCAGGATTCTCAGGGTCGACGCCTGTGAACTTGCTCGACTTGATGGTCAGCAGATTCTGGGCAGAGGCATAGAGGCGGATGCGCTCCATGCGCAGCTTACTGCTAATGGTCTTGGGAAGGTTGTAGCCCAGCTGGATGGTGCGCAGCTTGACAAACGAGCCATTCTCAATATAATAAGAGGAGAGACGTCCCTCGTTGGCTGTATCCTTGGTGCTCAGTGCAGGGATGTCGCTGTTGGGGTTGGCAGGACTCCAAGCGTCGAGCACGCGTGTACCTTTGTTCATATAGGGCAGGTTGACCTCAGAATAGGAGTTCGACCAGAAGTCGCTCTGCGTCTTGTAGTCGTAGCAGTTGACGTCAACACCCTGTACACCCTGCCAGAACATGGAGAGATCCCAGTCCTTGTATTGCAGGTAGATGTTCAGACCCCAAGTGAAGTCGGGTGTGGGATTGTAGATCCACGTCTGGTCGGCCTGTGTGATGATGCCGTTCTTATCGACGTCCTGATAGCGGATACGTCCCAGACCGGCACCCTCCTGCGAGGCATGGTCGTAGATCTCGTCTTGCGAGCGGAATAGTCCGTCGGCAACATAGCCGACCTCAGAGTACATAGGATGTCCGACAATGCTCTTCACACCGTTACCACCATAGGTGCCAGAGGCAGCCACGGTATCAGGTAGCTTCGTCACTTCGTTGACATAGCGGCTGATGTTGCCGTTGATGTCCCACGACAGTCCGCAGGGCAGCTTGTGGCGATAGCCTAACGAGAGTTCCCAACCGACGTTTTCTACCTCACCGGCATTGATCCACTGTGTGGCACCCTCACCCTGCGTGCCAAGACCTTTCATCTCGACCAGGATGTCGGTAGTCTTCTTATGGAACCAGTCGACGCTACCATAGATCTCGTTGCCGAGCAGGGCGAAGTCGATACCGATGTTATGCTGTGTGGTGGTCTCCCACTTGATGTCGTCGTTGCCAATCTGCTTGCGCACATAGCCGCTGGGCAGTGTGTAGCCGCCATTGGTGCCACCGATGTCGTAGACGGTGCCTGAAGCGCCAGAACCCCAGAGACCTGTAGTGACTACAGGAGCATACATCGTGTAGCGGGCGGTATTCGATATCTCCTGGTTACCGGTCTGTCCCCATGAGTAGCGCAACTTCAGGTCGTCGAGCCAGCTCTTGGTGCGCTGCATGAACTTCTCCTGGGTAATGCGCCAACCGGCAGAGACGGAGGGGAAGGTACCGTACTGGTTGTTATGGCCGAAGCGGCTCGAACCGTCACGACGCAGCGTGAAGGAGGCCATGTAAGTGTCGTTATAGGTGTAGTTGGCTTTTCCGAAGAATGAGACCAGTGAGAAACCGCCGCCCGAGCCTTCGGCAATCTGACGGCCCGAGCCTGCCGACGGCCACATGTAGTCGGTGGTCAGCACGGCCATGCCATAGCGGCGGGCATTGCTCCAGTTGTCGTCAGTGCGGTTCAGCTCCACACCAATCAGCGCGTCGGCACGATGCTTGCCAATCTCCAGATTGTAGGTGGCAATGGCGTTCCACATCCAGCGCATGGCATGCTCCTGACGCATCTCAGCAGCGGTCTCAGCATTGGCAATCTTACCATTGACAACAGGGTAGGTGAAGTTGCGCTGCTGCTTCTGGCTGTAGTCCACGCCGAGGGTAGAGCGTACCATGAAGCCCTTGAACGGCTTGATGCTGATGTGGGCATCACCGAAGATACGCCAGAGGGTGTATTCATTGTTCTTAACTCTGGAGAGCAGGCTCAGCGGGTTCTCGCGCTCTGCGAAGGCTCCCACGGGCTGGGCATACTCGCCATTCTCAGCATAGATGGGGAAGTTGGGATTGAACTGCAGGGCATTTCTGAGAATGTTGCCTGGAGCATCGACACCCTTGGTACGGTTCAGCGTGAAGTTCTCGCCGAGGGTTACCTTTCCGTCCAGCAGATTGTATTCGGTGTTAGCACGAGCTGAGAGACGATTGAAATAGGTGTCCTTGATGGTACCTTTGTTGTCGTAGTAGCCAATAGAGAAGAACGAGTTGCCCTTTTCCGAGCCGTTGCTGATCGAGAGGTTGTACTGCTGTACGACACCTGTACGGGTGACCTCGTTGAACCAGTCGGTATCACCAGAACGTAGCGTACCGCTGTTGTCCAGGAACATGTCCATGGTCATGCCGTTGAGCTGCGGATTGCCGTTGCCGTCATAGGTCCAGTCGTAGTGATAGCCCACATTGTTGTTGTTGGGATCCTTGCCATCATTGACGTTAGCCTGCCACAGGGCTTGTCCCCACTCGCGGGCATTCAGCGTCTTAATGCGGTTGTTGTAGAAAGAGGCAGCCACAGAGGCGTCGAAGTTCACCTTGACAGTTCCCTCTTTACCCTTCTTGGTGGTGATGATAATCACACCATTGGCAGCACGGCTACCATAGATAGAGGCTGAGGCGGCATCCTTCAGCACCTGGATAGACTCGATGTCGTTGCCGTTCAACTCGTGCATGCCGGCCTTCGTGGGTACGCCGTCGATGATATACAGCGGGTCATTATTGTTCAAGGTTCCGATACCACGAATGCGAACGGTAGCAGCACCCGACGGATCACCATTGGCAGAGATGTTCATGCCAGGCACGCGGCCTTGCAGGGCCTTCATGGGGTTGTTCTCGTTCTGCTTGGCCAACTCGTTGACGTTGACCGTCGAGATGGCACCCGTCAGGTCGGCCTTGCGCTGAGTGGTATAACCAGTCACCACAATTTCGTTCAGTGTCGTGGCATCTTCCTGCATCGTCACTTGCATGCCGTCCTTGGCAGGCTGCTCGACAGTCTGGTAGCCGATGTAGGTAAACACCAGCGTCTTGCCGGCTTCTACCTTCAGCTTGAAGTTACCGTCGAAGTCGGTCAGCGTACCATTAGTGGTGCCCTTCTCCATCACCGTAGCACCGATGACAGGCCCCATGGCATCAGTCACCGTTCCTGTAATCTCTTGCGCGTACATTAATGTACATGCCGTGAGCAGCAGGAAACTCAGAATGAATCGTTTCAGATGTTTCATTTGCTTTTACTTTTTGGTTAGTACTTGAATGAATTTCTGCTGCAAAGATAGGCTGATTTACAAGTACCGGATGAAAGAGATGTTTCAAGTGGTAGAAAAAATCGTTCAATGTAACAATAGTGTTAGGCATTGAACGATTTTTCTCATTTTCTCATTTTCTCACCTTCTCACTTTCTTATGTCACCTGGCAACTGACCATATTCTTCCTTGAAGCATTTGGTGAAATACGAGGGGGCAGAGAAGCCTACCAGATAGGCTACCTCACTGACGCTCTTGTCGGTAGTCATCAACAACTGGTAGCCTCGCTTCAGGCGAGCTGTGCGTAAGAGTTCAACGGGCGTGGAACCTGTAAACGACTTTACCTTGCGGTAGAGTTGCACGCGGCTGAGATTCATGTCGGCAGCCAGGTCTTCTACGCTGAGCTCGCTTTCGTCCAGACGCGCCTCTACGGCCTCCTTGAAACGGGCAATGAAAAGGGACACGGCAACGGGTTCATCCTCTGGGATATCCTCATTGCTCTCAGCAGTCTCTGGCATGGTTTGAGGAATATCTTCCGGCTTCATGTTCCATAAAGTGTTGACAACGTGCTCGCGCTGCATGGCGATTATCTTGAGGTGATAGAGGTAGAAGAGTATCATCGTGACCAGCAGAAGGACGATGACCCCAACAGCCATCCAGTTGATGACATGCTGGGTATCAAGCTGTTTGAGGTAGTCGTCGGCACGGCTGTGCAACTGGTCAAGATAGGCTGACTGGCGCATGATTTCCTCGTTCTCCATCAATAGCACGCGGGCATTGTCGCGAGTAACGAGGGCCGACATCATCAGGGTTTCTTTCTCGTAGGGCTTTCCGTCGAGGATGTCTGCAGCCAACTGAATCAGTTGGTCGCCATGGGTCGGATAGATATATGAGGCGTCAAGGATGGAATCACGTACCAACTGTATGCCGCCATTCTCGCCAGGCAGGCCGTCGATGCCGCAGATTTGAAGCCCCTTGATAAGGGGCTGGCGTAAGCCAGGGTTATCTGCTGTTTGCTTTTCAATTTGCTCTATTATTGCTTTGCGCGCACCCATAGCCATGCGGTCGTTTTGTCCGAAGACGAAGTCAGTATGACTGAGATCGCCTTGATAATCCTTTACAGCCTCGTAGCCGCTTTCTTCTGTCCAGTCGCCTTGCAGGCTGGCTACGATGGTGATGTCAGGATAGTCCTTGAGGGCATCGGCAAAGCCGTTGTGACGCTCGATGGCTGGCGACGAGCCTTTTAATCCCATGATTTCCATCACGCGCCCTTTGCCGTGCAGCTGTCCTGCGATATATTCGCCCATCACGCGTCCCATCTCGTAGTTGTCGGCACTGATGAAGGCGGTGTATTTCTTCGAACTGGTCTTGCGCTCAAAGACAATGACAGGGATGCCCTTGTCGTAGGCACGGTCGATGGCTGGCGAGATGGTGGCCACCTGGTTGGGGGCAACAATGAGCAGGTCAATGCCCGTTGCCACAAGACTGTCAATCTGCTGGACCTGTCGTTGGTCACTATCGTAAGCTACGGCAAATCGCAGCTCCACATCGCCCTGCAGATAAGCACCCATGCGCAATTCGGCATTCTGCTTCTCGCGCCAGATGTCTTCTGAACACTGCGACACACCTATCACATAGTGTGGCTTTTGTCGCGTACAACTCGTGAGGGCTATCAGGAGTGTAAAAAGAAGTGTGATAGCTATAAGATTTCGTTTTGGCATAGTATAGAGTTTAGACGTATTATTTGATGACAACACGCAGCACGGACGGCGGACGGTGATACCCATTACGGATAGCTCAGCAGCTGCAGGGCACGCTGCAGGATGTCGCTCTGCTCGTTCCATACGGCAAAGTACTCGTTCATCGTCCACAGGTCGCGGGCTATGAGGGCCTTGAGCTGTTGGCGCAGGTAGACAAGGGTGCGCTGTAGCTCGTCGTCGTCCTTAGGACGGATGTTCTGCTTCTCGCCCTGTGCGATGATGTCGTCGATGACGCTCTGCGGTACTTCGAACTGCTGCTGGAAGTCGTCGAAGGTCTGGTATTGCTTCTTGAGCGCCTTGCGGTGCTTGTCGACATAGCGCAGATTGGTCTGGATGATGATGGTCTTCGCGGCCAGCTCGCGATGGAATTTGGTGTATTTCGTAGTGTCGAGCGGTACAAACTCGTCGGGCATGATGCCACCGCCGCCATAGACGATGCGATGCTCGCGCAGCGTCTCGTAGCGCAGTGAGTCGGCAAAGTGTACGCTGTCGGCCGACATCAGCTCGCCACTCTTCAGGCGGTTGATAACGTCCATGGCGTAGTCTTGCTTCTTGCCTTTCTCGTAGGGCTTCTGGATACAGCGTCCTGAGGGCGTGTAGTAGTGGGCAATGGTCAGGCGTATCATCGAACCGTCGGGCAGGTCGATGGGTCGCTGTACCAGTCCCTTGCCGAAGGTGCGGCGCCCTACGATGATGCCGCGGTCGTGGTCTTGGATAGCTCCCGATACAATCTCGGCTGCTGAGGCGGTATAGCTGTCGACGAGTACGATGACCTTGCCCTGACGGAACAGTCCGCCACCCTTGGCCTTATACTCCATGCGCTTGGTGCGGCGTCCCTCGGTATAGACGATGAGGTCGCCCTCGTTCAGCAGTTCGTTGGCTACCTCGACAGCGGCCTGTAGGTATCCGCCGCCATTCTCCTGCAGGTCGAGCACGAGGGTCTGCATGCCCTGTTCCAATAGCGTTATCAGACTTGCGTGAAACTCGTCGGCCGTCGTAGCGCCAAAGCTACCGATACGGATGTAGCCCACGGTAGGCCGCAGCATGTAGGTGGCGTCAATGGAGTTGAGGGGTATCTTGTCGCGCTTGAACTTAAATGTCAGCGTGTCGGCAATGCCCGGACGTACCACCTGGAGGCAGACCTTTGTGCCCTTAGGTCCGCGCAGACGGCGCACGATGTCCTCTTGCGACATCTTAACACCCGCAATGACGGTGTCGTTGACGCTGACGATGCGGTCGCCAGCCACGATGCCGGCTTTCTCGGACGGGCCGTCGTTGATGGTCTGGATGACCAGCAGCGTGTCTTCCACGATGTTAAACTGTACGCCTATGCCCTCGAAATTGCCCTGCAGTGGCTCGTTCATCTGTTTCACCTCCTTGGGTGTCGAGTAGCTGGAGTGGGGGTCGAGCTTCTCGAGCATGCCGCGGATGCCATCCTCGACCAGCTTTTTCTCGTCGACGCTGTCGACATAGAGGTTTGATACGGCAATCTCGGCCATCTGCAGTTTGCGCAAGGGTGAGTCGGCACCCATATTGATGTGCATCTGGGCCGATGCAGTGATGAGGTGCAGCGACAAAATCGCTGCACACACTATTTTCTTATTCATAGTCGTATTCTTCGGGCTTGTCTTCCTCGATGACGAGGTTGTCGATGATGAAGTTCTGGCGCTCCATCGTGTTCTTACCCATGTAGTATTCTAACAGTTTCTGTACCTGGTCGTTCTTGTGCAGCGTGACCTGCTCCAGACGCATGTCAGGGCCGATGAAACCGGCAAATTCTTCAGGTGAAATCTCGCCAAGACCCTTGAAACGGGTAATCTCCGGGTCGGGCGCCAAGTCTTGAATAGCCTGAAGGCGCTCCTCCTCGCTGTAGCAGTAGCGGGTGATGAAGTCGCCCTTCTTGTCGTCGTTGCGCATCTCCTTGTTCTTGACCTTTGTCCGCTTGTTGCGCACACGGAACAGCGGGGTCTGCAAGACGTAGACGTGGCCTTTCTTGATGAGCTCTGGGAAGAACTGCAGGAAGAAGGTGATGATCAAGAGTCGGATGTGCATGCCGTCGACATCGGCATCGGTGGCAACAATCACCTTATTATATCTGAGGGTGTCAAGGCCTTCCTCAATGTCGAGGGCTGCCTGTAACAGGTTGAACTCCTCGTTCTCGTAGACCACCTTCTTGGTGAGTCCGAAGCAGTTGAGGGGTTTTCCGCGTAGCGAGAAGACGGCCTGCGTGTTGACGTCGCGGCTTTTGGTGATGCTGCCGCTGGCCGAGTCGCCCTCAGTGATGAAGATGCACGATTCCTCCTTGCGTTCGTTCTTCACGTCGGAGTAGTGGATGCGGCAGTCGCGCAGCTTGCGGTTGTGCAGGTTGGCCTTCTTGGCACGTTCGCGTGCCAGTTTGGTGACGCCGGCCATTGCCTTACGCTCGCGCTCGCTCTCCTTGATCTTGTTTTCGATGACCTCTGCCACGTCCTGATGGATGTGCAGGTAGTTGTCGACATGCTGCTTGATGAAGTCGCCGACATACTTGTTGATGGTGTCGCCATCAGGAGCCATCTGTGTGGAGCCGAGCTTGATTTTCGTCTGACTCTCGAAGACGGGCTCTTCGACATTGATGGCGATAGCGGCTACGATACCTGTGCGGATGTCGCCATACTCGTACTTGCCAAAGAACTCCTTGATGGTCTTGGCGATATGCTCCTTGAAGGCACTCTGGTGGGTACCGCCCTGTGTGGTGTGCTGACCGTTGACAAACGAGTAGTACTCCTCGCCATACTGGTTGGCATGGGTGAAGGCAATCTCGATGTCGTCGCCCTTCAGGTGGATGATGGGGTACAGCGGGTCGTTGGTCATGCGGTCTTTCAGCAAGTCTTCCAAACCGTGGCGCGACAGAATACGCCGACCATTGTACATGATGGCCAGTCCTGTATTCAGATAGGTGTAGTTGCGCAGCATGTTTTCCACGATTTCATCGTGAAAACGGTAGTCTTTGAACAGCTTTGCATCATCATCGGGCTCGAAGTAGATATAGGTGCCGTTCTCGTCTTGCGTAGGTTCGGTGACGTCGCTCACCAGCTTGCCACACTCGAAGGCGGCCTTGCGCACCTTGCCGTCGCGGAAGCTATGAACCTCGAAATGCGTCGACAGCGCGTTGACGGCTTTCACACCCACACCATTCAGTCCGATGGACTTCTTGAAAGCTTTTGAGTCGTACTTACCACCCGTGTTCAGCACACTGACGGCCTCGATCATCTTGCCTTGCGGAATGCCGCGTCCGTAGTCGCGTACTGAGACGCGCAGATTGTCCATGATGTTGATCTCGATGCGGTCGCCGGCCTTCATCTTAAACTCGTCTATCGAGTTGTCGATGACTTCCTTCAGCAGCACGTAGATGCCGTCCTCAGGGTACGAGCCGTCGCCCAGGCGTCCGATGTACATACCTGGACGCAGGCGGATATGCTCCGTACCGGTTAGGGTTTTAATGTTGTCGTCGCTGTAGTCAACCGTCTGCTGGTTGTTTTCTTGCATGGTATATTCGTCGCTCATAACTTCTTTTTATAACATCTTCTGCGTTTATGCTGTATGTGTTCCAGATACTGCCACTGGCTCTGCACCTGCTCGTTGGTCTCCATCTCCACATTGGTCTCGCCCCACTTGAATCCGAACTTCTGATAGATGGGGATGAGGTCGTAGAACAGTAGGGCGTTGGCGCCTTTCTTCTGGTATTCAGGCAGGAAGCCTATCAGCATCAGGTCGAGGCATTCGGCCTTGTGGAACTTCAGCGCCTTCAGGCAATGCCACCAGCCGAAGGGCCACAGGCGTCCGTTCTTGCACTTCTGCAGGGCACGCGTCATGTTGGTGATGGAGATGCCCACGCCGATGACCTCGTGGTTGGGCGTGTTCCAGTCTTCTATCAGACAGAGCATGTCCATGTCGAGCATGGGGAAGTACATCTTCAGGTACTCGTCGATCTGGCGCTCCGTCATCTGCGAGTAGCCATAGAGATGGCCGAACGACTTGTTGACGACGTCCAACACCTTGCGGCCATACTGCTCCTTACCAAAGACCTGACTACGCTTGGGGTGAACAGGGTGCAGGTTATAGCGTTTCATCACCATCTCGGCCACCTTGCGGAACTTCTCAGGCATACCCTCCTTGGGCACGATGAGCTTGTATTCCACGTAGTCGTTGTCTTTCTCGAAACCTCCCAGCTGTTCGATGTGCTGGGGGTAGTAGGGGTAGTTATAGATGGTGGCCATCGTTCCCAGCTCGTTGAAACCTTCGATGAGCATACCTTCTGGGTCCATATCGGTAAAGCCCAACGGGCCTACAATCTCAGCCATACCCTTCTCGCGACCCCATGCCGACACGCTGTCGAGCAGGGCTTTCGACACTTCTATATCGTCGATAAAATCAATCCATCCGAAGCGAACGGTCTTACGTTCCCAACGGTCGTTGGCGCGATGGTTGATAATGCCGGCGATGCGTCCGACGACCTTCCCGTCCTTGTAGGCGAGAAAATATTCTGCCTCGCAGAACTCAAAGGCTGCGTTGCGGTCTTTCCTAAGGGTGTGCAACTCATCGGTATACAAATTGGGCGCATCATACGCGTTACCCTTGTACAAATCGTAGTGCAGCTGGATGAAGGCATCAAGCTCTTTTCGGGTGGTAACTTTGCGAATCTCTATTGAAGACATCTTTTCAAAAATAATATTATCTTGCAAAGATAAGGAAAAAGTGTGAGACGCCCAAAATATTTAACCTATTTTACGGCAAATAAACAGCTGATGTTGCTTATCGGCTGTCGTCGTGGCGAAGATGTAGGTGTCGCCACCGTCCTTCAGCTTCAGCTTTTTTCGCAGCTGCTCGGCCGTCATGGGGAAGTTGCGGACTGCAATATTGGCCCGTTCCAACGAACCTGCAGCCACCTTCAGCGCTTTGCCATTTGCCGATGAAATGGCCAAAATTTGAAAGCGGCGACCAGGGAAATCCACGATTTCATCGGAAGACAGGAAAAGATGGGAGTTGGCAGAAACAGGCCAAACGGGGAATTTTGCTGCCAGCGCATCGAAGCAGCCGGCTTTCATGATGCTGGCATTGGGCTCGTAGAGGAAGTGAGAAGGTGAGAAGGTGAGAGGGTGAAAGGGTGAGAACTGCCCCCCATACGACGTTTCAAACAACTGTTCACCATCTTTACTGAAGTTGACACACACCACACGCAAGTCTGATTGCAACGCCACACTCCGACCACAGGTCGGAGAATGCACTTCTTCAAGCACCAGCAAAAGCTCCTTGCACTCGTTGTCAACGCTGACGATGTGAACTTCGTTGACGCTCTTCAGATCGCTGACGGCTTTGTGCCAGTCGAGCATTGGCGAGAGCTTGAGTATCACCTTCGTGGCCTTCTGCATCAGCAGAGGTAGCAGTTCCAACACGTTGGGCGTACAGTCCTCAATGCCGTAGGTGCGTCCGCCATGTTCGTTGCGGCGGGCTGGGTCGAGGAAGATGACGTCGGCATGTGGCATCTCGTCGAGATAGGTGGCCGCGTGGCTGCAACAGACGTTACAAGAGTGATCTAACGTGCGGAAGTTCTCTTCGACCAGTGCGCAGAGGTCGACGTTCTGTTCGACGTAGGTACGATGGTCAAAGCCTTGCGACATCCAGTAGAAGTCGACGCCCAGGCCGCCAGTCAGGTCTACGAATGATTGACTATTTGACGATTTGCTATTTACTATTTGGGCTTTATAGCGTGCCGTCTGCTCTGACGAGCACTGCTCCATATTCAGATGGGGAGGGTAGACCACACCTTCTACTGCCGCCCAGGAGGGCAGTTTGTGGCGTGCCGTCTGTCTGCCTACAATCTGTTGCAGTGCCATAGGCAGGTCGACGTCCTCGTCTTTCGTTCCTTGCAAGGCCAGTTTCCGTACGTCGCCGTCAGCGTGCTTCCTAACGAAGTCCCATGTCTTTTCGTTGATTAACATGCTGCAAAAGTACACAATTTTTCTTAATTCTTAATTTTTAATTCTTTTTTATTTGTACCTTTGTAGCGTATTAATACATTATTTATATGAAAATAGCTTTGATCGGCTACGGTAAGATGGGCAAGATGATAGAGCAGATAGCCCTCAGCCGTGGTCACGAAATTGTGAGTATTATCGACATCGACAATCAGCAGGACTTCGACTCAGAGGCCTTTAAGAGTGCTGATGTGGCGATAGAGTTTACGGCTCCGCAGGCCGCTTATGGCAACTATCTGCGTGCCTTCAAACACGGTGTAAAGGTTGTTTCTGGATCGACTGGATGGATGAAGGAGCATGGCGACGACGTGCGTCGTATGTGTTCTGAGGAAGGACAAACGCTGTTCTGGGCGTCGAACTTCTCGATTGGCGTAGCTATCTTTAGTGCCGTCAACAAGTATCTGGCAAAGATTATGAACCAGTTCCCACAGTATGACGTCGAGATGGAAGAAACGCATCATGTTCATAAGCTCGACCACCCCAGTGGTACAGCCATCACGCTGGCCGAGGGTATTGTGGAAAACATCGACCGCAAGGAGGCATGGGCCGAGGATACTACCGACCCCAAGTTGTTGCGCATTGACCATATCCGTCGAGGCGAGGTGCCTGGCATCCACACGGTGCGCTACGACTCTGAAGCCGACATCATCACCATCACTCACGACGCCCATTCGCGTCAGGGCTTTGCCCTTGGTGCTGTGCTTGCCGCCGAGTATACCCATGAGCATCAGGGACTGCTGACCATCAGCGATATGTTTAAATTCTAAATCATGGAAAAGAGAGAAAAGAAAAAGCTGAATATGAAGGTGCAGTGGGCGAAGTTCATCGTCGTACTGCTGTGTTATCTGGTATTCCTCTACTGGGTAAAGTCGTGGCTGGGCCTGCTGGTCGTTCCGTTTATCTACGACGTTTACATCACCAAGAAAATCAAGTGGCAGTGGTGGAAGGATGCCGAGGGTCCCGTCAAATGGGTAATGTCGTGGGTCGACGCGCTGGTGTTTGCACTCGTAGCCGTCTACTTCATCAACCTCTTTTTCTTTCAGAACTACGTCATTCCATCGAGTTCGCTGGAGAAGTCTCTGTTGACGGGTGACTACCTCTTCGTGTCGAAGATGAGTTATGGTCCGCGTATTCCTGAGACACCGCTGACAATGCCCTTGACACAGCATACATTGCCGCTGTTCGAGTGCAAATCGTACATCGAATGGCCCCACTGGGACTATCGTCGCGTAAAAGGTCTGGGCAAGATAAAGCTTAACGATATCGTGGTGTTCAACTATCCTGCTGGCGACACCATCTGTTCGGATGCTCGCTATCAGGCTTACGACTTCTATCAGATGTGCTACCAGATGGGTTATCAGATGTATCCGCAGCGTCCTAATCCTGACTCGTTGACGCAGGAGCAGTTGCCGCTGTACTTCAACACCATCTATCAGGCTGGCCGTCAAGAGATTGTCAATAACCAACAGGAGTATGGCGTCATTGATACACGTCCTGCCGATCGTCGTGAGAACTACGTCAAGCGCTGCGTGGGACTGCCTGGTCAGACGCTGCAGATCAAGGACCGCATCGTCTATATCAACGGCAAGGCCAACAAGGAGCCAGACAATGTGCAGTATACGTACTATGTCAAGCTGCGCCAGCGCCTGACCGACGAGCTCATGCAGGAGCTGGGCATCACGATGGAAGACCTGACCAGCCTGAATACCAATGGCTATATGCCGCTGACCAACCGTGCCTATCGCGAGTTGAAGAAGCGTACAGATATCGTAGAGAGCATCGAACTGAACAAGGATGCCAACGACCTGGACATCTATCCGCTGAACGGCAATATGCACTGGACACGCGACAACTACGGTCCTATCTGGATTCCTGCCAAAGGCGAGAGCATCGACCTGACGCTGAAGAACCTGCCTATCTACGAGCGTCCTATCCGTACCTATGAGGGTAACACCTTGGAAGTGAAGGACGGCAAGATATTCATCAATGGTCAGGAGACCACGAAGTATACGTTCAAGATGGACTATTACTGGATGCAGGGTGACAACCGACATAACTCGCTGGATTCGCGCTATTGGGGATTTGTACCTGAAGACCACATCGTAGGTAAGCCTATCTTCATTTGGTGGAGCAGCGACCCCGACCGTCGTGGCTTCTCAGGTGTTCGATGGAACCGCCTGTTCCGCTTTGTGGATAACATCAAGTGACAGTGAGAAGGTGAGAAAGATGGGAAACTGGCTGAAGTGTGTGATAGCATTTGCATCAGCATTCGCGCTGATGCTGGCTTTCCGTACTCTGGTCTTTTCCGTTCATAGTGTCAGTGGCGACGGACTGGCTCCCCTCTACCATCATGGCGACCAGTTGCTGGTTAACCGTTGTAGCTACGGATTGCGTATTGCAGGAAACGGACTGTTACCCTACAGCCGTCTGCTTCGACAACCCGTAAAGAAAGGCGATATCGTAGCATTCTGCATCAAAGGCGATTTCGTCAACGGCCTATGCATAGCCCGTTGTGCGGCAGTTCCTGGCGATACAGTGAGCACGCTGGATGGCCCTTTGGAGGTGCCAGGACTGAAGACTTGTGCCAATGCTGACTATTATTGGCTGGAGGCCATCAACAAAATGAATCCTGCTGACTCGCGCCATCTGGGTTTCATTCCTGAGCGTGACATCATTGGCAGAGTGGTCACCACGTTGTATAATCGGCATCAACTCCCACTGCCATGATGACAGCCTTGTTGCAAACCACCTATTTCGGCCCAGTCCAGTGGTATCAGAAACTCTACCGCTATGACCATTGTCTGATAGAGCAGTACGATTCTTACCAGAAGCAAACCTATCGAAACCGTTGCATTGTGGCTACGGCCAACGGCCTGCAGGCTCTTACAGTTCCTGTAGAAGTGAATGGCGAGAAGTGTTTGGTGAAGGATGTGCGCATCAGCGACCATAATAACTGGAGGCGTGTCCACTGGAATGCGCTGATGTCGGCGTATAGCGAGAGCCCGTTTTTCGACTACTATGCTGACGATATCCGCCCTTTCTTCGAAAAGCGATACGACTATCTCGTGGACTTCAATGAGGCCATCCGACAGAAGATATGTGAACTCATTGATATTCACCCTGAGGTGGAATATACGACGGACTATATCAAGCAATATGCCGATGACTATCGTGAGATTATTCACGCCAAACATCCGCAACCAGACAGCGACTTCGAGCCTCGCCCCTATTGGCAGGTGTTCAGCAGTAAGCACGGATTCCTGTCGAATCTCTCGATACTCGACTTGCTGTTTTGTATGGGACCAGAATCAATTTTTTATCTATAAACTCTTTTAAAAACAACAAAACAAAATGAAAAAAATCAGTTTAAAAGTGGCTGTTTGCCTCACTGCAGGATGCTTCCTGTTCAGTTCTTGTTTTGTAGGTCAGTTCGGCCTCTTTAACAAGTATGTTGACTGGCAGACCAACATGACCAACAACAAGTATGTCAATGCCATCATCGCCTTTGTCATTGGCCCGATTGTGAGCTCAGTATGTCTGCTCGTCGACACCATCGTACTCAATACTGTTGAGTTCTGGTCGGGTTCCAACCCCGTAGCGTCTAACATTGGCAAGACACAGCAAGTGCTGGGCAGCGATGGCCGTTACTATGCCGTAACCACGCTGAAGGACGGCTATGATGTGAAAGCTCCTACAGGTGAGGTTACTCACTTGATTCACCACGCTGAGGATGACTCTTGGTGGGTTGAGCAGGACGGTGTACAGCAGGAACTGTTCCGCTATAATGCTGACGGCACTATTCAGACTACGATCAAGGGCAAGAGCCACATCTTCTCTCTCAACGAGGCTGGTGTATATGATGCTCGCATGGCGGCTGGCGATGGCCAGTTCTTTGCAATGAACTAAGGAGTATCAACAAAACGAAAAGGCGAGCTTGCATAGGTAAAAGTGTAGGCTCGCTTTTGTTATATTGGTGTTAAGGTCTTTAGCAGAAAAAAGGGGGTTAGACACAGGCACGCAACTGTTGGCGCATATACTTACGGGCTTGGCCGAGGCGGTTTTCCACTTGTTTATAAGGTAACAGCAGATTTTTAGCAATCTCACTAACTTTCATACCGTCGTAGATATGCAAACGGTATATGCGGCGGCTGTCTTCTGACAGACGTGCCAATGAATGTTCTATGCACTCTGTCAACAATCGGACGGAGACAATGGAAGCACAATCATCGACAACAGATCCACCTCTGACAGTGTGTTCATAGGTCTCGATGACATGTCTGCGACGATAGTAGTCGCTAGCAGCATGACGAGCCATGGTGTGTACCAGTGCAGGTAGTGTCTGGGGAGTGATGAGTTGACTGCCGCTGAGCAGGCGCAGGAACACGTCTTGTACCATGTCCTGCGCCTGTTCGGCATCAGCCGTTAACACCGTGAGGTACCTGACAAGGCCCTCGCGGTGCTGAGTATAATAGTCAGATAATAGTTGTTCCTTACTCATTGATAACCTTCTGAATCGTGCCGTCTTCGTTGTAGAACAGGCGCTGCACCTTCAGCGAACGCAGATGGGTGATGTCGTTAGAAGGTACACAGTCGTGGTAGAACAGATACCACTGTCCCTTATACTCCACGATACTGTGGTGAGTGGTCCAGCCTACAACGGGGTCGAGGATCACGCCCTGATAGGTAAACGGACCATAGGGGTTGTCACCAATGGCGTAGCACAGCAGATGGCTGTCGCCTGTAGAGTAAGAGAAGTAGTACTTGCCCTGGTATTTGTGCATCCACGATGCTTCGAAGAAACGGTGTGGGTCGCCGGCTTTCAGCGGCTGGCCGTCTTTGTCAAGGATAACAACGGCACGAGGAGCCTCGGCAAACTGCATGACATCATCGCTCATGCGTACCACAAAGCTGGGCAATGCAGGTGCATCAGGATAGGCGAAGAGCTGGGTCTTACGGTCAGGGGCTGGTCCCAGATCTACTGATGGCGCTGAGCCGATAACATTGTGGTATTCAGCAGGCTTTTCGCTCTTGATGTGGTCAATGGGACGATACCACTGAAGCTGTCCACCCCACAGGCCACCGAAGTAAACGTAAATCTGTCCGTCATCATCTTTGAAGGCGCAGGGGTCTATCGAACAGGAACTGCGGATGGGCTGCTCCTCAGGGATGAACGGACCCTCGGGCTTGTCTGCAACAGCAACACCCAGATGGAACACGCCGTTATAGTCCTTGGCAGAGAAAATAAGGAAGTATTTGCCGTCTTTTTCAACGACGTCGTTATCCCACATCTGCTTCTCAGCCCATGCTACATTCTTAACGTCAAGGATAACACCATAGTCGGTAGCGGCATCATTTTCTACATCGTCAAAAGAAAGCACATGGTAGTCTTTCATCTGAAAGTGACCGCCATCATCGTCGAAGGCGGCTCCAGCTTCCCAGTCGTGGCTGGGGTAGATATACAACTTGCCGTTAAACACGTTGGCTGAAGGGTCAGCCATATAGTCGCTGGGGAATAGATAACGTGGTAATTTTGCCATAATAGTACTTATTTATAGAGTTTGATAATTTCGTTGATAACAGGCTTCTCTTTATACTGACGGTCAAAGAGTAGGGGATAGTTGGTACGTCCCTTGATAGGCCAACCATTCAACCACGAGCCACCATCGTTGACACCCCACAGATTGATGCGTGAGATTTGGTGACGATGCTTGTAATAGATCTTGAACAGCTCCATCCAGCGCATTTCTACCTCTCTGGCTTTGCCAGCAGTCAGTCCTTCAACATAAGGGTTATACTTCTTCTGCAACTCGAAGTTCTGGGCAATGTCAGCACCACCGAAACCTTGTGGGTTAGGCAGTACGTTCAGATCCAGCTCAGTAATCATGACCTTCACGCCACAAGCAGCAAAGGCATCGATGCTTTTCTCGTATTCGTTGAGGTTAGGATAATCCAGACCGTTATGGCTCTGCATACCTACACCGTCGATGCGCAGACCCTTGGCCTTCAGGTTACGGACCAGTCGGCAGACAGCCTCGCGCTTGGCAGCGCCAGCCATCGAGTAGTCATTATAGTAGAGTTCAGCATCAGGGTCTGCCTCGTGAGCAGTACGGAATGCTATCTCAATGAATTCCTCGCCCAGCAGTCTGTAGTAAGGAGAATTGCGGAACGAACCGTCGTCGTTGATGGCTTCGTTGACAACGTCCCAACCATGAATCTGACCCTTATAGTGGCCTACTACCGTCTTGATGTGCTTGATAAGGCGCTCTTTCAGCACCTCTTTAGATGCTGGTGAGGCGGTATAGCCATTGGTGAACCACCAGTCAGGAGCCTGTGAGTGCCATACCAGACAGTGGCCCAGCACCTTCAGGTTGTGTTGATTGCAGTAGTTGACGAACTTGTCGGCCACACGGAAGTCAAAGATGCCCTCAGCGGGTGCCAATGACTCTGGTTTCATACAGTTCTCAGCGACAGCACAGTTAAAGTGCTTGTTGACGATGGCATCAGCCTCAGGAACCTGTCCGTCGCTCTGCCACTGGTTAATGGCTGCACCAATCAGACAGTATTTGCCAATAGCATCTTTCAGCCCTTGGGCCTGTATAAAGGTCACATAGCTTAACAGGAAGGCTGTTGACAGAAAAAATCGTATCTTCATTTATTTATTACGCTTTTCGATTTCCATGTTTATCTTATCAATGACCTCGTCACTCAACTCGTAGCGTGAGATGATGAACATGGCCAGACCCAACAGTAGGGCGGGGATAACACATACCAGCCACAGGATACCCTCTTCAGCAAAAGGAGTTTGGTCGATAGTCTTGCTATTGTAACCTACATAGGCCAATACAGCAGGACCAACAATGCTTCCGAAAGTCATACCAGCCTTGAAGAACAAACCTGTTAAGGCGTTGACGATACCTGAGATACGACGACCTGTGGTGTACTCACCGTAAGAGATAACCTCAGGAACTAAAGCCCACATATAACCTGTAGCCACGATGACACCTGTGCTCTTGATGAACTGTGCTACATAAATCATCGTCATGCTGGGCTGATCCATCTTAGAGATGAAGTATAGCATGGCCATACCAACAATGGCGGCACTCAGGAAGAGGTAAAACATATTCTTCTTACCGACCATTTGCTTGAACCAGGGAACAAGCGGCATGAATAGGAAGGCAGGGGCAGACCCCAAGGCCATGAAGATAGACAGTTCCTGAGCTGAGCCGTGTAGGTTGCTGTTCATGAAGTATGCACCAGCAGCATTACCTACTGACATCATTGCAAAAGCAGTGATGAAGAAGAAGGCGAGAACGCGCAAGGGGCGGTTGCGGAGGAATTCCATCCACAAGTCGCTGACCTTCACATCTTCAGTGGCTTTGGCATCCATCACCACACGCTCTTTACACTGTGAGAAACAGAAAGCGAGCAGACAGAAGCCGACGATAGCATAAATGGTCATCGTGGTGAACCATGCAGAAGGATCCTTTGGCAGACTGTCTGACGGTGCACCGGCAATCAGGGCGATGAACAAGGGCAGACCAGAGTTGACTGCCAGACCGCCGAGGTTAGCCATAAACATACGAACTGATGTCAGGATGGTAATCTCGTCAGTGTCGCGTGTCAGCGAAGAGTTCAAGGCTCCATATGGTACGTTGATGAACGTATAGAGTAGCTGCATAGAGATATAGGTCACGTATGCATATATCAGCGATGGGGCAAAACCATTATAGAAGCAGAGGATGGCAAAGCCCGAAAGTGGAATACCGACATACAATAGGTATGAGCGGTATTTACCATAACGTGGATTGCTTTTGTCGATGAGAGTACCTACGATCGGGTCCCAGATGACGTTGGCTACATTACCCACTAAGAACATGACAGCTACGGCTGATGGTGTCAATCCATAGATGTCAGTATAGAAGAACAGCAGGTAGGTGCAAATTACCTGAAAAATTAGGTTCTGTGCCAAATCGCCAGAACCAAAACCAATGCGTTGCAGCCAGGAAAGTTTATAAAAACCTTTGGCGCCTTGAGTTTCGTTAGGTGTCATTGTTGTTAGGTTGTTTTAAATTATTTTATTTTGCTGCAAAGTTACAATAATATAATGAAAGGAATACATTATATATGTTACAAAAACTTTCCGGATTTGTTACGTATGAAGAAAAAAGAGGAAATTATAATGTTTTTGGTATTTTTTTTCATAACTTTGCCATCATAAT
>Ga0256404_1004198_pt1 | contig 27568 bp, 30 predicted proteins | sample RumenRJG_01DNA_FD_185990 | JGI IMG/M metagenome (GOLD analysis project Ga0256404, IMG submission 185990) | Bovine rumen microbial communities from Lethbridge, Alberta, Canada - RJG_01 | ecosystem: Host-associated > Mammals > Digestive system > Stomach > Rumen | place: Canada: Alberta | collected...
AGGCAATAGAAAAGGCGGTTAGCGAGGGAATCCTTAGCGACTACCTTAGCAGAAAGACCCGGGAGGTAACAAACATGCTCTGTGCCAAGTACGACTACAAGATGGACATTGCCGTAAAACAGGAAGAGGCCTTCGAGGACGGGATGGAGAAAGGAATGGAGCAGAAGGCGGTAGAAGCTGCTATAACTCTGGTAAGGGAATTCGGCATATCCGTGGAGGAAGCTGCTGAAAAGATGGGAGCTCCCTTGGATAAAGTTTTGGAAAAAATGTCCAACAAAAAAACCGGGAGGTAACAAACATGCTCTGTGCCAAATACGACTACAAGATGGACATTGCCGTAAAACAGGAAGAGGCCTTCGAGGACGGGATGGAGCAAAGGGCTATTGAAGACGTAATAACATTGGTTAAGGAATTCAATATAGATCCAAAAACCGCAGCAGAAAAGATGGGTGCCCCTCTGACTAAAGTTTTGGAAGCCCTTTCTAAAGACAATCCAGAAGGAAAGGCACTTTATGATAATTATGGCTACAAGCTGGAAACTTCCGTAAAACAGGAAGAAGCCTTCGAGGACGGTATGGAAAAGGGAAAGCAGCAAAAGACCATCGAAGCAGTAGCAGGCTTATATCAAAACGGTGTATCTATAGAAGTAATTGCAAAGTCCCTAAATATGGCCACTGAAGATGTTCAAAAAATCATAAACAAGGGCTAACAAACATAGTCTTCAAAAATCACCCTGTATTTATCCATATTAAAGTTTCGCATTATTGAGGCTGAGTGTTTTTTTTGCTATAATAGCCGGACTTTTACAAAGAACATAGGATGTAGGAAAAATGAAAAGAATTGTATCAAAATTGTTTGCAGCAAGCCTTGCTTTAACAGCCACTGTTTGTATGTTTGCTTCATGCTCAAAAAAGAATGAGGCTTCGGCAGAAGGACCTTTTTCTTGCCTTTCGCAAAAAGGAAAATTCATTCTGGGGCTGGACGACTCCTTCCCACCACTTGGCTTCCGTGATGAAAACAACAACATTGTAGGCTACGACATTGACCTTGCCAAAGAAGTTGCAAAGAGACTCAACCTTGAACTTGTGTGCCAGCCCATCGAATGGAGCGCAAAGGAACAGGAACTTGCAACAAAAAAGATTGACTGCATCTGGAACGGCTTTACGATGACAGACGAAAGAAAAGACGCAATGGCTTTTACAAAGGCCTACCTTGACAATGCCCAGGTAGCCGTTGTGCGCATTGACGGTAACATAAATTCCCTGTCAGAACTTGCGGGTAAGACAATCGGCATACAGGCTGGTTCTTCCGCACAGGACGCTGTTGAAGCCATGCCAGAATTTAAGGCATCTCTTGGAGAAATTGTAGAACTTAAGGAAAACATTACTGCCCTTAACGACTTAACCCTTGGCAACCTTGACGCTGTAATTATGGATCAGGTTGTTGCAGGCTACAACATAACAACCTCCGGCAAGGCACTTAAGATTCTTTCTGAAGGACTTGCAAACGAAGAATATGGCGTTGCCTTCCGCAAGGGAGATACTGCCCTGCGCGACAAGGTTCAGGCGGTTCTGGAAGAAATGCAGAATGACGGAACTGTAAGTGCAATTTCTACCAAATGGTTCGGAAGTGACTTGTCTGTTATAGGAAAATAGGCATGAGGCCGGATTGTAGGGGCGGGCGCAAGCCCGTTGCCACCAGGCAATGAAGTGGGAAGGGACCCACGGCTTTCGCAGCGAAGCTTCAAGCGACCCCGGAAAGCCGTAATACGACAAATGGATGTTATTTTATAGAAGAAATCTGCAAAAACAAAAGCGCCGTCCAAAATCAAAAAAATGAAAACACAAATGATTGAGAATGCCCCGGAATTTTGCTATAATAAGTCATGGCCACACTGATTGATTATTTTGAAAAAATAAAGTTGGGCAAGCTCCTGCTTATCATGCTAAAAAGTTCCGGAGTAAGCCTTGAAGTCTTTTTTCTAACACTGATTTTTTCCATACCGCTCGCTCTTCTGATATGCATGGGAAGAATGTCGCGGGTAAAAATTGTTTCAAAACTTACCAATACTTTTTTGCTTATAATACGCGGAACTCCGCTTATGCTCCAGCTGATATTCGTCTACTTTGCACCGTCCGTTATTTTTCACGTGGGGCTTGGTCGTTTTGTGGCAGCAATTATTGCCATGGTTATAAATTACGCCTGCTATTTTGCGGAAATTTACCGCGGAGGAATTCAGTCCATTCCACAGGGACAGTACGAAGCTTCCAAAGTGCTTGGCTTTACCAAGTCCCAGACTTTTATGCGTGTGGTTCTGCCTCAGGTAGTAAAAAAAATAATTCCACCACTTGGCAACGAAGTTATTACGCTTGTAAAGGACACGGCTCTTGTTCAAGTTCTTGGTGTTGCAGAATTGTTCCACGTGGCACAAACTCAGAGCGGACGACTTGTAAGCGTTATGCCTCTTTTTATAGCGGGCTTGTTCTATTTTATAATGAACTGGGCTGTTTCCAAATCCTTTGACATTGCGGAGAAAAAACTTGACTACTACAAATGAAATTTTAAGGGTGCAGAACTTGAGCAAAAGCTTTGGTTCGCTTAAGGTACTGAAGGATATTTCCTTTACCGTAAATAAAGGCGATGTCCTTGGAATAATTGGTCCAAGCGGAAGCGGAAAGTCCACACTTCTTCGCACGGTATGCCAGCTTGAACGCGTTACCGGCGGCACTATAAGCGTATGCGGAGAGGCCCTTGTAAAAGACGGGATTTATTCAGACAAAGCGTCACTCCGCAAAATTGCCCTGAATGTAGGGCTTGTATTCCAGAACTTTAACCTTTTTCCGCATTTTTCTGTTCTGCAAAACATTACGGAAGCTCAGAGGGTTGTTCTTGGCAAAAGCAAGGAAGAGGCCAATTCTCTTGCCATGGAGCTTCTTGCAAAGATGGGGCTTGAATCCAAGGCCGACTTTTACCCTTGCCAGTTGAGCGGAGGCCAGCAGCAGCGGGTCAGCATTGCCAGAGCCCTTGCCCTAAAGCCACAGGTTCTTTTCTTTGATGAACCAACCAGTGCCCTGGACCCGGAGCTTACAGGGGAAATTCTTGCGGTAATACGGGAACTTGCAAAGACAAAGATGACCATGGTTGTGGTAACGCACGAGATGGCATTTGCCAGGGACACAAGCGACCACATAATCTTTATGGACGGCGGCATGATTGTTGAACAGGGTTCACCAAGCGACGTTATCAACAATCCAAAAGAGGAAAGGACAAAAGCCTTCCTTAAACGCTTTAATGACGTTAGGTAAGTGCAATGCAAAAGCCAGCCGGTTGTCAGCTGCTTGCCGGTTGCCATAAAACCGCAACTTCTTCGCTGAATAAAAGCGTTAATAAAAAAGCGCGGCCTGAAGCAACAAACCGCGCATATTCTTAAATCGGTATTTTTAACTTTTTTAATAAGAATACTTTTCAGCATTCATTAAAATACTGTAACAACGTCTCCGTTGGGGTAGTTTTCCTTTACCCAATCGCGTACCTTCTGAGTCTGGAGGGCATTTACAAGAGCCTTAAGAGCTGAATCGTTCTCGCGGCCTGCCTTTGTAACAACAATATTTACATAAGGTGAATCCTTTCCTTCTACAAAGAGACCGTCCTTTGTTGAATTAAGACCAACTGCAAGGGCATAGTTTCCGTTTATTGCAGCAGCATCAACGTCTGGAAGAACACGGGGAAGAGAAGCGGCTTCTACTTCCGTAAACTTAAAGTTCTTTGGGTTTGATTCAATAGAAACAGGAGTTGCCTCAAGGCCTGCATCAGATTTTAGGGTGATAAGGTTGGCAGCCTGAAGCAAAAGCAAGGCACGACCCTCGTTTGTTGGGTCATTCGGAATTGCAATTGTTGCACCTTCAGGGATTTCCTCAAGCTTGCTATACTTCTTTGAATAAAGGGCAAATGGTTCAATGTGGATTCCGCCAATGTCTACCAAGTGTGTTCCGTGTTCTGAATTGAATGAGTCAAGATAAGGCTTGTGCTGGAAGAAGTTGGCATCCAAATCACCAGATTCAACTGCTGAGTTAGGCGTTACATAATCATTGAATTCTATGATGTCCAATTTGATTCCTGATGCAGCAAGGTCATCTTTTACAAGATTCAGCAAGCCTTCGTGTGGAACGGGTGTTGCTCCAACTTTTATGGTTACAGAAGAATCCTTCTTTTTGCATCCAGAAAGCAATGCAATTGCAGAAATTACAGCGAGTGCTGTTCCAAATATTTTTTTCATATAAAGCTCCTTTTTGGGTAATTCCCTAGTAGATTGGTAGAGAATATATAACATAAACAAATATTTGTCAAGATTTTCAAACAAACGGAAAAAACCGAAAAGAAAAAGTATTCTTTTCTTCTTCTGGACGGTAGTCTTTTACGCTCTACCATACATTTTCACTCTAATCCGGCTAACATTCCTTTGCGCCACCGCCGTTCCGGGGTTCCAGCTTTCGCCTCCATTGCCTAACGGCAACCCGCCTGCGCGGGCCCCTCCATGGCGGCGTAAGTCCTTACCGGTTTGCAAACAGTCATCTTAGTAGGCTCAACGCAGCATTTATTCCGAAACCTGTACGTAGGGTTCGTCTATGACAATATCCTTGTAGATTTCTTTTTGACCATAAGAAAGGTGGGGATGCTTTTTGCCCTTGTAGTTCTGTCCAACTTCTATGCGGCGGATTACAAAAAAATTCCATGCAACGGGAGGAAGCTTTGCAAAAGGATCCTTTACGTTGGCAAAATTATAGGCAGCTTTTACGCAGCGCTCAAAATAGTCGCGCATGTCCTTTCCATACAAAAGATTTGGGCAGCCGTAGGTAATAAGGACAACCTTTCTGCCGCTGTCGGGATTGGCTTCGTCAGTTCTTGTGCGAAAGTTGAATTCCTCTGCGGCAAGATGGGCAATGGCACCTCCCATGCTCCAGCCTACAAAAACTATCTCGTAGTCGGGATATTTTTCAACCTGCTCAAAGAATTCCTTCATCACCTGCTCGGAGCCTGAATGCCAAACCTTTACAAAGCCGCCGTGTGCCTTGATTTTTTTTGACCCGTGCTCATAAGATTTTGTTACAAATGCAATGTCGTGTATGGCATCTGCAAAGCTGTGGGTGTCTTCAAATATCAGGTAAAGGATTTTTTCGTCATCATCCGCCGTTATGTAGTAGTTTAGCGATTTTCCTATTTCAAGAAAAAGCTTCCTCGAAATGCGGCACCTTTCAGAATATACAGTCCATGCCCTTAGTTTTTCCCTGCCCTGCCACGCTGAATCCTGCACATTGTTCTGTAAGGACGAAGGCGGCACGGTTGCGCAGGCAGCAAGGGCAACTGTAGAAAGTGCAATTAGAAGTACGGCCGCAATGAGGGATGCTTTCATCAGGATTATTTCTGGGCTTTTCCAAAAAGGCTTTCCCCGCAGTAGCTGCATGTGCCATTGGTTCCAACCCTTATGTGGCTTGTTCCACCGCATTTTGGGCATTTGACTTCCACAAAGCCAGTGCCAAGGTCGTCACCGTCGAGAGCATTGTCTATCTTAACGCAGGGTTTTCCTCCAAGCTGAAGGTTGCAGTTTTGGAAATATCCTTTTTTGAACAGAATATCCAGCTCCGGGAATATTTCAAAGCTTGGCTTATTCATCTGGGCCGAAAGTTCTTCCGCAGTTACGGTTCCGTCAACATCGTTTCCAAAAATTTTTTCGTAGCTCATTGCAGTTGATATTTCGCGATCCTTTTTTTTGCCGATGTATATCGGTATTCCACATGCAGCCATCAGTATTATGTAAACCGGCAGAATCTTAATGGATACTTTTTCCCCGGCTAGAGGAAAAAAGCAGCAAAGAACTCCCAATGCAAAAAAGCAAATTCCTATGAAACCCCACTTTACTAATTTGTCTGCAATTGATTCATATCTGTAAACCTGATCCATATTTAGGTATTTTGCCATCTTATTCCTCCTGGATTTTTCCATACAAGGGGTTGCCGCAGTAGCTGCACTTGCCGTGGCTGTCTGCCCTTATGCGGTTTGTTGCACCGCAGTTCTTGCATGTAACCTCAACAAAACCTGTGCCCAGCACTTCATTTCCAAGGGCGTTGCCTATCTTTACACAGGTATCTCCTTCCTTGCCAAGACTACAGTTCTGAAAGTAGCCCTTTGCAAAGAGGTCTTTAAGTTCGGCAAAGATTTTGGAACTTGGCCGCTTTAGCTGGGTAGAAAGTTCGTCTGCGGTTATAATTCCGTCGGTGTCGCTTCCAAAGATTGTTTCGTAGCGTCTGGCAGATGCTATCTCCCTGAACTTTTTTCTGGATATAAGTATTGGTATGGCAGAAGGAATCAGCAGTATGCAGGACATATACAGGGGATTCGTCTCCTTTTTTTCCAAATAGGGAGCAAGCATGGCCTTTTCTTCTTCTGTAAGTTTCACGTCTGAACTGGAAAGAATATCATTTCCTGTAAATTTCTTGTTTTCATCATTGATTTTGAACAATGAACCCAGTATTCCAATGCCAAAAAAACAAACAAGGACACAGCCCCACTTCATGAATTTTTTTGCGGACTTAGCTTCTTTTTCAATCCTGTCAAGGTTCAAGTACCTTATGCTAGCGTCGCCTACAGCCATTTTTTCTCCATAAAAACTGATTTATGTAAAATTATAACACGGCTTTTTTTTTCTGTCCATTTGCATTTTAGTTAGCGTTACCTTCTGGCCTTTATCCTTCCGCTGATGAAGGAACCCAATGCCTGTATTACTTCAACCATAAGGATGATTACGATTACGGCAGCAGCAAGAACGCGGGTCTCAAAGCGCTGGTAACCGTAGCTGTTTGCAAGCTGGCCCAAACCACCGCCGCCAACAACACCGGCCATGGCTGAGTAGCCAATCAGGTTTATTACTGTAAGTGTAATTCCGTCCACAAGGGAAGGCAATGCTTCGGGAATCATCACTTTAAAAATTATCTGCCTGTTTGTGGAACCCATGCTTCTTGCAGCTTGTATTACGCCAACATCCACTTCCTTTAGCGATGACTCGATTACGCGGGCAACAAAAGGTGCGGCGGCAATGCTTAGCGGAACAATCGTTGCTTTTGTTCCAATTGTCGTATGCACAATAAGGCGTGAAAGCGGGAACAAAAGAATAATCAGGATTATGAATGGAAAAGAGCGCACAATGTTTACAATGCGGCTAAGCACCTGGTTTAGTGCAGGCTTTGGAGCTATTCCGTTGAGAGGCTCACTTGTACACAAAAGAATTCCAAGCGGGAATCCTAAAAGCACGGAAAATATTGTGGAAAACAAAACCATAAGAGCGGTCTGCCCCGTTGCAATTCCCACAAGTCCAAATATTTCTTCCCAGCTTAACTTCATTTTTCTTCCTCCGCATCTTCCACAAGAATTCCCCTTTCCTTAAGATAGGCAAGCGCTTTCTGAACATTTTCCTTGGAACCTGTAATGTCGGTAATCATAGTGCCTATTTTTTTACCCGGCAGGTTTTGTATGCCGCCCGCACGTATGTTCAGGTCTACGTCTATTTTTTTGCACAAATCGCTTAGCACTGGCCTGTCCGTGTCGCTGCCAACAAAATGCAGAATGTATTTGCCACCGTCCTCTGACCAGCGCAAAATCTGCGGCTGAGCCTGAGTAATGCGGGAGATAAAATCCTTTGTAACGAGGGACTTTGGGCAAGTAAAAACATCGGATACGGTTCCCTGTTCCACAACGCGTCCGTCGTCTACAACTGCAACAAGGCTGCATGCATCGCGGACAACTTCCATCTGGTGGGTAATCATAACCACCGTAAGGTTCATCTTTGCCTGAATCTGGCGGATAAGGTCAAGAATCGACTGTGTTGTCTGGGGGTCAAGGGCACTGGTAGCCTCATCGCAAAAGAGGATGTCCGGTTCCGTGGCAAGGGCACGGGCAATTGCAATGCGCTGCTTCTGACCACCGGAAAGCGTGCTTACCGGAGCATCTGCCCTGTCTGCAAGACCTACAAGGTTAAGCATTTCCTTTACGCGGGATTCTATTTTGTCTTTCGGTGTATTGCAAATTTCAAGCGGATAGGCAATATTCTTTGCCGCAGTTCTGGAAGAAAACAAATTGAAATTCTGGAAAATCATTCCGATTCTTCTGCGCTGGGCTATAAGTTCATTTTTGCCCAGGTTGTCCACCTGCTTTTCTCCGTAAAAAACACTTCCCGAATCAGGCTTTTCCAAGAGGCTTATAAGGCGGACCAGAGTAGATTTTCCGGCACCGCTTTTTCCAATTATCCCAAAAATGGTATTGTCTGGAATTTCCAGCGAAATTCCGTTAACCGCATTCACAACGCCGTCTTTTGTGGAATAGGATTTTTTTAAATTATTTAGCTTTATCTGCATAAGACCCGTACTTCCCTTAATTATAACTTTATGATAATTTTTTTTTAGTGCTTGTACAAGAGCCCATATTTTTACGAGGATTCAAGGATGAAAGTAAGTCGCGAAAACTACAGGAAAATGAACAAAGGCTACAATGCAATTTTTGATGGCCTGCAGGAAATTGAAGACATTAGCCCGGAAATAAGCATGGCTATGAACCAGGCCCTTAACATTCTGGATGCCTGCCTTGACGAAGTAAAAAAATGCATCGTTGACGACGAGCCGCCCAAGCCGGAGGTTAACACATCTGGATTTTCAGTTATTGGCGGTTAAGAAACTTTTGCAAAAGAAAGCGCGGCAGGCACTGGAGGGGCCCGCCGAAGGCGGGTTGCGATAGCAATGGAGGGGGTTGGGGCCCCCGGAACCCCGCAAGCGCCACAGTATGGGCATGACTGGCAGCGGAGAAATTGGACGCTTGAAAAAGCAAGTGCCGCAAAAAAATTAAAAAATAGATTTTTCCATCGGTTGCGGCAAAGGGGCTTTTTAACTATAATTAAAATATGCCTAATATAGATTTAGAAAACAAAACAATCCTCGTAACAGGGGCGGCTGGATTCATCGGCTCGTTTTTGTGCAAGAAGCTGCTTACCTCATTTAAGAATATAAAAATCATCGGAGTTGACTGCATAAGCGACTATTACGATACTTCGCTAAAAGAAGAGCGGCTTAAAATGCTAAAGGAATTTGGCAGCCAGTTCATTTTTGAAAAGAAGGACATCGCGGACAAAACTGAACTCGAGCGAATCTTTACACACTACCAACCTGCTGTCGTTGTGAACCTTGCGGCCCAAGCAGGTGTACGATATTCGATTGACCACCCGGACAGCTACATTCATTCAAATATTATTGGTTTTTACAATATCCTTGAATCTTGCAGAAATCACCCGGTTGAGCATCTGGTCTTTGCCTCAAGTTCCAGTGTCTACGGCAGCAACAAGAAGGTTCCTTATTCAACGGAAGACAAGGTGGACAATCCTGTTTCGCTCTATGCCGCAACAAAAAAATCCAACGAACTTTTTGCACATGCATATTCAAAGCTCTACGGCATTCCTTGCACGGGCCTGCGCTTTTTTACGGTTTACGGACCAATGGGAAGGCCGGACATGGCATATTTCAAGTTTACCAACAAGCTTGTAAAGGGTGAGCCGATTCAGATTTACAACATGGGCGACATGTACCGCGACTTTACCTATGTGGACGACATTGTTACCGGAATTACAAACATAATGCAAAAAACGCCTTGCCTTACGGAGGACGGGGCTGCCTACAAGGTATACAATATTGGCAACAGTAAGCCTTCCAGCCTGATGAAATTCGTAGAGATTCTTGAAAAGTGTCTGATGGACGAAGGAATAATTTCTGAACCGGGAAAGAAGGAACTTTTGCCCATGCAGAGCGGTGATGTTTACCAGACCTATGCGGACGTAAGCGACCTTGAAAAAGACTTTGGCTTTAGGCCTTCAACCACGCTTGAAGAGGGACTTGCAGAGTTTGCTAAGTGGTATAAGGGGTATTATAAAAGATGAAGTACGTATACGTATTGGTTTCTTCACCGGCAGACTTTTACTATGAACAGTGCCTCATGTCCTTGACATCGCTTCGTTTTTATATGAAGGATGCGGAAGTTTTTGTTCTTTGTGACCAGGTGACTGCCCAGACATTCAGCGGGAAAAGAGCAGCCATCAAAGAACTTGCAAAAATAATAAGCGTACCGTTTGAAGACACAGTTGGAAACACTGAACGCTCCAGGCTTATTAAAACTGCAATTCCAGACTACGTGCAGGGAGATTTTTTGTACATTGACTGCGACACAATAATCTGCTCTGACCTTAGTGCAATAGAAGAATTCCCTTATGAAATAGCAGGCGTACTTGATGCCCACGTCTATCTTGATGAGCACTTGCACAAACAGACTTTTGTAAAACGCGACAAAAAGCTGGGCTTTCACGGAACGGCAGCTCTTAACGGTAACATAAACGGAGGCCTTGTGCTTGCACGAGATACTCCTTATGCAAAAGAATTCTTTAAGGCATGGAACGAAGCATGGAAATATTCCGCCTACAAAAAGAATGACATGCATGACCAGAGTGCCCTAAACGAGGCAAATTACCGCACGCAGATGAAGGCACAGCTGCTTCCCGGTGAATGGAACTGCCAGCCCTGTCACGGAGGACTTGCCTTTTTAAAAGATGCAAAAATCATCCATTATTACTCATCGGAGATGACTGGCAAAAATTACCAGCCCTACTACAAGCTTGCGGACAAAAATCTTCAGCAGCGCATAAAGGACGAAGGAAAAATTCCGCAAGACATTCTGGAAATGATAAAGGATCCAAAATTCCAGTTCAACAAAGTGCACATGCTTTCTGACAAAAGAATTATCAGCGTAATGCAGTCTCCCCTTTTGTTTACCATGGCAGACCTAAAAGCACACATACCCTTTTTGTTCAATTTTTTTGAGGCACAGGCATCCCTTATCCGCAGCATAGGAAAAAAAATCAAGGGTAAAAAATGAGCATAAAAAGATATTCCCCGTCATTTCCACTTTTTATTTTCCTTGCAATGGTCATAATGGCTGTTACGGCCATGCTTTCTTTTAGTGCACATATCACACCGCAAAAATGCGAGGAAAGCGGCACACCAGTTTTATACATAGACACCGAGGGCGGAAAAAAAATAAAGACAAAGGAAAAATATGTCAAGGCAACATATTCCATTAATTATGGCGGGAAAAATCTTTCTGGCAGCTGCAAAATCCGTGGCAGGGGCAACACCACATGGAAAACTAGGGAACTTTACAAAAAGCCCTACCTGTTAAAACTGGACAAGGCGGCGTCTCTTTTGGGACTCCCAGAAGCAGAAAAATGGGTTTTGATGGCAAACACTGCGGACAAAACATCTCTGCGCAATGCATATGCCTATTACTTGGCCAAGAATGTTTGGAAGGACGGACTCTGGACACCGGATGCAAAATTTCTGGCTCTGTTTGTAAACGGACGCTACGAAGGCCTTTATGCGCTTACGGAAAAAATAGAAATTCGACAGAACAGACTTCCGCTTGATACAAAAGAAGGTTCATTTCTTTTTGAAGTGCGCTCGCCAAAAAGCAAGGCTTGGAATTTCAAAAGCAAGAAGGGGATTTCTTTTACAATAAAGGAACCCAACAATTTGGGCGACGAAGAGTATAAAAAGCAGCAGGATTTTGTTCAGCAGGTGGAAGATATAATTTTTTCTGAAGACTTTGCAGACAAAGAAAAGGGTTGGCAAAAATATCTTGACCTTCAAAGTTTTGCCGACTGGTATTTGATAAATGAATTTACAAAAAATCATGACGCAAGGTTCCAGGCATCATGCTACCTTTACTATGATTCGGACACAAAAAAAATCTACATGGGACCAATCTGGGACTTTGACATTTCATGCGGAAACATAAATTATGACGGCTGCGAAAATCCAGAAGGCTTTTGGGTAAAAGAAGAAAGCCAATGGTTCAAGCGGCTCTTTGAAGACCCCATAATGATAAACGACCAGCTCTGGAAAAACATAGGACACCGCCAGTGGCCCCACGCACCAGGTTGGAAAAGGCGCAAGACTTTTGCCGCGGAAGTGAATTATTTTTCGGATTGGGTAGAAAAGCGTTTTGAATGGATGGACAAAGCCATAAATACAAGTGGGGTTCAAAAATGAAATTGGCCATAGACTGCCGCATGAGCGGTAAGAGCGGAATAGGAACCTTCTTGGATAGCATAATACCCTTTTTTATTCTGAGCGGAACATCCATTTTGTTTTTGGGACTGCCGCAAAAAAAGCAGGAAGAAATAGAGCAAGGCATTTCTTCAGATGGCAAATCGGAAGGAAAGAATCTTAAATTCATTCCGTGTGGCATAAAAAACTTTTCGCTAAAGGAGATGCTTGCATTCCCCAGGGAAGTGCTGGATGAAATAAATTCCTGCGACGCATATTTTTCGCCCTACTGCAACGTCCCTGGACGCATTTTTTCCAGAGGAATAAAAATCCCGGTCTACACCACAATTCATGATGTAATTTTCCTGGACATGCCGGAGATTGCAGGAAAAGCAGGAACTTTTATACGCAAGCAAATCTACAAACGCGCTATCCGCCTTAGCAGAGGAATTTTCACCGTATCTGAATTCAGCAGGGAACGCATAATAAAAAAACTAGGCTGCAAAAAAAAGCTTACGGTAGTCTACAACGGAGTTCCCCTGTATAACGAGGAAGAAAATTCTGCAGAAGGAAGTGAAAAAAGCAAGTCAATACTTTTTGTGGGCAACATAAAAAAGCACAAGGGCTTGGCAACGCTAATACCGGCATTCATAAAATTCCGCAACAGCTTATCTCTTGCCGAAGAAGAAAAACCTCAGCTTCTTATTGTTGGCTCAAAGGAAAATTTTAGGACGGCAGATCTTGAACTTCAGGAATTGATTTCATCCGCGGAAAAAAACAATATTGTCTTTACAGGATTCCTTCCTGACGAAGAATTAAAGCAGCTTCTTGCATCCGCAAAGATTCTTGTTCAGCCTTCACTGTACGAAGGCTTTGGCATTCCCCCATTGCAGGCACTTTATTCGGGAACAAAAGCAATAATTTCCGACATTCCTGTTTTTAAAGAAATTTATGCCGACCTTCCCGTTTGCTTTTTCAAGGCCGGAAACGTTGACGATTTGGCACAAAAGCTGGCCTCGGTTTATTTTGATGATGCCCCGCTTCCAAATTTTAAAAAAATATATTCATATAAAAATACGGCAAATAAAATTTTTAATTCAATTTTAGAGGGCATCAGAGGATAATCTTATGAAAGTTGCAATTGTACACGATTGGCTTGTAAATTACGGCGGTGCAGAAGATGTTGTCGCGGCAATTCTTGAATTGTACCCGGAAGCAGATATTTTTACCCTTGTCTACGACAAAAAAAAGATGGGCAGCCACTTTTCAAAAAATAAAATCTACACATCGCATCTTCAAAAAATTCCATTTGCAACACGCATTTATACAAAGCTATTGAATTTTATGCCCAAAGCTTTTGAAGAATTTGATTTTTCGGATTACGACTTGGTAATCTGTTCTTCTTCATCATGTGCAAAGGGGGTAATAACTCCACCGTCAGTTCCCCACATAGCATACGTTCACACTCCAATGCGCTATGCCTGGGATTTGTTTTATGACTACAAAAAACGTAGCGGAAGGCTAACAAGGCATTTCATGAACAAATGGATGCCTGCAATCCGTCAATGGGATTTTATTTCTTCGCAGAGGATTGATTCAATCTGCGCAAATTCAAATTACATTTCCCGCAGAATAAAAAAATTCTGGAACAGGGAATCAACCGTAATTTATCCGCCTGTAAACACAGATTTCTATTCATACAATCCCAATGTTAAGCGCGAAGATTTTTACGTTTTCTTTTCAAGGCTCGTTCCCTACAAAAGAGCAGACATTGCCATTCAGGCCTGCATAAAGTCGGGTAAAAAACTCATCGTAATAGGCGGCGGTTCCCAGCTAAAGGAATTAAAAAAACTTGCGGCAAAAAACCCCCTTGTTGAATTTACAGGAAGAATCAGCGATGAAAAGGTAAGGGATTATTTACAGCGCTGCAAGGCTTTGCTTTTTTGCGCAGAGGAAGACTTTGGCATTATTCCGGTACAGGCACAATCTTGCGGCTGCCCGGTAATTGCTTATGGCAAAGGAGGCGCAAGAGAGACTGTTATAGAAAACAAGACGGGTCTTTTCTTTGACGAACAGAATGTGGAAAGCCTGGTAAAAGCAATGGAGCATTTTGAAAAAGTCAATTCCGCAGGAACTTTTGATCCGGCTGTAATAGCTGAGCATGCACAAAAATTCAGCAGAAGCCGCTTTTCTAAAGAATTCAAGGATTTCTGCCAAAAGGCAATTAAGACCTTGGAAAGCTATGGCAACACAAGCAATCAACGAACCTCAACGCAAAGCGTCGGGGTATTGAATCCTCCGCGCGAATAAAAGTTGACTTCCAGCAAAAAGCGCATTACACAAAAAAATGCGCAAAACGCAACAAGAGCGGACTACAACATGGCTATAGGTGACAAAAGCATCAGGTATTTGAACCTTGACCGTATAGAGGCACAGGAAAATTCTGCGAGCAAATTCATGAAGTGGGACTAAGGTTTTATTATATTCTTTTCATTCGGAATATTGGGTTGTCTATTAAATAAACTCCGAATACAGGACAACCCCATACCACCCGAAAACCTCCCGGTATACGTTTTGTTGCTTATACCTTCTGCTATTCCAATATTAATATCCAAAAAGAAATTAAGTGAAATAAAAGCCGCAAGACGCTACTAGACCATATTCGTAAGTGATACAGACGGAATCATAACGGCAGAAGAACTTTCAAACCAGCTGCAAAAGCCAAGCTTTAAAATCTTTGAAGAACTTGAGCTGCTATTTAGAAAGAGATTTTTCCAGAACTGCAGCCTTCAGCAAAGTGGCTCTCCTTGCGTAAAAATAGACAATGCCATTATAGATGACAAGGCAGGAACGGGATTTGTAGAAGTTAAGTGCAAAAACTGTGGTGGAACAAGCCGCATAAGGGCAGACAGCAGCCCTTGTAGTTTTTGTGACGCACCTCTGCTTGGCAAAATCGAAACTAAATAAACACTGCTTAATGGCGGTAATTACTACTTGTTCACATCCTTAACAATTTCATAAAGTCGTTTAGCCGTATTTTCCAAAGTAAAGCGTTCCAAAAGAGCAGACGGATCTTCCACAGGCTGATCAAGAAGCTTTTCAAGGTTTACGTCCGGCTTGTCAGGGTCAATGTAGTAGGCGCAGTCTTTGTAAATTTCAGGGAGGGATGTTCTGTTGGAAATAATGATTTTTGCACCGCAGCTCAATGCTTCAAGCGGTGGCAGGCCAAATCCTTCAAAATAAGAAGGCAGCACAAAAGCCTTGCATCTGGAAAGGAGCGACTTTACCTCGCCATCATTCAAGTAGCCCGTCATTATAACATTCTTTAGTGAATTCAATTTTTTTAGTTCCGGCGCAACCACGGACGGAATGGGTTTTCCGCTTACGGCAAAAACTTCATTTGGAAAAAGTTCTGCGTGGGCTGCTATCCATTTTAAATTCTTCCTTGTGGAAAGAGAGCCAAGCGTAAAATAATATTTTTTTTCTTGCAGCTGGGGCAGTCTTTCAAAAATAGAGTCATCCTTTGGAATGTCGCGGTAAGCTCCAAGGCCGTCGTAAACAACTTCTATTCTTTCTTCTGGCGTTTTGTAAGTTTGAACAATAGTTTTTTTTGTGTATTCGCTTACGGCAATTATCTTTTTGGCACGGCGGGCAATTCTCTTGTACATAAGTACACTGTAGAGGTGAATTAACCGGTCGCGTCTTGTTTGCTTAAAATCATCAGGATAGAGTTTTGCATAAATGTCGTGAAGGTATTCTATTCCCGGGGCAAAATATGGACATGTGTTAGAAAAGTCAAAGCTAAGGCGGCGGTTCTTTATTACGTATTTCTGAAAATGAATCTGCGTCCACTTGGGAAAGAAATGGGCTTCCGCATCAAGCTGAACGACTTTTATGTTTTTAAATTCAGCAGGACGAAGAATGTTCTTTGGAACAACAAGCTCAAATTCATCTGGGAAACAAATCTTATCAAGATAGGTAACGGTGTCCTGGGCAACACGCTCTATCCCTGTTAAGTTTTTTGCCCAAGACTCTCCGTTTATCGCAACAATCTTTTTCATACAAAACCTTAATCGCGGGCGTAAATGTCGCGGGTGTAAACCTTCTGCTTAACGTCGTCAAGTTCTGGAGCAAGGCGGTTGGAAATTATTACATCACTTTCTTTCTTAAAGTCATCAAGGTTTCTTATAACGCGGGAATTAAAGAATTCATCTTCTTTAAGCACAGGTTCGTAGACAATAACTTCTATACCTTTTGCCTTTATGCGCTTCATAACACCCTGTATTGAAGAGGCACGGAAGTTGTCGCTGTTTGCCTTCATGGTAAGACGGTAAACGCCAACAACCTTTGGCTTTTTTGCTATAATCTGGTCTGCAATAAAATCTTTACGCGTACGGTTTGAATCCACAATGGCGCTTATTAAATTTTCAGGTACATCTTCGTAGTTTGCGCGAAGCTGCTTTGTGTCTTTTGGCAAGCAGTATCCGCCATAACCAAAAGAAGGATTGTTATAGAAGTCTCCAATGCGGGGATCAAGGCATACACCCTCAACAATCTGCTTAGTGTTAAGGCCGCGCACTTCTGCATAAGTGTCCAGCTCGTTAAAATATGCAACGCGGAGGGCAAGGTATGTGTTTGCAAAAAGCTTTATGGCTTCCGCTTCCGTTAAATGGGGATGGAGAACTTTTACGTTCTGCTTTACGGCTCCCTGCTTTAAAAGAGCGGCAAAATCTTTTGCTTTCTGCAAGAGGCTTTCATCATCATCGGGGTAGCTTACTACAATGCGGCTTGGATATAGGTTGTCGTAAAGGGCATGGCCTTCGCGGAGAAATTCCGGGGAAAAGAGAATGTTCTTAAAGCCAGAACTTTTGCGCAAGGATTTTGTATATCCTACCGGCACTGTTGACTTTATTACGATAGTCGTATTCGGATTTATTTTTTTTACAAGTTCCACAACTGCTTCTACGGAAGACGTGTCAAAATAGTTTTTTACCGGATCATAATTTGTCGGAGTTGAGACTATAACAAAGTCTGCACCTGCATAGGCTTTTTCTGCATCGGTTGTAGCGGTAAGGTTCAATTTTTTTGAAGAAAAGAATTCTGAAATTTCATTGTCAACTATGGGAGACTTTTTGCTGTTGATTAAATCAACTTTTTCCTGAACTATATCTACAGCCCAAACCTCGTTATGCTGGGAAAGCAAAACAGCCAGTGACAAACCTACGTAACCCGTTCCAGCAACTGCTATCTTCATTTTTCTACCTCGCGTACATATAATAAGACAATTTTAGCACAATAAAAATATTCTTGCAAATGGACGGCATGCCAACTTTTACTGTGCCCGGCACTACGTGTCCGGTCAGGGCTTCTGCATTCCCCGCTTTCCGCGGTTCCGCTTTCGCTCCATTCCCTCCGGGAACGCTGCGCGCCGCTACAATCGGGCGTAGGATTGTTGGCAAGAACTTCTGTTGACGAAAAAGCGGTTTGTTAATATAGTTTATCTAAAAGGAAAGTCTTTGGAAAAAAAATACCGCCACGAATATAAATATCTTTCTCCTGAATACATACTCTCGTATCTTCAGAAACGGGTTGGCATGGTTTTGCAGCTTGACCCGCATACAGAGGACGCCAAGCAGTATTCCATCAGAAGCATTTATTTTGACGACATGTACAACACCTGCTACCGGGAAAACGAAAACGGAACAGACCCCCGCGAAAAATTCCGCATACGCATTTACAACGGTTCCACGGAGCACATAAAACTGGAGCTTAAGCAAAAGGAAAAGACAAAATGCTTTAAATATTCAGCCCCCCTTTCCTTTGAGCAGTGCAAGACCATAATGCAGGGGAAAATTCCGCAATACGACAGCACCACCCCGTTCCTGATAAAAAAGCTTATTGCCAGGATGAAGCTTGTCCAATTACGCCCGGTTTGCATTGTTTCTTACGAGCGCGTGCCCTATATCTGGACGGCAGGAAATGTCCGCATAACCTTTGACCGCAACATACGCAGCTCTTCGGACATAAACGCATTCTTTGACAAGGAACTTCCATCGCGTCCGGTTCTTGAATCGGGTACAAACATGGTTGAAGTTAAATTTGACGAGCTTCTTCCAGATTTTATATATGAACTTCTCCAGTCAAGCAGGCTTGTGCAGACAGCATTTTCTAAATACTATCTGTGCCGCCGCTACAACATGACGGGAGAATCCATATAAAGCTTTACAAAAGTAAACAATAAAAACAGGAGAATACAATGACAACTTTCAAGGACATTTTTAAGAAATCGTTTTTGCAGGGATTTTCCAGATTTGACCTTACACCGCTGAACATGGTGATTGTTCTGGGGCTTTCCGCACTCTTCGCAATATATATTTTTGCGGTCTACAGAATTCTTACCCGCAAAACTTTTTATTCCAAAAGTTTTAACATTTCTCTTGCTGCGGTAACAATAATCACTACGGCAATAATCATGACAATTCAGTCCAACGTGGTGATTTCCCTTGGTATGGTTGGTGCCCTTTCTATTGTCCGCTTCCGCACAGCCGTAAAAGAGCCCATGGACCTTGCCTTTATGTTCTGGGCAATAAGCACTGGAATCATCTGTGGAGCAGGACTTGCAGAAATTTCCTGCATACTTGCAATAATGATGACGCTTGCGGTTGTTGTCTTAGACAGAATTCCGATTGGCCGTGCCCCGCAAATTCTTATGGTTACAATGAACGACTACAACAGCGAAGGAACTCTTATTACGGAAGTAAAAAAGACCTGCCGCTACTTTAGCGTAAAATCCAGAAGCCTAGCAAACGGACAGGCCGACTATGTGATTGAAGTGCGCGTAAGGGAAGAAGATGAAGGCTACCTTATAAAAGATGTTTCTTCTATAACAGGAGTGATTTCTTCCAGCCTTTTGCGCCACGACGGAGAGGTAACCTACTAATTTAGAGGCTTAGCAATACCGCTTACTTTACCGTCATGCGGGCAAAAACACCAACGCTGTTCAACATGGCAAAATAATTGGGAAGGTCATCATAGAAAGCATACTTAAGGTAGAGTTCATCGCGGAGGCCTATGCTTATCATGTCGGACAGCTGGTATTCGTAGCTTAGGTTAAGCATGTTCTGGAATTCCAGCCCACAATCATAAGTAACAAAGTCCTGATCCTGCCAGGGGAAGGCGTAGTGGGCATAAGTGCGGTTTTCCAAGACAATCTTGTTCTTTTCAAACAGAGTCCACTTAAAGGCAAGCACATTTTCTGCGCCAAAGGTGTAGCTGTAGCTGCGGTAGAGTTCGTCAGGCTGCGGCAGCAAATCCCTTCTGTAATAGGCATAGTCGGTTGTGCCAAGAAAATTCGCACCAAGAATTTCTTTCCACTCAAAGACATTGTTTTTGCTGAATTCTTTTTTCTGCTTAATGGCTGCACCCAAACCAAGCGAACTTACCTCAAAGAAGGAATGCCACCTAAAGTCATACAAAAGCGATGCTCCGACTGACGTTTCCGTGTTTTCACTGTTAAGGGAATCTGGTGTACGCGCAAACAAAAAGCCGTCACTTGAAATATTTACGTCATACATAAAATTGCGCTCACCGTCGCTCGTTCCTTCCCCAGAGCCTTTTCCAAAAGAGCCGCTCATAGAAAGTTCAAACTGGCTAAAGGGAGTGTTGGAGTCAACCTGGTAGGGATTGTCATAGACAACGTTGCAGGCAAATCCTCCGTAAACAGGGAAGGTCTCACCAAAGCTTTTGCCGTCCGCATAAGAAGCCCCCGTTGCAGAACCGAATCCCGCACAAAAATCAAGGCCATAAAGTTTAGACGCACGGGGAAGGGCTTTTTTCTGCAGAACCAAGTCCGACCACATGCGCATTGGATTTGGAATATAGCTTGCGTAATATCCCAAATTCTGCATCTCGTAGCTAAGGTTGTAGAGCATTTCCCCCATAAAGGCAGCGCCAACACTTGAATAAACCAAGTCGTTTACAGAAGGCGCGTTTGTCTCACAGAAATATTCCCAAATCAGCGAACCGGATGCGGAAAGAAGCAAGGACTCAAAAGGCGTAAAATTGGCATTGCGTCCGCTTGTATAGTAAAGCGAGCCCTGGTAGGGGTGCAACACAAAATTGGTCCAGTACCAGTCTGTGTCATATTCCCAGTCTTTTTCGTAAAAGTGCTTCCAGTCATCCCAAGTTACTTTTGTCCAGCCCTGCCTTGTTACAAATTTGTTCCAGCAGAAAATTATGGAATTTGCAACTAACATGCCGCTAATGCCTGTAATATAGTGGTGTTCGGAAGGGTCTCCAAAAAGATAGGTTCCCAAGTTAAAAGAAAGGTCTTCTTTTTCCTTATTCTTAGGCTTGTTTGTGGCTACAGTGGGCTCCTGTTCCAAAGGAGTGGCTTCATCATTTACAGCAGCCGCTTCCTGGGCAAAAATCATATTGGACTGCCAAGTCAAACAAAACATCAATGCAAGAAAAAACGCTTTAATTTTCATACCGGGATTCCTAAAACTATTTCTTTAATATAAAACACTATAATAGAATTTCCAGTCCGATTCAAGAGTGGATTTTTCTTTTTCTTCCGGATCAAGCTTCTATTGCTAACCCGCTTTCCAGGGTTCCGCGGGGCCATCAAATGATAAACAAACAGCACCATGGATGGTGCGTCATTTGTTGGCATAAAAAGCAGGTGAGTTTTCACAGAAAACTCATGTTTAAAAATTGCATGGATGCAATTTTTAAGCAACCGCCCTTCCAATCGGGGGTAGGCTTGCTTTGTTTACGAAAACAATTCCATTTGCAAATCTTTTTCGGGAAAAGTCTTCATGTAGGAAAAACATTCATCCGGGGTGCATAAAATCTTGTGCTTTTTGCATTCCATCTGGAAAATTTGCATTAGCCTTGCATTGTTGGGGCTTTCGCACACGTAGCTTTTTCCAAAGCATTTTTCGTATTTCTCCCTTATACCGGGAAAATGCCTGTCCAGCGCAGAATAAAAATATTCCCGGTTGCCATCGCGCAGGGTAAGCCCAAAGCCAAAGCAGATTATTCCCTTTACGCCAGCCTGTGCACAGCGGTCCATTATTGAAAGCAAATTTTCTTCCGTATCGTTTATAAAAGGAAGTATGGGACTTAGCCAAACAATTGTGGGTATTCCTTTTTCGCGGAAGATATTCAGCACCTCAAAGCGGCGGCTTGTAGGACAAACGTTGGGCTCGATGATGCGGCAAAGATTGTCGTCCGCAGTGGTTACGGTCATTTGCAAAACAAATTTTGTCTTACGGTTTATTGCTTCTATTATATCCAAGTCCCTAAGCACCATGTCTGATTTTGTCTGAAGGGCAGCACCAAAACCATGCCTTTCCAGAAGCTCCAGTGTTTTTTGCGTCATGCACAAGTCTTTTTCGCAATGCATATAGGGGTCACACATGGAACCTGTCCCAACCATGCACATCTTGCGCTTGTGGATAAGGGCATCTTCCAGCAGTTCTACGGCATTTTGCTTTACCTCTATATCCTCAAAAGGAATTGGCGTATGGTAGCAGAGGCTTCGGCTGTCGCAATAAATGCAACCGTGCGTGCATCCTCGGTAGAGGTTAATGCCGTTGGAATTTAGTATTGTCTTTGCGCTTACAAAATGCATTATTGGAAAACCTTCTGGTACATTCTTTTGATTTCTTCTTCCAGGGCAAGCTTTACGCTCTTTGGAGCAACAACTTCCAGAGAGGAACCAAAACTTAGCAGGTAGGTTACAAGCCAAACTTCATCAGGAATCTTAAATGTAACCGTTGTTAAGCCGTCGGGCGCTTCAGCAGAATACTGGTTTTCTTCTATTTTGTAGTCATCCATAATGCGCCAGAGCTCTTTTTTTGGAATGCGAACCGTAAGCGTAACAAGACGGTATTCCTTTTTTAGGCGCTCGCTATATTCTCTTTCCACATCTTTTGACTTTGATTTTTTTGCTTCCAGAGAATCTTCAAAAATATCCGCAGCCCGCCTGGTATTGCGGATGTTCTGAATACGGCTTAGCTTAAAATACCTGGCCTCTTCCTTTTGGTTGCACCAGCCGTACAAATACCAAGCCTGCCCGCGGAATACAATCTTCCACGGCTGAACAAAACGCCTGCCCACTTCCCCATGGCTTGAATAATAGTCAAAGCAAAGAACCTGCTTTTTTAGGATTGCGCCTTTTGCAACGTCAAAGACAGTCCTAACATATGCCCCCAGCGGATTCCACGAGCCAAAGTCCACTTCCAACCAGTCAGTCTTTTCTTTTGTAAGTGAACGGATTTTTCCTGCGGCGGCCCGGCTTGCATCATCACCAGACAAAGCAGAAACCGCATTTGCCGCAGCAGCAAGGCTAACCTTTTCGTCTTCGGTTAAGACGGTTTTGTCCAGCGAGTAATGCTCGTCTATTTCTATGCCCCCGCCAAAGCCTTTTGTAGAAAAAATAGGAATTCCGGCAAGACAAAGAGAATCTATCCAGCGGTAAATTGTACGTGTAGAAACCCCAAAATGCTCCGACAAGTCCCTGGCAGTGGCTTTCTTTTTGTCTATCAGAATGTAAACCAGTTCAAAAAGGTTTTCCGTATTGATCATAGGAATATTTTAGCATGAAAGATATGACAGGTAAATGTCATATTTAAAAATTATAATTCATACAGTTTTTTATAATCATCTACAAAATTTTTAATATTATAGGTTTCATCGTTATAATCTAATATCAACTCATAAATTACATCCAAAGCATCTTGAACTGTTGGTTTAGCTTTATTTTTTGATTGCAATTTTTTTGAAAAATCAATCAACCATGCAGGGTCTGCGCTATATGTATTAGAAAAAATATAAGGGCTCATTTGTCCCAGTAAAATACCAAAGTTATCATATTTTTCTCTATCTGAGAAAAAGAGTTTTTCCATTTTTTTAAAAGCTTCTAAATAAAGTTCAAAAGTGGTCATAAATTTTCCTTGCTACTAAATTTTGATTTTTGCTTTTTGGATTTATGATTACCGCAGATTACTAAAATATGGTATTGTATACGTATCAATTAATTGACAGCAACAGAATGGATAAAAGTCTTTTTTTATGATTTCATCCAATTTTTGAACTTCTCCAATGCCATTCAGAAAATTAAAAAAGCCATCTGCTCATCAAAATCCAAAAATCTATTTTCTGAGGCTAGTTAAATTTTAAACCCAATTGAGTAAAAATATAAATGCTCATTCATCTTTCCTTAATTTGTTTAAGGCTTTTTGAATAATCAAAATTACTAAAACAAAAAATAGAAAATAACCACTACAAGAACAAGGCATAAAAAGAAGTTTACAACTTCATTAGAAGTTAAGAATTTGTCAAACACAAAAAATACTAAATAGCCACTTAGAATTGAGGAGACTATTAAAAAATCGTTATAACAAATAAATTCATAATAACATCTCCTGATCGTTATTGTTTGCATATAGACTGCAACAATAATCTGCCATTTTTCTGCCGGAATCAGACCAAAAGCTGGTTGAATTCCGAGATTCCTCGACAAACCCCTATTTGGCGGAGGAAAGGCAAAATGTTGGGATATCCTCAATTTATAAAACTGCCATTTTGCGGATAAACGGCAGAGAAGAAAAAGTTTTGTTTTCCAAAAGACTTATAAGTCTACAGGCTGTTCCTGTAGGATGATTCGTTCCTTTTTCCCATGCTTCAACTGTTTTGGTAGAAACGCCCATATAATCGGCAAATAAAACCTGCGTCATTCCAACTGATGTTCTAATATGTTTAATCTGTGTATTAGTATATTTTTTTACAGGCTGTATTTCGTATACAGTTTTTCTTGTTTCTAAATTTCCGCGTTCAACCTCTACAGCTTCGTTCAAGCCTGTCATTAAATCATCAAAAAATTTACTCATTTTCCTTCCTCCAGTTTTTTGCAGTCTCTGCTTTCAAAATGCTTATAGCCTTCTTGACTTCCTTCTTTTCTGCATCTGTAAGATTCTGTTTTTCATCCTTTGAAAATACTTGAATAAGATAGTTCTTTTCAAAAGCAGCAAAATCCACATAGCATACCCTTGCACTGCCACTTTTACCACGGCCTTCAAATGCAAAGCGGATTTTTCTTAATCCACCTGTTCCTACCATTATATTTCCCGCATCAGGATTTTTGATAAGAAATTGTTGCAGTTCTGCAAGATCATCTTCCGTAAATCCTAATGCGAACCATCGTTTTGTAAATGATGGAGTTTCTATAAATATTCTTTTCATAACTTATCGTTTTATTTTACCCTATTTTATAGGGTGTGTCAAATATTTTTCTCCATCGATTTACTTACCTTAGTACACTCTAGCAAAAAATATCTATGCTGATTATCAAGCCTGCTAAAACATTGACTCTTTTCATTAAATTTTGGTCAAAAACAACCCCAAAAAGGGGCTGTTTTTGCGCTTCTCCTACAAATCCCTATTTGATGGGGGAAACAGGTGCTTTTCTGGCAGCTGCAGAAACGCTAGATGTGGCGTAGAGGAAAATCTTGCATTTGTCCACAAACCGTTATTTTCTCCACAGGAAAAGTGACATTTAAAATAACTTATCATAAAAGATAAATAATAATCCCCAATACAATGCAATAGCCATAAGGAAAACAGAAATTATTTTTCCTTTTCTTAACTCTTTTTTCTTATTCTCATCAGATCTTCTAGTTGATTTTTTTATAACTCCATTTATTACAAATCTTATTATCAAAGCAAAACATATAAAAAAAACACTCATCAATAATATTAAAACACGATCATATCTCATTATTTTATATCCCTTGAATCAATATCCATAAATGCGGCCATAGGAGGTACTAAAATATTTTTTATATCTTCTCCAAAAGGTTTATTATTTCCACCCGTCATTCTTGTAATTCCGTATGAAAAAATGGCACTTCCTATCAACACTGAATCATATCCAATCATAGCAGACCCACTACCCATAGTCTCAGGCGCAACAGCTGCTGCTGCGAAACAGCCACCAACAATAATTCCTATACCTGAAACAAACTCGCCAAATCCGAGGAAAAAGTTAGTCTTTTTACTGTAATAACCAGAATTTGAGTTTTGAGAAATATCTTTAAATTGATAATTTGAATAACGTGTTGTTGCTCTGTTTTGATAATCTGCAGCACGCTTCTGGACGTCTTCGACTTTTCCGAGATTCAGACGTGTTCCCGCATAAATTTTGTGCTTGTCGGATATAGTGTCTTTATTCAAATTCTGCAAGTCATCTGCCGTATAATTCACACCGTATTTGGTATAACAGTCTTCAGCAATCTGGCTTAGAGTGTCACCGTCTTCTATTGTATTTGTGCTCCAGTCAAAGGCTCCTGTAGGGTCTATATAGCGCACCGGGCAGTTGCCTGCATAATGGAACAAACCGGCATTTGCTGGGATTAAAGCGGAATTCCTGCGGAATCCGGTGCATCTGGACGCAAGAATCCATTTTTTGGGAAACGGTTTGTATTTTTTCCGGCAGGAATTTTCCATTTTTTGTTCCTAAACTCCTCTTTTCACAAAATTTTTACTGCAAATTGCCCCCAAAATGGGGCAATTTCCGCGTTCCCCCATCAAATACCTATTTGTCGGAGGAAAGGCACTCGTTTTGACACGCTGCAAAAACGCTATAGGTAGTGTATTCAAAAACAAGCCATTAACCGCAAAGTGCAAATCGCTCCGCGGAAAAAAGACATTCTGATGTCTTACAAAATGTCCTTTCTCTGCGGCTCAAACTTCCATGAATAAATTTGAGTCGCAATTTTTGGAATGTCAAAAAGCTTGCCTAACGCTCCGGACTTCATGGTGACCAGAGGTTAGAGTTATACTTCTGCATACGATATATTATTTATAAAACAAATTGAGTTCTTTATTGTACTTTGTCCGTCTCCTTTGGAGGAATGTATTTATCATCAATTACATACTCTTGTTCATATTTTGTCTTATATGAATAATCAACAAAATATGGTTTTCCATTTTTGTCACACAACTGTTTTAATGAATCACCTTCAATATAATATGGAGCTAATTTATATTGTCCATTCCATTCATATCTTTTTGTTGAAAAGAAAAAACAAAGTTTGTTCTGACATACTCCAATGAATTTTTCTAACATTTCTGCTTCAATAAATCTTTCTTCAGGCGGATAAAACGTGATATTATCAGGATTAGTTATGTCAAAAATAAGACAAATTTTATCGCCATACTTACCTATTTCACTAAGAAGAATCAGATATAATTTTTTTTCATAACAAAAAGAATATAATTTTAATGATGGTATGAATAAAGAAATATCTTTAAAACAAAATTGTTGATTATTAATTTCAATTTTATATTCAAAAAATGGACTTATCTTTCTAGGCACATAATATAAAAATGAATCAATTTCATTAATCTTCTCTATAGAAAAAATCCAACACGGATAATAGTTAGACTCTGATATAGATTGTTCTTCTAGAGTTCCGTAACCAATAATCTTCTCTTCTTTTAGTTGACATCGGTTATAAAAATAATGGGATGACAAACTAGACTCTTCAGAAAATAAAAAAGTTGCATTTATAAAAAGAATAATAAATAATATGTTTCTTAATTTCATCTTGTAAACTCCTTTTCTTGCATAATACGTATATATTCATCACTTTTTTTCCAGAATATGGTTCCGCCAAATGCAGCTGTTGAATCAAGGATATAATTTGTTGTTCCACGCAATGTCGTAGGCCTATTATTTTCATCTCGATTATAATTTTGATATGGCCCTCCTGTCGTATCCCCTGTTCCATAGATATCATGGCTAGGAACAGTATAATGGATTCCCCAATATCGGTGAGAATTATAGGTAATATCATCCCCGTCCCAATAATAGGCACCATTTGACTTGCCTCTACTGGTTCCTAATATCGTTGTGATTGCCGCATTTCTTGCAGTATTCAATTTTGAATTTTCATTTGATGTTCGACCATTTGACGTCACGGCTTTTGATGTCTCATTATATCCATTAACCTGATCTTTGGCCATTATCTCAACTCTTGCACAAGTTCCCATAAATTCAACTCGATTCATTATAGCATCACCTATGGCTTGCATCTCATCAAGATTTTCTGTCCCTTCGCCATAAAGTGCCGCAGTTATCAAATCGAAATATGACTGGCTTCCAATCAATGTATTACAATTATTTTTTGTTAAATAAACATTTGTAAATTTTGTTTTAACTGATTTCAGATAGTTGCCATTTTCATCATAATATAAATCATCTCTACCCGTAGGGTCTATATAGCGTACAGGATTATTCCCGGCGTAATGGAACAAACCGGCATTTGCTGGGATTAAAGCGGAATTCCTGCGGAATTCTGAATATCTGGACGCAAGAATCCATTTTTTGGGGAACAGTTTGTATTTTTTCCGGCAGGAATTTTCCATTTTTT
>Ga0256404_1004199_pt1 | contig 27566 bp, 19 predicted proteins | sample RumenRJG_01DNA_FD_185990 | JGI IMG/M metagenome (GOLD analysis project Ga0256404, IMG submission 185990) | Bovine rumen microbial communities from Lethbridge, Alberta, Canada - RJG_01 | ecosystem: Host-associated > Mammals > Digestive system > Stomach > Rumen | place: Canada: Alberta | collected...
CAAAGTTCATCAGCGGTTGTGGTCTGACACGTAACGAAGCGTTTGAGAGTCGTTTCGATGAACTGAAGACGCCACTTGGCAACAAAGGTATGCAGGCCACCTATTATAATAATACAGAGATGAAGGGAACACCTGCTGCCACAACCGACTTCACCGCACCGATCATGCTGAGCAACGGCGGTAACACGGTGTTTGCCCCAGGCGTGAACCTCGAGCACTTCTCCGCAAGACTTGATGCCACCTTCACCCCTACACGCGATGAAACCGTGATCTTCAACATCAACGGCGATGATAAGGTCCGTCTGCTGGTGAACGGTGATACCATCGTTGATATCTGGCGCGTACGCCAGCGTATTCAGGGTGCCCAAAAAGAGATCGCCGTCAAGGCAGGACAATCCTATCGCATCCAAATCGACTATGTGCAGGAAGGTGGTTTTGCCTTCTTAGGTTTCGACATTCAGCACAAAGTGGCTCCTACGCATCAGGAACTGCTGGCACAAATCGGTGATGCAGAGACCGTCATCTTCGTGGGCGGTATCTCACCCAAACTGGAAGGCGAAGAGATGCGTGTAGATGAAGAAGGTTTCAAGGGTGGCGACCGCACCAGCATCGAGTTACCCAAGGCACAACGTGAGACGTTGGCGATGCTCCATCAGGCAGGTAAGAAGGTGATCTTCGTCAATTGCTCCGGCTCAGCGATGGGCTTATTGCCAGAACGTGAATCCTGTGATGCCATCATCCAGGCTTGGTATGGTGGTGAATTAGGTGGGCAGGCGCTGGCAGAGGTGATCTTCGGTGACTATAACCCCAGTGGTAAACTACCCATAACCTTCTATAAGAGCACCAACGACCTGCCCGACTTCCTTGACTATAAGATGACGAACCGCACCTACCGTTACTTCACAGGTGAGCCCCTGTTCCCCTTCGGCTATGGTCTCAGTTACACAAACTTCGAGATTGGAAAGCCAGAATATAAGAACAACAAGGTACAGGTAAGTGTTAAGAACACAGGTGCAATGGCAGGCTTGGAGACCGTTCAGGTGTATATCCGCAACATAGCAGATGTGGAAGGCCCGCTGAAGACCCTTCGTGCCTATCAACAGGTACAGTTGGCTCCAGGAGAAGCCAAGACCATCGCCATCGACCTGCCCCGCAACAGTTTTGAAGGCTGGGATACCCAGACAAACACCATGCGCATCGTCCCAGGCAAATACGAAATCATGGTCGGCAACAGCAGCGCCGACAAAGATCTAAAGAAGATTACAATCAATCTCAAATAGAAGAAAGCACATGTGGAAATCACATGTGCTTTCTTTAATACCAATGACTCAACGATCAAATACACTGTGTTTGCAAACCAAATTCAGCGTATTTACCGACCAAATTCACTGAATTTGGTGAGTAAATTCAGCGAATTTACAATTTAATATGCCAAGACTGACCAAAGATCACGAATACGTTGTTCGGGATCCCATTGGCTTTTGAAGGTCCATTGGGCAGTAACGGCATGGAATTCTGGAGCCTCTTCTGAGGTTTCCAGATTATTTCGTAGCCATCCGCTATGACCTCCCTCACGACTACAATTATAATAATAGGTACGGAGCCCCCACGGACAGGGATCAAGCACCTTGTCACTATAGGCATAACTGATATTCGTGTCAAGGATTTGCTTCGACAGTCGGCAGTTCAACAGGAAGAACTGTGAATCATGGTGGTAACGACCGAGCAAAGTGGGCGACTTGGCATCGAAATAGGAATCCTTGATCACCAGTTTCCTGTCCTTGTTACCCCGACCGTCATGCCAGATGATGGCACGGCTGTCACCCATGAAATGACAACGCACAGCAAAACACCAGCCACGTGGACAGAGAAAATCGACACCAGGGCATCGCAGATTGAGGTCGGCATGGTAGTACATACCGTTATGTTCCTCCGGTGCCCAGAGCGAGAGGGCATCATTACCATCGGCCCACACGTTGCAGTTGATGACGATGGTGCGGGTGGCTTTGCCGAAGATCGCCATCTGATGCGTTGTGTTGCCCGGCTCTACCACCGTACCATAGTTATTATAAACGGTCAGTCCACTGATGACACAGTCGTCGGCGCCATCCTGTAATACGATGACTCCATTACCTACTGGTTTGTCGTGATACTCAGTGATGGCTTGTGTCTTGGCAGTCTCTGCCAATACCAGCACCGTACTATCACGTTCCTCCCCTACCAACACGATGTTCGGGCGGTCGATGATCACCTTCTGATGGTAGGTACCCTTGCGAATCAGGATCTTATAGGGATCAGTAGGTTGTGCAGGTGCCTTTTCAATAGCCAGTTGAATGCTATCGCCAGGATTCACCACAGCATCGAAATCTGCGGCGTTGACGACAGGCTTACGGAACCAGTCGATGGTACCGTTCTCATTGGCACCCTTCGTATGGAGACTGATAGCCACCTTATGGGCAGGATCATATTTCTCTGCCCACTTCTCATAAAGTGGATAGAGACTCGCTGCAAGGGTGTTATACCAACTATAGCCATTACGACGCTCGGAACCGATCTGATACAGATGACGACGAGGCACACCATCACGGTCGCAAACGAAAGGTTCACAATAGTCCAAATCGTAGAAACGGGCCCAGATCGGCTCTGCATGTGGGTCTTTCTCCAGACGCGTATCCTGATCATAACTGCCACGACTTCCTACACGTACAATCTTATAGCCCGTAAGTTTATACTTATCAAACCAACGCATGGCCGCATGGACTGCCTTCTTCACACGATCGTCAGGATTGGGTAGTTCCATCAGCAGACGTGTCAGTGAGACGCTTTCCATCGAACAATAGGAAGGCAACTCAAAAGCACGAGCAGGTGCAGGTTCAAATGTTTCACGATCATGCTGCTGACACCAGACTGTCGGCACTCCATCCTTCACGATCTGCGTCGCCAGAATGCAATCGATACCCTTGTCGAAGGCTTCTGCCATCCGTTTCCGCAACGCCTGATCCGTCAAGTCTCCCTGATAAGGTTCTTTCTGAGCCATCATGTCACGAAACAGTTTCAGCGTGTTCACCATCGCATCGTCATTGTAGGTGATATGAATCTGGTAGCCATGCATCTCGGGCCAGAACTGCGGCCAGCCGCCATTCTCATATTGTCCGCTCAACAGATATTCCACACCTTTGCGAAAGGCATCCCGATAACGGAGATCTTTCGTGTTCTGATAAAGCCTTGCCAGGAACATCATCTGAATGTTCGTGGCATCATTATCGGTGGTGGAGTCATCAGGTTTCTCTTTGTCTATCAACAACTGTGCCTGTTCATCGCTGGTAAGCGGGCGAGCCATATCAATATTCTTGGGCCATCCGCCAGTCACGCGCTGATAGAGCAATAACTGATCACCCACCTGACGGGCCTCATCGGTTTTGAAGTACGCAGGATCAGTCTTGCGCATGAGTTGTTTGAAAGGATTCTGTGCTGTGACGGGCATCCAAGCCATCAACAGCAACGAAAGAAAGGCTGTCAACAGCCATCTGTTTGTTTGTAGATTCTTTTTCATTATTATTAAGTAGTCTTCTGTTGGTCTTAAAACAGGGCGTCATCATCTTATGACGCCCTGTTTCTTCCAGTTTATGAGATTTTTCGACTTATTTCTTCTCTGCAGCTTCTTTCTTCTTCGGCGCTGCCTTCTTCTTAGCCGCAGGCTTCTTCTCTGCGGGCTCCAGTTTCTCAAGACGAGCCTTCAGACGGGTAATCTCCTTATCCTTCATCTCGATCTCATCACCCTGGTTCTTGATGGTGGTCAGCAGACCCTCCAACTCATCGTTGTCGATATCGAGCGGATAGAGGGCATTTACTCTGTTGATGAAGTCACCCAGGATATTCATGTAGTTGGTGAAGGCATCGAACGGTCCGCTGTAGATACCACGGTCCAGACCTACGTTAGAAGGCTTGGTGGTCATGAAACGGAAGTTGTTGGAAGCCTGGAGATAATCCCAGTCCTGATTGATGCGCGGATCATTGGCGATGCGCAGACGGTCAGCCACACTGTAGAGTTTGTTGAAGGCCTCACGCTGCATGGCGTTACCCAACCAGCAGCTGACATCACGCTCCTCATCGACCCATGACAAGGTATCGGGTACGTCGATCTGACCAACACTCTTGCAGGCCTTACAGATCTCCGTCGGTGTCATGAAGTTGATACCCTTCTCCTTGGCACAAGCGGGCAGTGCCTTGAGGAAGTCAAGGATATTACTGCTCAACGGCTGAGCGATACCCAGGGCAGAGAGTTCCATGAAGATATTGATGATCTGCTCCTCATCGGGGAAGCTGGCAATACGGTTGATATACGCATCAGCAAAGAGAGGATAGCCATCCCACTCTGAATTGTTGAAGCGCAGAGAGATATCATCCGACAGTTCCACATCACGGAGCAAGAGCTTCAGGTTTGGTGCGATGTTACAGTTATACACATAGTGCGGACTCTTCCATCCGAGTACGTGCTTGGCACCCTCGGTGAGCATTCCCTTGAAGCCCATGGCAGCAACCTGTGCACCAATGTCATCGCTGTAGATCAGTGATGAGTTACGCAGCACGGTCGGTTTCTTACCGAAGAGTTCTTCGATCTTGGCAGCCTGTTTCTTCACGTCGAGGGCAAAAGTCTCCTCATTAGCCAGAGATGACAGACCATGACTGTAGGGCTCTGCCAGGAACTCCACACAACCGGTCTCGTTCATCTTCTGCAGTTTCTCAATCACCTGCGGTGCATGATACTCAAGTTGCTCAATACCAGTACCTGAGAGTGAGAAGGCCACCTTGAAGTACTTGCCGTTCTCATTGATCATGTCGTGAAGTGCATTCAGGGCAGGCATATAACTGCGCTCTGCAATGTCGGTAATGCTACGCTCGTTCTCGTAGTCATCGTAGTAATAATGGTCAGTACCGATATCAAAGAAACGGTAACGCTTCAGATGAATAATCTGATGTATCTCGAAATATAAACAAATCGTTTTCATAACTTTTACCTTTTTACTTTTTTACCTTTTTACTTTTTCACTTTTGTTATTGCTCCCAGCCGAGTGTACGGCGATAGAGTGTACGGATCCAGCGTCCAACCTTCTCCCAGGTAATCTGATCCACCTCGCGCTTGCCCTCATCCTTCAGATACTGGAAGAGCGACTCGTTGTGGCAGATCGAATAGATGGCGTCAGCCAGGGCATGGATGTCCCAGTAGTCAACCTTGATACAGTTTTCAAGGATCTCAGCACAACCCGACTGTTTCGAGATGATCGACGGGGTTCCGCACTGCATAGCCTCCAACGGAGAGATACCGAACGGCTCACTCACAGAAGGCATCACATATACATCAGATGCTTTCAGACATTCATAGACCTGCTTGCCGCGCATGAAGCCCGGGAAGTGGAAGCGGTCGGCAATGCCACGCTCGGCAGCCAACTGAATCATGGCGTCCATCATATCACCGGAGCCCGCCATACAGAAACGGACGTTACGGGTACGGTGAAGCACCATCGTGGCAGCCTCAACGAAGTACTCGGGACCCTTCTGCATCGTGATACGGCCCAGGAAGGTCACCACCTTCTCCTTACCCGTATGGTCAGGACGCGGGATGGCCTGATACTCTTCGGGCAACGGATAAACGGCATTATGAACGGTGAAGCACTTACGGGGATCCTGGTGGTACTGGTTGATGACCGTCTGGCGTGTCAACTCTGACACACACATGATACAGTCGGCCCAGTCCATACCGTTCTTCTCAATCGAATAGACCGTCGGGTTCACCTTACCACGAGAACGGTCGAAGTCAGTAGCATGAACGTGGATACAGAGGGGCTTGCCACTCACCTGCTTGGCATGGATACCAGCGGGGAAGGTCAGCCAGTCGTGAGCGTGGATGATATCGAACTCCTCGGTACGGGCCACCTGACCTGCGATGATCGAGTAGTTATTGATCTCCTCGTGCAGATTGCCAGGATAACCGCCGGCAAACTCCATCGCACCCAGATCGTTCACGTTCATATAGTTAAAGTCTGCGTAGATATGATCACGCAACTTGAAATAGTAGTCAGGATCCATAATGTTACCCACACGCTGCTTCACGTAGTCGTAATCGACATCACGCCAGGCAATGGGCACAGCGTTCATGGCCACGATACGACAGGCATGCTGACTCTCATCACCAAACGGATGCGGCAGACAGAGCACCGTCTCAATATCGCCCTGAGCTTTCAAACCTTCAGAGATACCATAATTCGCAGTGGCGAGTCCACCAAACACATGAGGAGGATACTCCCATCCAAACATTAATACTTTCATCGTCGTTCCTCCTTATTTTTGATATGAATACTTATCGATCAGCTTGAGCGTGCGCAGAATCTCTGCCACGTTCATGGCAAACGACATGGCACCACGTCCGTGGAATGGCGGGTTACCGTCGAACAACTCACTAATCGTTCCGATTGCATGATAGTCCATCTCATCTTCATAACCCACGAGCTGACGCTCGATGAAACTCAGACGGCTGCGTTTATAGAGCTTCAGACAAGCCTCCATGTAGAAACCACCGAGCCAAGGCCATGCGGTGCCCTGATGGTAGGCATAGTCACGCTGGGTCTGTGGACCGACATACATTGGGTTGTAACCACCACTCTTCGGAGAGAGGGAGCGCAAGCCCTTCGGTGTCAGCAACTCACGCGTACAGATATCCACCACGCTCTTCATCTGCTCCTGACTCAGCGGCGAGTAGTCGAGAGCCACGGCGAAGATCATGTTCGGGCGAACACTCCAGTCCATCATATTGCCATCCACATAGTCGAGCAGATAACCATATTCATTGACAAAAGTCTCAACAAATGAAGCCTTTGTCTTCTGAGCCAGTGCCTCCAATTTCTCTGCGCCCTTGGCATCACCCTTCTCGGCAGTCATCAAAGCACAGAACTTCAGGGCGTTATACCACAGGGCGTTAAACTCTACGATATAACCGGAACGCGGCACTACCGGACGGCCGTTGGCGGTGGAGTTCATCCATGTCACAGCACGGTCACGGCCATTGGAGTAAAGCAGGCCGTTATCATCGAGGCGCAGATTGGGGTGACCACCCTTGATGATATAGTCAACAATATCGCTGACCAGCTTGCCATAACGCTGATAGCCCTCCTCCTTTCCGGCATCCTTCACATACTGCTGGATAGCCCAGATAGCCCAGAGGGGCACATCAGGCTGTTCGATCTCATAGATCTTCACCGACAGGGGCTTCCCTTCCATGAACTCACGGAGACCTTTCTCCGCAGTTCTCATCACCAGCTCAAAGTAATCGCGTTCGTCAATGGCCAGCGTCAGTCCCGGCAACGCAATAAACGTATCGCGGGCACGAGCCTTGAACCATGGATAGCCTGCCAGCAGATAGCGATCGTCTTTCTTGTCAATCTTTTCCATAGTGCCACTGCGACGGTCGCGGAAGTGGAACTGATGGGCGGCGCAAAGCAGGATATTGTAGAAGTTATCACGCGGCTTACGGTCTTCCACCTCTTCCTCCCACAGTTTCTTCAAGGATGAAGTCTTGATCTGTGAGGTAGAGCCAGAGAAGATGATGCTCTCGCCCTTCTTGATTGGCATCTCAAAATAACCAGGCACGTACAGATCCTCGTTAGAGGCATAACCACGCTCCTGCTCCTTCGGGTACTCCACACCACGATACCAGTCGGGCTGGAAGATAAACTGGTTCTTCTTCGAGAACTGCATATAGAGGTCGGGATAACCGGCATACATACAAGTCTTGATACCACCGTCAATCTCGTGATACTCACGACTAGCGGTAGAGTTCTCGTGGGTAAACTGACGAACCGAACGGAAAGCCAGGAACGGACGGAAACGCAAAGTTGTGGCAGAGTGAGCATCCACCAAAGTATAACGGATCAGAATGCGATCCTCGTAATGATGGAAGATGACCTCTTTCTTTAAAATCACACCACCCACGCGATACGTTGTCGTTGGCACGAGACTGGCATCAAACTCTCTAATGTACTTGTGTCCGTTAGGACTGAATGTGTTGCCCTGATACTTGTGAAGTCCCAAGTTGAATTCGGCTCCATGCTGGATGACCGTACAATCGAGTGACGACAAGAGCACATGGTTCTCATCATCAAGCTCTGGTACGGGAACCACCAACAGACCATGATACTTACGCGTATTACAATCCACGAGTGTAGAACTGCTATACGCACCAGAACGATTGGTCCGGAGTAATTCACGACGGAGACTTTCCTGTAGATTAGTCATCACGGCTTTTTCAAATCGTAAATAGCTCATAGTTCCTAAAAGGGTATTTAATTATTGAATATATTAGTCTTTAACCCCCCAAAGGTAAGAAAAAAATACGGATCCTGCAAAGGATACCCACATGTTTAACAATTATTAATCAAAAAGGAGGCCGAAACCTCAGCCTCCTTATTTCATTCTGGAATAAGAAAATTAATGACTTCCAATTCCACACTGACGCGATACGGACCCACCGGTGTCTTCATCAAACGTCCGTCGATACCGACCAAGGCATGCTTGGCCGACTCTATCAGCACCTCCCTCGTGCGATAGGGATGCACGCTCCGATGATTCAGGAAACGGCCCGTCACCAGCAACCAGATACCCTCTATCAGTTGTACGACCTCTGGATGATAGACCACCGACACATCGAGCATGCCGTTATAGGGCACGGCATTCGGAGTCTGTCCGTAACCGGGACCGCTACCGATACAGAGAGTCATCACCTTACGATCGATGACATCGTCGTTGATCTTCAGTTTCATCTTATACTCCATCCGGTGGAAGAGCATCACAAACAATGAAGAGATGAACGACAGAGTACGAGAACCGAAGAGGCGACGTGTCTGTCGGCGCAGGTTCATGATATCAGCCGTCATACCGATATTGATACAGTTCAGGAAATAGCGATGGCAGCGGTCACCATTGGCATTCGAGTAACGCACGCAACCAAGGTCCACCTTACGGACACGGTGCTTGATGAGGAAGTCGACCGTCTCCTCGATCTTATCGCCGTCGATCTCCCAGAAATGCGCGAAGTCATTCATGATACCATTGGGGATCACACCCAGCGAGATGCTCTCCCTGACTTCCTTCTCCTCCATCATCAGACAGTTCACCGCATCGTTCAATGCAGAGTCACCACCCACGATGATAATGGTCTTATAGCCATTATTGACCATCATCTTCGTCAGACGTTCCACACTGTCAGCGGTCTCGCTCTGCACGAAGTCGTAGGCAACGCCCCGTTCATCCAGCACCTTCTGGATCTTCTCCCAGCGCTTGCGTTTGTTGGTGATACCAGCCTTCGGGCAATAAATGATGCCCCATTTTGTCGTTTCTACTGCCATAGTTCTTTTATCCTTTCTATCTTTTCTTCCATCGGAAGTGTTGCATCAATCCAGTGAATCTCAAAGCCCCGACGCTCCATCCCCCTGAACCACGTCATCTGCCGCTTGGCAAACTGATGGATGGCAATCTCGAGCCGTGTGAACATCTCGTCATAGGAGATATGATGAGTCAGATACTCTGTGAGAAACTTATATTCCAGTCCATAGTAGATCAGGTCTTCTGCAGGGATACCCTCATCGAGCAGGGCCTGCACCTCATCGACCATCCCCTCCTCCAGTCGTTTCCTGAGCCTCCGGGTGATCTTCTCCCGACGCAGGTCACGGTCGATGTCGATACCAATGATGAGACTATCCACCGCCGGCAACTCACGCCTGGGTGTGGGGTGCTCCAGGTTATAAGTCTCTATCTCGATCGCACGGATGGCGCGCTGGCACGAATCGACATCGGTCGTATTATGCATGTTAGAGCCATTCCGGACTTTCAGTTCCGTAAGCAGTTGCGTCAACTCCGTCAGCGACTTTCCTTCGAGACTGTCGCGCAGCTGTTGGTTCTGCGGCACGGGCGACAGTTTATAGCCTTTCAGCACGGCCTCGATATAGAGTCCCGTTCCCCCACATAGGATTGGCTCCTTCCCCCGCCTGCGGATATCCTGATACACATCGTAGAAATCCTGCTGATACTCGAACAGGTTGTACTTCGTACCCGGCTCCCGAATGTCGATCAGATGATAAGGGATCCGATGCCCGTCCACCATATAGTCGGCCAGATCTTTACCCGTGCCGATATCCATGCGACGATACACCTGACGGGAATCAGCAGAGATCACCTCCCCACCTATTTCCGAGGCCAGTCTGGCTGCTACGGGGGTCTTCCCCGATGCCGTCGGACCCAGTATCGTTATCATCCTATGCATTCTGTTTGCAAAAATAGCAAAAAAAAGCCGTCCGACAAAATCGGACGGCAAATATTTTAGTTTTTTACACTGATTAGAGCTCAGCGAGGTACTTAATGGTGCGAACCATCTGAGAAGTGTAAGAGTTCTCATTGTCGTACCAAGAAACAACCTGAACCTGATAGGTATCGTCGTCGATCTTGCTAACCATGGTCTGAGTAGCGTCGAAGAGTGAACCGAACTTCATACCGATGATGTCGCTAGAAACGATCTGATCCTCAGTGTAACCGAAGCTCTCTGTACCAGCAGCCTTCATGGCAGCGTTGATACCCTCCTTAGTGATGTCCTTACCCTTCACTACAGCAACGAGGATAGTGGTAGAACCTGTAGGAGTCGGAACGCGCTGTGCAGAACCGATCAGCTTACCGTTCAGCTCAGGAATAACCAGACCGATAGCCTTGGCAGCACCTGTTGAGTTAGGAACGATGTTCTGAGCACCTGCACGGCTACGACGGAGGTCACCCTTGCGCTGAGGACCGTCGAGGATCATCTGGTCACCAGTGTAAGCGTGGATGGTTGACATGATACCGCTTACGATGGGAGCGTAGTTGTTCAGAGCAGCTGCCATAGGAGCCAGACAGTTGGTGGTACAAGAAGCTGCAGAGATAACGGTGTCAGCAGGAGTCAGAGTCTTGTGGTTTACATTGTAAACGATAGTGGGCAGATCGTTACCAGCAGGAGCAGAGATAACAACCTTCTTGGCACCAGCCTGGATGTGGGCAGAAGCCTTCTCCTTAGAAGTATAGAAACCTGTGCACTCGAGAACTACGTCAACACCCAGCTCACCCCAAGGCAGCTCAGCAGCGTTGGGCTTTGCATAGATAGTGATCTCCTTACCATCAACGATGATTGAGTTGTCGGTAGCGTCAACAGTGTGCTTACCCTCACCGAACTTACCAGCGAAACCACCCTGAGCGGTGTCATACTTCAGCAGATGAGCAAGCATCTTCGGGCTTGTCAAGTCGTTGATAGCTACTACTTCATAACCTTCAGCCTCAAACATCTGACGGAATGCGAGGCGACCGATACGGCCAAAACCGTTAATTGCAACTTTTGTCATTTTACTTAAATATTTAAAGGGTTTATACCAATATTACTAACTTTTTTTGCCTAAAAAGCACTTTTTTTGTTGTTTCGGATGCAAAGTTACGAAAAATTTCCTATATTTGCACCATCATTCAGTCTAAAAAGAAGTGAAAAGTGAAAAGCGAAAAGTGAAAAGACTCTAAATCACGGCAAACGGACTGGTGATTGCAAAATGCAGATTACAATTCACATATTAAACAGTAACATTAAAACATTAACGACTATGGGATTTATTAAAGAATTCAAGGAGTTTGCCATGAAGGGCAACGTGATGGACATGGCAGTCGGTGTGATCATCGGCGGTGCGTTTGGTAAGATCGTCACCTCACTGGTTGGTGATGTGCTGATGCCTGTGATCAGTTTGGCTACAGGCGGCATCGACTTTACAAACTTGTTTGTAAACCTCTCCGACGACGTGAAGTACAAGACGTTGGCAGAGGCTCAGGAGGCTGGTGCTTCGGTATTTGCCTACGGACAGTTCGTACAGAACGTCCTCGACTTCATCATCATCGCCTTCTGTATCTTCCTGATGCTCAAGGGCATCAACAAACTCAACCGTAAGAAGGAAGAGCCCGCTCCCGAGGCTCCCGCAGGACCTACCCAGGAAGAGTTGCTCGCTGAGATCCGCGACCTGCTGAAGAACAAGTAATGTTCATTGCCTGAAAAAAGAAATCTGCATCACCCAAAAGATGATGCAGATTTTTCTTTATGGTTACACCTATTTATATTTATAGCTGCACACTGACGGCCTTGCCGTTATACTGTACGAGTTTTCCCTCTGGGTTCTCAAGGTCAAGGGGCTTCGGTGCATCCTTGGAGATGAGCACCACATTGAAACGGCGGTTTTTCAACATGCCGTTGAAGCTGCCCTTACGGGCTCCGAAGGTCACCTTCTTCGCAGCATCATCATAAGTGATGTCGATGGTGGCATACTTACCCTTCTCATAGTTGTAGTTCGTACCCTCGTCCTCATAGAGCTGGAACTTGCCGTCCTGTCCTGCATAGACATAGAGGTTGATCAACTCTGCGGGTTTCTCATCACTCCACTCCATCTCAGGACCGAAGGGGATGATGGCACCCTCACGCACGAAGACGGGGATCTGCTCATACGGCGCATCCACCACGAGGGACTGTCCCCCCTCCACATATTCGTTGGTATAGAGGTTGTACCAGCCACACTGCTCGGGGAAATAGACACTACGGTTACGGGCCTTGTAATAACCCACGGGACAAGCCATCAGCGCGGGACCGAACATCCACTGGTTGCCGATGTTCTCCACGTTCTTGTCACCGTTGAAGTCCATCACGAGGGCACGCATCAGCGTGTAGTCCTTGAAATGAGCCCAACCTGCCAGTGAGTAGAGGTAAGGCATCAGACGGTAGCGCAGTTTGTCGTAATACACGAACGACTGATAGCAGGGATGATCCTCGGGGGCGATGTTCCAGATCTCACGGGTGGGCCACTGGCCATGGGCACGGAATAGCGGGATGAATGTACCGAACTGGTTCCAACGGGTCTGCAGCTCACGCCACTCTTTCAGATCCTCGTTCTCCACACCAGAGTTGTTGAACAACTGCTGAGCAGCCACATAACGGTTCTCCACACAGAAGCCGCCCTGATCCATACCCCAGAAGGGGATACCCGACATCGAGTAGTTCAATCCAGCCGTCATCTGCGCACGCATATCCTCCCAGCGGGTACCGATATCACCGCTCCAGGTGGCAGTCGAGAAACGCTGTTCGCCAGCAAATCCGCTACGGGTGAGCAGGAACACACGCGGCTCGTTCATCTGTCCCTTATAGACAGAGCGCTGTCCGTTATAGATGGCGTCGGCATTCACGGTAGAATAGGCATTGAAGTATTCCGTAGAGGTGCCGAGGGCTGTCGGCCCACTGAGGGCCTTACGATACCACATCGGGGTACAGTCTCTCACGTTGGGCTCCGAGGCATCCATCCACCAGGCATCCACACCGGCTACACCTTTTTTATTATATTTAGTATAGAGGTTCTCGTCCATCTGGCGCCAGAACATCTGACGCGCACCGGCATCATAGGCATCATAGAAACCGTTCTTATAACCAGGACCCACCCAGTCGTGGATATCATCGGTGGGTGACTGCACATACATCCAACCTTTGGCGTCAAGTTCTTTGTAGTTATCGGTATTGCAGTAGAACTTCGGCCATACGCTGATCATGAACCGTCCATGCATGGCATGCACGCTGTCGAGCATCGCCTGTGGGTTCGGATAGCGCGAAGCCTCAAACTGGTGACTGCCCCACTGGTCCTCAGGCCAGTAGTTCCAGTCCTGTACGATATTGTCGATGGGGATATGACGCTTACGGAACTCAGCCAGGGTCCCCTCGATCTCACCCGAGGTCTGATAGCGCTCACGACTCTGCCAGAAGCCCAGCACCCACTTCGGATAGAGGGCAGCCTTACCTGTCAGCGTACGATAGCCGCTGATCACCTCATCGAAATTCTTACCAGCGATGAAGTAGTAGTCCATATCCTTCGCCATCTCACTCCAGATGGAGAGTTGCTCACGCTCCTTCTTACTGCGGGGCTCTGACACACGCAGACCACAGTAGGCCTCACCACCGTCAGGACGCCACTCGATGCGCAGATGGTTCTTCACGCCCTTACGTACATTTGCCGTAAACTTATAGGTATTGGGGTTCCAGGCGGTACGCCAACGCTCGGGCACCACTTCCTTACCATCGATATACACCTTGACATAGCCGGAATAATAGAGGATAAACTGGCGTTCCTCTGCCTTACCTGCACAGGTCTTCTTACCGCAACAGGCGGGCTCGATGAAACCTTCGTAGATCACGTTGGCACCCATCAGGTTCACACCTTTTGGGAAATTCTTGATACCACCGTTGTCCGTCTTCAGGGCAATCTCTGATTTCTCCGGAGTGACATATTCGTAATAGATCGAATCCTCGTCACGCACCAGTTTCTGACCCTTGGCATCCACATACGTACCCGTCAGGTGACCCTCCTTACCATTCTTATCATAGAGTTTAAAGGCACGGTTCAGTTGCAGGTAGTCGTTGGGATTGCCGAAACGGCAATAGGAATACGAATCCCAGAGCAGACCATAGTTCTTGTTGGAGAGCACAAATGGGATCGACACCTTCGTATTATACTGAAAGAGATCCTCGTTCTTACCCTTCATGTTGAACTCCTCACTCTGATGCTGTCCGAGACCATAGAACGCCTCATCCTCAGGTGAGTCGAACTTCATCTGCCAGGTCAGCCCGTGTTTCTGCTCCTCAGGCACGGTGTAGCCAGTCTTCATGCCCAGTTCGCGCTCAGGCACGGTAAAGTCCTTGAACAGTTTGCCGTCCTTGGCTTCCTCGAGCAGTTCCTTGCCTTCAGCATCATAGAACTTGATGCGTCCGCTCTCCTTCTCGACGACAGCCTTCACGTTCTTCGTCTTCACGGTCACTGCGTCGCCATCTTCACTGATCGTGAAACTACCCTTGGCTGGTGCCGTCTGGGGCACGATCATCAGCGAGGCCGGTTTCAGAGGCAAGTCAGCCTCCGACGTAGCCCTGACGCGGATGATGTTGTCGTTGATCACTTCGAGGCGGATCACCTTGGCCTGTCCGCCGTCAGGTCGGATCGTCACTTGTCCGCCCTGCGTCTGCACCACGGCAGCCGACACCATGCCGGCTATCATCCATGCAGATACCATCATACAGATTTTCTTCATTACATTTAAGTTATTTAGTTATTAAATATCCTCTGGAATCAGTGGCAAGGTGATCGTGAATACCGTACCACCGCCGATATTCCCCTCACCCTTCACGGTGCCTTCATGCGACCTCACGATCTCATCCACCAGATGCAGGTTCGTCTTCTCGGTATCATTCTCTATCTTCTCAAAGAGATGCGGCAGGACATCATCGGGGATGCCGACGCCCTTGTCGATCACACGGATGACAGCATTGCCAGCCTGTCGCTCCGCAAAGACCTTCACCGTACTGTTCGCAGGTGCGAAACGAGACGAGTTGGTCAACAGAATCTTGAGCATATAAGCCAACTGTGCACGATCGCCCATCACCTCCAGATGCTCATCCAACGGGAAGTAACTGATTCGAATCGCCTTACCATTGGGAGCCTTGAAGGTGTCGCACACCTCACGGAACAATGGCAGGAGATCGGTCTTCTCCTTTTCACCACCCGCCATCAGGGCCATCTCTTCTTCATCAGTAGCCTGACTCTCTATCTGGTCATCAATCGCTTCCACCTCTTCAACTTCGGCATACTCTACACCATCATCATCTGCAGTATTCCCTGCCTCCGTCTGATTATCCGTATCATCAGCCTTCTGCGGCTCAGTCTCGTCATCTTTCTCACTCGCTTGCAGATGCTGTTTCTTCTTCATCGCACTCATCCAGTGCTTCTTATGGATCTCGTTACGGTAGTTCTCCAACTCCACGCGCTCCTGATGTTTCTTCAGGAACCGACGACGCCAGAAGTAGATGCCACCAGCCAACAATGTCAGGAAAGCGATCATCAGCCAACGGTTACGGATCAGCGGCGGTGTGATGGTGATCTCCAAGGTTGCCTCATAGTCACCCATCGTACCATCGTCGTTCAGCATCCTCACATGCAACTTATAACTGCCGTGATGAAGCGACATATAAGTGATGTTCGGATCCACCTCCTCCGTCTTGATCCACTTGTCGCTGAAGCCTTCCAACTGATAGACGAAACGAGAGGTGTTATGCGCCTCACCCTTATCCGTCGCCAATTGGATGGTGAACTGATTCTCGTCGTGACGCAGCACCAGTTCCCTACAAACGTCAAGCGCCTCCTCCAAGATCACATGGCCGTCGTATTCCTTACCGACCTCCACCTGCTGACCGAACAACTTCAGACCACTGAAGATCGGACGCTCCTTGTTGGCGCTGCTGGATACCAGTTTCGGATCAATGATGTCAAGACCGTTATAGCCGCCGATAAGCACCTTGCCGTCGTGGGTCACACTCACCGAACGCAGGTTGTACGGACCTTGTTGCAGACCGTCCTTCGTACTGAAACTATGCACGAGGAACGACCATGTGCCGTTTTCTTCCGCCTGTGGCGTGACATTCGAGACACCATGCTCGGTGACGACCCACATCGTATGGTGCAGATCCTCTGCGATGCCCACAACACTGGAACCGAACAGACCGCTGTTCATGTCGAGCAGTTTCTGCCAACCCGTCTTCGGGTTATAGACACAACAACCCGACATCGAGCCCTGCCAGATGAGTCCGCGACTGTCTTCCATCACACAGACGGTAGTGGGTGCGGCCTGCGCCTGTCCTGCCACAGTAGGGATCTGCACGTTCACCACCTTACCGCTGACGGGGTTGATCAGGGAATAATAGGCGGAATGACCGGCTATCAGCCAGCCCTTCTTGATCCAACTCACCGACGTCATGAAGTTCTCGTTCAGGTTCGTGTTATAGGAACTCCAGGTACGGAACTTACCCGTCTTGCGGTCGAGCCGCTGCACACCGTTACCCAGCGTACCGATCCAGATGTCGCCCCACTTGTCCTCAGTCACCGACCAGACGTTATTATTCAGCAGGCCGTCATCGGCACCCGTCACCAGATAGTTCTTGATACGGCCATTGGGATCAATCTCGATCAGACCGCCGTTATAGGTACCGAACCAGAGCGCACCGTCGTGAGAGCAATAACTCGCCACCATCACGTTCGAAGCAAAGCCGCTCGACTTGTCGATCAGTTCACTCGTCTCGGTTTCGGGATCAAATTTGATGATACCGCGGTTGTCGGTACCCAGCCAGTAAGTGCCGTCCTTAGCCTCCACTGTCGTGTTGATATCACCCAACTCGATGGTCCTGATACCCGATGGACGCTCAATATACTGGTTCAGACCGTTACGATAGGCACCGATCCACATGTTACCCGACTTGTCGAGCATCAGGTGCTTCACCGTATTCTCACTGAGCGAGGTCTCGTCGTACTTATTATTCAGGAACTGCTTGATCTCCTTGTTGTTGAAATCCACGATGAGCAGGCCTTCGTGGTCGGTGGCAAGCCACACCCAGTTGCGCTGGTCCATGATCATATCCCACACCTGCAGATTCTCAGGCAGACCCGAAATACCGTATGTGGCTAAGAACTGTTCGAGGGAGTCAAACCATCTTCTCTCCTTCTGGCTGTAGATGAAGACATGATCCGTCGTCACCACCCAGTAGTTATGGAAATTGTCAACCTTGACCGAATAGGCAGCCTGCTCGGCACCGCCATGCGTATGGATATGGTTGTCGCGCCAGGCCACCTTGCCCTTCTCGCCGTCAACAGCCATCAGTTCACCGTCGCTGGACACCAGGATCAGCAGGTTCTCATACTCCGCAAACGACGAGGTCCAGAACTCCTTGGGGAACTCACCCTCACCGTAGCCATACTTGGTCAGGGTTTTCTTCTTGGTCTTCGGATTATAATAGTAAAGGCCTTCGTCATACGTCTTCACATACAGGTTCTTCTTCGAGTCGATATAGAGACGGTCGATACCGCCTTTGATACCGATCTTGCTCAGGATCGTCGATGGGTTACGCACCACCTGCTCCGTCCTGGGGTCAAACACGCAGAAGTTCATACCCTGTCGCAGCCACAGTCGGCCGTCCATATCCTCCCAGATGTAGTCCACATAGTTGTTACGGAGCGTGGTCGAGTCGGTCGCATCCGAATAGTAGGTACGGAAACGGTAGCCGTCGTAACGGTTCAGACCATACGACGTGGCGATCCACACGAAGCCTTTGGAATCCTGGAAGATATAGTTGATCTGCGAGTTCGATAGTCCGTCACGCGTATCCAGACGGCGGAACTTCATATCAGGAATCAATGCGCTTCCCGCATTCATGCCAAGGCTGCACACAAGCAGCAAGAGAGTCAATAGCTGTTTCTTCATACTTTCTTTTCATGTTTGTCCGACGTACCTCTGATCACCAATTTCTGAGGCACGATTTTCTTATATACCTTATGGTCGCCGTTGATACACTTCCGCAACAGGTCGTAAGCCACACTTCCCATCTCATGGGCCTGATCCTCGATGGCCGACATCCGCGGTGTCACATACTGGGCATGCAGATCATCCGTAAAGCCGATCAGCGCCACATCCTCCGGGATACGGAAGCCCAGTTCCTTGATGGCGGTAAACGCCGCGAAGGTGATGGTATCATTAAAGGCGAGGATGGCGTCCGCCCGGTTCTCCATCTGCAGCACCGCCTTGGTAGCCTCCACACCCCAGTCGAAATCAACCCGCTCACACTTCACCAGCTCCCTGTCGATCTGAATACGGTTTTCGCGCAGCGCCTCCAGATAGCCATGCTTACGACGCCACACCATGTCCAGATGGTTCGGACCGCCGATAAAGGCGATGCGCCTGCTGCCCGTGTCAATCAGGTGCTGGGTGGCCTCCTGCGCGGCAATGTCGCCATTGGCGATCACACACGAGAACTTATCCGTCAAGCAGGTTCTTCCGAAAAACACGAGAGGGATCCCCATCTTGGCGATCTCCTCGAAATGCGTATAGTCGGTGGTATTCTGCGACAGACTGGCGATGATACCCTCCACGTGCAGGTTGATGAAATTGTCGATGGCCCTCACCTCGTCCTCACAGTTCTCATGGGTGTTAGCACAGATCACCGAGTAGCCCGCCTCCCTGGCCTTGTCCTCGATACCGTCGAGCACGGCGGAATAATAGTGGGTCACCAGGTCGGGCACCACCACACCGATCACGCGCGGCGCCTCTTTTCTGAGACTCTGTGCAAAAGGATTGGGACGATAGTTCAGTCGCTTAGCCAGTTCCTTCACCTTCTTCTGCATCTCCTGCCCAATCTCAGGAGAGCTGCGCAAGGCTCTGCTGACAGTTGCAATACTCACGCCTAATTCGGTGGCGAGATCCTTCAATGAGGTACGTTTCTGATTAGCCATACTCCTTCATAAATTGTGGACGCTGCAAAGTTACGTAAAAATTTAGAAAACCGCAAACGTTTACGGCTTTTTTTGCGCACAAAATGATATATTTTCTTCAAATAGTTCGTACCTTTGCACCAGCAAAACACAATCACAGAATAGAATGAGTAATGAATAGTTGATAATAAGTTAGTTAGAAAAGTGAAAACCAAGACTGTCGCGAGGACACTCTTGGTTTTTTGTTTTTATCACATCAGGGCTGCAGTGTCGATGTGCCCTCTCGGGCAAGCCCCCACCCTCTTAGCATCGCAAAGTAATCGAGGCTTTCAATCCCGTTTTCCTGAATCGCCATGGCTATACCAACAGCCATCCAACGGGCAGGCTGATCTGATGGGATGCCTATGGGTTCATCAGGCCCGATCTTCGCCAACTGGCATACATTCTGGATATACGTTGCTGTCAGGTTTTCGTTGGGCGGTGCCCACTTATTGATAATCGCCCGGATCGTAAACAGTCGATACTTATGATAATAAGTTCGCGTGAGCAGATAAAACGCGGCTCTCCAACCAAACTCTAAACTCTCAAACTGACAAAAACTCGCATCTGTCTGCTGGGCTCGTAAGCCCTGCCACTGATCCTTCGCCGTACGACGGATATTCAGCGGATTATTGTTTCTAATTCCTCTTGGTAACATAACTTAAAATTCAAAATCTTAAATGAAACTGCGTCACTGTGTCACTGCGTCACTGCGTTAAACCATCACTGCCCCAGTCTTTTTATACCTCGCCTTGGTGGTGCCGTTCTCAACAAACTCATCCACCTTTTCTACCAGCCCGTCTTTCTGCAGACGGCTCACTCTGGTGCGGGCCGCATCGTTGCTCTTCAACATGAAGCAGCGCATCACATCATCAGTGGTAAACTCCTCTGGCAGACGGTTGAAGGCTTCAATGGTCTTAGGTCTGCGTGGCTTATTGGCTACAATGTCGCGATTCTTGTCTTCAAAATACTTCTCAGCCAAAGCCCCGAAGAAGTGACGCTGACAGGCATACTGGATGTTCATAATCAGTTCCACCAGCCGCCAGTCTTTTTCGTCCGTCTCGAACGCACCACACCAGTACTCACCTTCCTGCCTCATCTGATCCCAGTGGCGCATCACGATAAATGGTGCCGAGAAGTTCAAGCCGTGATAGGCACAGCGTTTCAGCATCAGTTCGTCAGCCTTCGAGTTGTTCTCCTCAGCATCAGCCATGCGCCGTGAAGTCCAGTCGTAGGTTTCATCCACGAGTTTCTGTATGGAGAGTTCACCCTTCACACGGTCCAGTTTCTCTGCCCATGCCTTCAGTCGGTTGTCGCTCTCGTAATCAACGTGAGATTCGCGACTCATCATCTGGAAATTGGTAGATGGCAGCGGAATACAGGAGAGACGCGTGGCAAGTCCAGATCCGAAATTCCTCTCGTTCACCATCTTCTTCAGCGCGATGGGAGTACCCGTGTAGATGAAGTTCCAAGTCACATGGAATTCCTGAAACACACTGTCCACATTAGAATACGCCTGACCATCCCGTTCGTTGTGAAAGGCTTTCAGTTGCAGGGCCTGCTTGTCGATATACGCACCACCCTTTTGCAGTGTCAGCGTATTGTCCAACTCCGTGTCGAAGGTCAGCATGTGCAACTGCATCTCCTCGCCATCCACCACCTCCTTGGCATTCACCATGTCCTGAATAAACTGGGCGTTCGAGGTACGAGCTGGATGATTTCTCACGATCACATTGGGCTTCTTAGGTTTCTCCTTGTTCGCACCCTTCGTCCGCATGAGGTCACGATAGGCGTTGATCGCATCAATGCCAACCTTATCAACCTTTACAATGGGCGCTGCCAGCAGATCGAACAATCGCGTCGCGAAACTTTTTCCACTGGCAGGGTCGCCGATGATCAGGGTAGAGTTGTTCAGTCGTCGCAGTTCCTCAGGGCGATGATAGAAGCGATAAGTACATCTTGTCATCAAGGTCATCATCAGACCTCCACCCACAAACAGCGCTGCAGGATACTGGTTGCGCTTCAACCCCTTGCAGACATCCTTCAGCAACGGGAAGTCCTCGCTCATCTTCTCAATCTGCTCTCCCCAGTCCCAAAGCCAGCGGTTGATGTCCTCTTCCGCCACCACTATCGACCTGACGGTTCCTGAGCCTGTCGAAGGATTCGTGATTTCCACATACGAGCGACCCGTTGCCTCCTGAATCGCGGTGAGCATCGCCTTTGAAGGCAAAGAACTGGCATATTTCTTCTCCTTCTGAGCAATACAACTGGCTGCACTCTCCACCGTCTGCTCCACGTTCTCATTCCTCTCGTCGATGATCTCCTGAACCCACGACTGAGATTCAACAATCCGCTGCACCTGGGCCTTGTCACCGTCAAGCATAAGCAGCAGGTCTGTGGCGAGTTTAAGACTTTCGGCATGACGGTTGGAGTCGTCTTTGCAGGGCAACTTGTCAGCATAACGCTGGTCAATAATAGACTGAATATCATACCCTCGCCATTTTAACGGTACTGGCTCAGCGTCCACCTGGCTGACATCCCCAGCCCCTGCCAAAGGAGTCTTGCTGGCCACAACATCAGCCTGAGAGCGATTAGTACTGTCAGCATGATCATCAGTAGGAAATTGATGATACAACGGCTGCGTTTTCTTGTCACGATACATGGGAGTAAACTCCCTGTCAAATTCTTCATCATAATACGTAAATAGTCTTTCTTCGTCAATAAACAGAATTTCATCTTCCTTTGGAGCGAACGAATTTCGCGTAGCATCGATTGTACTTTGGTCAGGAGCATATCCCAAAACGGACGCAAACGATATTTGCTGATCTGCCAAGTTTCCTGTCTGCTTGTCTGCCGTAAAGATGATACGGATACCATGGCCGCTACTGGTGATATGCACTAATACTACGCGCTTCATCAGTTCCTCATTGGTCTGCAGTTTCTCCCACACCTCCATGGGATGATCCACATGGTCAATGTCAAGCATCACCAGTCCGTTCAGATGACAGCCCTTAAGCAGTCGCCTGGCGCCTTTCTTCGTCTTGCCATCCTTGGTCTTCACAGTAGCCTCATCAAACTGATAACAACTGAATTGGAATGCTGTTAAAGATTTCTTCAGATCGTCAGCCCATGCCAGCAGTTTCTTCTCTAAAGGCTTCTGCTGCCATTTCTCCTTGCCTGCCTTGCTCTTCAGGTCGCGTAGTGTTTTGAGCATGAACTTCTGAAAGTCCGTATGCTCAGCCCATTTCTGCATAGCCTCCTCGTCCTTGGCATCCACAGCACGCAGGATTTCCCTGCGCGTGTCGATGTTGAAGGCTGTAGAGGATTTGCGAATCTCCCTCCAGAAGTCCTTTTTGCCGCACTCGGCGACAAAAAGGCTCTTAGTATCTTTCTGATATGTAAACATACGTATCAAAGTGTTTGAAGGTCTGTAATATAGAAGGCGTTCTCATGGCGATCATTCGAATCGCCCCATGTACGATGCTTCCAGAATCCCTTCACGATGTAAGGCATTCCCTGCTGAAACTGTGTGTGGCGGTTCTTCGATGCCAGTTCCCCAGTCATCTCACCATAAAACACATCACCACCGCGCTTCATCGTCACGCCACGGCTCTTGAAATATTCAGAGCTGCCGTCCTGCTTCTGATATTGGCGCTCAGCGTATGCGCCCACCGCTACTATTGTCACTAATGCTTCCATACATTTTAGTTTTTAAGATTAAACAAAATCAATCAGTTCACGGTCGATCAGGGCATTCTTCGCATCGCGGGTGTGATCCTGCAGCAGCCCCATCACCTGGGCAGTTCCCACTTCCTTGGGGAAACTACCAAACACCTTGATGCGCTCCATCGACTCCTTCACCCAACCCCAGGGCAGCTTCTTCACGAGTACGTCCTTTTCGCGGGGACGAGGCTGACGATTATACGCCTTAAAGGTGATACGACCTGTGTTCTGATCCATATACAAAACACCCTGTACATACTTGCCATCCAGCAACTGCTTCAGCAACTCAATGGCGTTCAAAATAAAAATATACTTTTTCATAATCTAATCGAATTAATGAGCATCGGAATTGCGGGGTTTTAGTTTGAGCTCAATTCGTACGTACACATTTCCTCGCTCATCCTCCGACTCGGTTATGTCTTATCCTTTCTTTTCTATAATAAATGATTCAAGCAGGCAACGCCCTCTACCGTCATTATCGTTATGATACAAATTAGACTCGTTATAGAAATAGTCACTCTGGGCATCTTCCCAACGGAAACTCCAAGTCCACTCTTGAATGACATCAATTTCATTTTTCAATTGAAATAAATCTTCTGCCGCGTTGAGAGCGTCTCGTCCAGACCAAACATACTGGTATTTTTTGACTTGAAGCCAGTCATGCTCATAATTTTTCAGAAGATGCTTCTCTTTATTGGTCAGCTTCATATCACTGCTTACCACATCCTCTATAGGCTTTCCGAAAAACACTTTCACTCTCAGTTCTTCATCCGAAATACGACTTCTTACATCAAGTACCAAAAAGCGTTGACCATTTAGTTTTAGCAGATTACCTAACAAAATGTCACTGACACTCTCAACCTTCTTGTCGGCAATCTTTTTTCTCATGCCATCTACAAGGATCTGCTTAATCTCCAGTTCCTTAGTCTCATCCATCAGCTGACTGGCTAGCTGTTGCTCTACGTAATAAGTTGGTTTCATAATACTCTTTTACCTTTTACTTTTTTACCTTTTTACCTTTTTTACCTTTTTCCCGTATCTGCGAACCATATACTTCATATGCCCAGCGAACATCAGCTCCGGCATATCGCGAATGAGCATCTGACGCATGATCTTGTAATGCTGGATAGCCACGGCACTCTTGAATTTCATCTTCGTGCCAGTCATCATATACACCACCAGTGCATACGCCATAGCCGCGCGATCGAGCGGATGATAGTATCCAAGTATCTCTTCTACTTGCTCGCGACTTTCCGGAGTCAACCAAAGCTCCAACAGCTTCACCATCATCTTAGAGGCTAAGGAGGTTTCCCACGAACCAATGGGTTCCCCACCATCGGTCTTCTCAATCCAAGGAGCCAGGTATTGCAGCACATTAGTCAGCTCTGCGTTTTCTTCGTTGCTACTTTTTTCAGTTGCTGTAGCCTGCAACATGTCTCTTTTAGTCATAACCTTATTATTTTTAGAAATACATTAAAAAATTTACCCACGGTCATCATTTCTGATTTCCGTGGGCAAAGATTCTGAATTATTTCTTTTGGTTGCAAAAATAATTCAGGAAAAGTTATTTTGCTGCAAATTACTGTATTTCAGTGCGTTACCTGAATTATCACAGTATTTCCAAAAATAATTCGTGATAATCCGTCATAATTTAGGGTTTAGGATACTTTCTCAGCAGCCCTTTGAAGATGTTTATCAGCATTTCGCTCTCCGTATTACCTACTTTTGAACTTAATTTGCCGACAGCAGTAGCACTCATACCATAGAAAGGCTCTAAGGCAAACTTCATGTCCGACTTCTGCAGTTCCTTCACTCTTAGTTCCTCGATGTCGAGTATCTCACCAACGAACGGAGCCACTGCCGATACACTGGTGCAACCCTTAAACAAGTCCAGATACACTTTCACCTTCTGCTCTGCGTTCTGACGCAGGTCGTCGAGCATCTTTGAGATTCTTTCAGCGTCAACAAAGAATGTATATTGACCACTCCACCCCTTGGCATTGGCAGATAGCGTCACGCCGTTCTTCTCAGCTGCCTTGGCAAAGATAGCCTTTACGCGATCTATAAAACGGTCAACATCAGATTGCAGATCCTCTTGGGGCTGCTCCTGAATCTCTTCAGCATGATGAGCAGTTTCAGCCTGTCCCCTCATCATCTCCTTGTGGATCAAATGCAACTTCACATCCAATTCAAAAATAGCGCGAATCTGGTCATCGTCGAACTGATGGAAATTGTCAACCACATACAGTCCATATCGCTCATAGTTGAACACCAACATGTGTCCCCGCTTCTCAGCAAACTGTCTGAATTGGGCGTATCTCTGCAAAACCTTATCCGTGATCTCAAAATCGCAGGGCAAGAAGTCTGATTCGAGTTCAGGAGCCACCTTGTTCACCTCCTGTCTTGATGGCTTTTCGGCATAGTCGAATATACCCTGATTCAGAGCCTTCAGCACAACCTCAAGTTCCAACTTCTTCAGTTTACCAAGTGTTATAGGCTGAATCCTGTGGAGTTTCCGGTAAAACCTTATCACCACATTTTCGAAGTTGAATTCCTCCTTCTTTCTTAAAAAGAACTCCTTGAAGACAACAGGATCACAGTTAAGCTTGGCTATCTCAGCCTCTGCCAGTAAGGAATTGAACTGGGTGATCAGACGCTTCAAGATCGGATAAGCCTCTTCATGTCTTACCTCTTCACACAACTTCTCGATAAAAAACCAGAATAGAAAGTGTTTATCATCATCGTCTTGTTTCGACGACACTTCGAAAGGTTCAATACACTTGGCCTGTTTAAGGTCTTCGATGTAGATAGGCAATTGATCGTTGGCATCCGTCAGCATGCCTATCAAGGAATGAACCATCCTCTTCCTGGTCTTCCTGCTTTTAGTTGGTTTTTCACAATAATTGCAGACCAAAGTTCTGATGTCACTGATATTTTCACTCAGATCAGTCAGGTAGTTAGGAGATGCTCCGTCGTCTGCTGCCAGAGCTCTCCCTTGCATAGAGCCTTCAAATTCTTCAGTAATAGTTGCTTTCATTTTAGGATGAATGTTGATAATGAAAATAAAAAAGTTCTTAGTTCTTTCAAAATTGAAAAAAATAGTTGCCCGGCAGAAGGCGAAGTGAATCTTAAAAGGAAGCAGAGACGGAGCTATAAAATGATACGATCTCTACGGGAATTCCGATACCCCTCGAAAGCACAATACCACCAAGCTCACGCCTCTGCAGAGGTATGAGTCGGTAGCCTTTGGCTTTCTTGAGTCTTTTGTTTTTTCGGAATTTCGTAGAGATCTCGAAGAACCTGGCTCTATTTCCAATAAGATTTGAGTGCAAAGATAATCTAAATCTTTGAACTGCCCAAATAATTACTCTTCTTTTTTAAATGTCTTGTCCTTCTATAGTTTTAAATGGTTATACAAATAATCTACAATTCACATTATATAAATATTATACTCTGGCCTTCTTTCTAGCAACCATAGAGGGATGCTTCTTCAGGTTATCGAGGCGATACTGACGGGGAGTAATGCCCTTAAATCTAAAGAATGACACATAAAATGACTGGCGATTTGCAAAGCCCACCATATCACCAATTTCTGCCACATTCTGATTCTGATAACGTTTATCCACAAGGAGCGTCATAGCCTCGCTAATACGGTAACTATTCACAAATTGAGTATAGTTCATGTGAAAACGGGTATTCACAACGGCAGAGATGTAACGGGTGTTAGTTCCGATTTCATCTGCCAGTTTCTTTGCTGAATAGTCCTTGTCACGATACTTTTTCTGGAATACAATGATGTTCATGATCTGCTCCTGCATCTTATCCATCATTTGGGGACTAACAAGGCTCCTATAATCAGCCTCCATTACTTTAAGTTCACGAATTTGATATTTTGCCATTTTTAATTGATCTTTTAATTTAATGATTAAACACTATTTGTTGAGGGGACAGTCCATGTTAGGACACACAAAGAGTCCTTTAAGGGCTTTCACCCTATTTTGTTTATTCCCAACAAAAAGAATAGAAAATCTCTATTTATCTCTCACAAATGGCAAATAGGATAGTGGGTGAGTTTTCGTGGCGGGCACCCATTTTCAGGAATGCCGCCCAACAAATCGATCCAGGGATTAGTTGATTCATACTATTTAAAAAACTCATTATTGAAAATTCGCCTACAAAATTAGGTGTATTTTAACACATATGCAAATTTTAACTCTTAAAAAACCTTATGTTCCCCAAAAATCCAAACCTATGCATTGCTTTTGCACAGGTTTTGTGTATCTTTGCAGCGGCCAATAAGCAAGGACTAAATCAGACAATCGAAAAATTATCTGCGGATTTTAGGTATTACAAAATGTTTTTCGGCAAAATGTCTTTCTACCGTTTACAGAGTCAATAGTTATAGAGTCACAAGCTGATGTA
>Ga0256404_1004200_pt1 | contig 27566 bp, 12 predicted proteins | sample RumenRJG_01DNA_FD_185990 | JGI IMG/M metagenome (GOLD analysis project Ga0256404, IMG submission 185990) | Bovine rumen microbial communities from Lethbridge, Alberta, Canada - RJG_01 | ecosystem: Host-associated > Mammals > Digestive system > Stomach > Rumen | place: Canada: Alberta | collected...
AAAGCACTGTTGTTACCAGCGATAAGACCGACATTTGAAGTTTCGGCAGTTACCTTGATAACAACCTTGTCAGTAATGATGTTATTGGTGAAGCGGGAATTGATTGCACCGCTACCTCCAAGAAGGCCACCTACTCCGGTATACTTAGCATTAGTCTGAGGGGAGTCAACTGAAATCTCGCCATTGCTGGTGCAGCCGTCGATGATAACAGTACCACTGGGCTCGCCATAGGCCTGAATTCCGCCAATCATTGCTCTAGTATTAGAGTTTCCGTTTACGAGCGAAATCTTGCCATTATTCGTGCAGTTTTTAAGCTCCCAGGTGTTGATACCGTTGCCATCGCTGTCAGGGCTCTGCTTGCTGTTACTTGCGTGGCCATTGATACCGGCAACGCGGCAACGAAGCTTAGAGCCGCCCGGGTCACAGGTAATAGCTCCGTTATTCACGCAGCCTTCATACAGAACATAACCACCCACGAGAGGCGTACCATAGTAACCGGTTATGCCGCAAACATATGCCCAGCTTGAGTCGTTATAACCTGTCGCATTATTATTGACAGCGCCATTATTGGTGCAATCCTTGAACGTAGCTTCATTGAGGTTATTGACATAACCGCAGATACCTGCAATACGGGCAGTACCCGCACCAGTATAGGAAACCTCTCCTTCATTGATGCAGTTCTCAACACGGTTGACACCCTTTTCGTATTCGGTGTCAGTAATCTTGATACTGTTCTCGATATGGCCTACGATACCGCCAAGCTGAGAAGCCTTGCTGGCTCCACCCTCATATACAGCGACTATCTTACCTGTATTCTTGCAGCCCTTGATATTGACTCCGGGATTTACGTATCCGACGATACCGCCTGCATGGTGAGTGTTGACAATGTTGTTGAGAGTGATGTCAATATTGTTGGTACAATTCTCAAATGAAGCAGTCTTGGCAGCAAGACCTGCAATACCTCCGATATGATAGGTAGCGGCCTCTGTATTTGCATGGACAGCCTTGATAGAACCGGATGCATTGAGGTTCTTGACAGCACCGTTGACCTTACGGAATATACCTACGTTGGCGAACTTAGGATCATCCGTTGTAAGATCAGCAGCTTCGAGGTTGAGAGTGATAGTATGATTCTGTCCGTCGAAGTTGCAGGTCAATGAATCAATAGGAGCTGTGATAGTAATATCAGCAGCGAGTTTCACTGTCTCCGAAAGTTCATACTGATCCATAGCAGCGGCGAACTTTGCAAAGTCGTCTGCTGTCTTGACCTCGGTAATCTTGGACTCGACAGGAACTTCCGGTTTCGGAGCTGCTTTCTGCTTGACAGAAATAGAAACGCGCTTTGCAGAGCAGTTGATAGAGATTGCATCAGTACGCTCCTTGTAAGCCTCGTTAGGAGAAACAGTGACGGTAATTGTACCATTGCCGTTGCCGCTTTGGGGATCTACGGTAAACCAAGAGGCTGAAGAAGTGACCTTCCACTCAACATTGGAAGTAACCTGGATGGTGGAAGTTCCTCCAGTGTGTTCGACAGTAATTTCTGTCGAATTGACAGAGAGCTCAGGAGTGACCTGGACCGGCTCCTCTTTCTTGCATGCGAGCACTGCAAGTGCCGCTACGGCAGCAAAAAACAGAGATTTTTTCATAATACTTGATATTTAATTGGTTATAATGTTATTACTTTTCCCAACCTGCATTTTGATCCAGATTGTCGTTGAGGGTGACACTGGATGCAGGCACCGGATAGAGGTATTTCTTCTCTTCCCACCTATAGTCCTTCTGGTTGGCGGTATAGGGAAGGATATAGCCCTTATTCCCTTCGGAGAGAGTTGTTCCCATTCCGGAGAGAGTTGATCCGTTGTAGTTTATAGTCAGGACATGAATACCGGACTTTTCGGAGACTTTAGCGGATACCATGTTGTCTACATTTCCATCACCGTCGAGGTCGAGTTCAGTCTCGATTGCGGGAATCCACATGCCGGTCTTCTGCTTGACAAGAAGCTCACCCATATGCCAGCGGCGGATATCCTGCTGGCGGATATTCTCCATTGTCATCTCGATTCCCCTTTCACGACGAACCTCAAGGATGATAGGATCCGTCACCTCGCCGAGGAAGTACTGAACCATATAAGGATCGGCGCTTGTAGGATAGATACTCTTGACACCTGCACGCTCACGGAGAAGCTTGATTGTAGCATCCCAGACAGCCTGAGTGCATTCGCCAAGTTCGGCCTTGGCCTCTGCATAATTGAGCAGAACTTCAGCATAACGCATCAGAGGAACGTCGGTATAGGTAGGAGAGTTGATTTCGTCGAGATCTGTCTGATCGTAGAGCCACTTAACCGGCTGATAGCCAGTCTTGGAATAGACAAGGTCCGGTGCATAGTGGACGGTGCCTTTTGCACGGGTAAAGCCCGGGGTACGCATAGTCTGGGCAAGACGGAGGTCACGTCCTACGCACTCCTCCTGGAAGGTTGCCTTGTAATAGTCCGTTCCGGGGTAAAGGGATGTGAAAGGAGTACCGTCGAGCATAAGATATGTCATGACGAAGTCCCTGTTGAAAGCATACTGTGCGTGCTGGGCATTGAGCATGTAGTCGTTGATGGAATACTTCGTATTGTTGACATTGTAGGTAGCATCGTAGTCGCGGGCAAAAATGAATTCCTTCGTAAGGTTGGCGCAGCCGTCAGCATTAGTGAAGAGGTCGCGATACTGAGTCGCCCTGTTGGCTGGATTGTCAATCAGGCCGTAAAGACCGGAATTCATAATCTCTTCGCATGCCTCTACGCACTCATTGAGATATTTCTGACCTTCGGCCTTCTCCTCAGCGGTCCAAGGCTTGCCGGTCGAATGGTCGATTTCATGATACTTGCGGTATGTACCCTCAAACAGGCAGAAACGGGCTTTGTAGGCAAGAGCAACATATTTGTTGACATATGTCGAGCGGTTGCGATACTTGGCGTCGCCGGAGCAATGGGTAGCGGCGAAATCGAGGTCCTCAAGAATCTTCCCGCAAACGTAAGAACGCGGATCGCGGGCCTTATAGAGGTCTTCTTTATTCTTTGGATCAATGGTATGATCATAATAAGGGCAGGCGCCTATCTGCTGGACCTTGCCGATGTAGAACATTGCCCTGAAGAAACGGCCAACACCTTCGTAGTGATCATGGATATCCTTTTCGACATCGGCTTCTCCCATGTGCTCGAGGAAGTAGTTGACGCTGCGGAGGAAGGACCAGCTCCAACTGGTCATGTCATCGACATCATAGTTGTCAGTGTAGAAATTGTACTTTCCGTCCCAACCGTGGGTATCGGTGTAGCGGTCTCCATTGACGAAATCGATGATCTCAGGCACCCAGGAACGGGTCAGCGAGTTGGTATAAATCACCAGGGAGTTCTCATCCTTGAAGAAATACTCGCTTTCAATGGCATTGGGATTCTCCTTCGAGAGGAAATCGTCGCAGGATGTAGCAAGTGCTAAGATAGAAACAAGAGCTGCAATATATTTTTTCATGATTGTTCCTCCTTAATTAGAATGTTACGTTGACACCGAGAGAAACCGACTTGAAGGTCGGATAAGCAGTACCATTCAGAGTATTGGAACTGAAGTCAGTATCACCACCGTCAATTCCTTCCGGATCGAGGTTCGGGGCCCACTTGTGGAGAGGAGTGAATGTCAAGAGGTTCTCACCGTTGACAAAGAGCTTGAGAGCCTGGAGGCCGATAGCCTTGCAGACCTTCTCATTGAAGGAGTAGCTGAGCTCGACATTCTTGAGACGCAGGTAGGCAGCGTTCTGCATATACCTGGTGTTAGGAGTAGAGAGGACGGTCTTCTTGTCCTGGCTGTTTGACTGGTAGGTAGTAGGACGAGGCCAGTAAGCTGTATCCCAGTTGGTGCAGTGATAACTCTCTCCCTCTCCTTCGAACTGGGCCACCGTAGGATTGCTGAGACGGTGGATTGACGGAGTGAAATAGAAGAAAGGACGTGCGTAACGGCCCCAGAAGTAACCGGAGTCATAACCAGGATACCAGTCTCTCTTGCCGACTCCCTGAAGGAAGATATTGAGTCCGATACCGTTCCAGCTTGTGTTGAAGTTGAAGCCGAAACGATAACGAGGAGTGCTGTTACCAATTATACTGAGGTCACCGTGATCCTCGACAGTGAGGCCAAGGTAATCAATTTCGCCGGAGAGGTCGAGGTCTGCGAATTTGACCTGTCCGGGATATGTGGCATTGTTGGAAGTCTGCTTGAAATTCTGCTTGGCTGAGTTACGGACATCGTCCCAGTCCTTGAAAAGACCGAGAGCGGTGTATCCCCACATCTCACCGATTTCCATACCCTCGTAGTAGTCAGGCTCTCCCATATTGGCGATAAGATTGGCAATCGTTCCGAGTTTCTTTCCGTCGTTGCCGTTGAATTTGGTCACGAAGGAGCGGCTGTCCCAGAGAGTACCCTTGACGCTATATTTGAAAGGCTTGCCTCCGAGATTGAACTGGTCGCGCCACATGATGGAGAATTCCCATCCGTCTGTGCGAAGCTCAGCGTTGTTTCCCTTAGGAACTGATGCTCCGAAAACTCCCGGGAGGGTCTCACCGGCCGTGTACATATTAGAAGTAATACGGCGATAGATGTCGAATGTAGTAGAGAGTCGGCTCTGGAGGATATCCATATCGAAGCCGAGGTCATAGGTGGTAGAAGTCTCCCAAGTCAGAGATTCAGGCACTGTGCTGGCGACAGAGGTGATGATAGGAAGATTGCCGCCGAGAGTAATGTCGGAGGCCTTGGAAAGGGTCATCTCCGAGGTGTACTTGTAAGGAGAGACGCTACCGTTACCCATCGAACCGTAGGAAGCACGGATCTTCAAGTTATCAAGCCAGCTACGGGACCATTTCATCCACGGTTCGTCGGAAAGACGCCAAGCCAGGGAGCCTGAAGGGAAGAAGCCCCAGCGGCTGTATTTAGGGAACTTGGAGGAGCCGTCGTAACGGCCACTCAGTTCAATAAGATAACGGCCAAGGAGGCTGTAATTGAGACGGTAGAATGCTCCGACATATGCCCATTCGTTACCTCCCTGGGTAATCGTTGCTTCGCCATCCATAAGGGCGAAGGAAGGCTTTTCAGAAGTAAAGCCGAGGCGGGAAGCATTGAGAGTCTCATATTTACTCCACTCCGCATTGTAGCCGAGCAGGGCAGTCAGGGAATGATTCTTTCCAAGACGAGGGGTCCAGGTCGCATAAGCGTTGGCACTCTGGTAAAGAGTATGGTAATCAATCTTCTGGAGCTTTTCACCGGCTGTCTCGCTTTCCTTGACGAAGACGCCCGGGGACTTGCTGTATTCAACCATTTTCTGGACAACCATGTACTGGCGGTCAGTATAGTTGAAAGAGTAGTCAGCCTGGAACTTGAGGACATCCTTGATAATATCGATATCGATATCGGTCTTATTCCTCAGATAGAGGTAGTTATCAAGGCGATAGTTCTTCCCCTCAACATAAGAGGCGTATCCTGTACCGACAGCTGCCGCAGTCCAGGTCCCGTCGGGATTTTTCGGAGGGACCATCGGGTTGGCCCAGTGCTCCATGATACGCATGACGCTCTGTCCTGCCTGCTGACGGGGAAGGTAAGTGCGGTCAAAGGTGACGCTCATATTGTTGGAGAGCTTCAGCCAAGGACGGATTTTCAGCGAGCCCTTAGCGCGGAGGTTATACTTTTTGAAGTCCTCATTACCCACCTTGAACACACCCTGAGAGTCATAGAAACGGCCGGAAATATAGTAATCGGCATTCTCATTTCCCCCGGAGACGGAAAGGTTGTGCTCTGTCGAATAGAAATGATCGCGGTAGAAAGCGCCAAGCCAGTCGAAGCTGTCAAGATAAGTATATCCAAAACCAGATACAAGTTCTTTATCAAGCACATTCGGAATGGTCGGATCAGACTTCCTCGCGACAATCATGTCGTAAATCTCCTGGGAGTACGGAGCCTTGTTGTCAAGGTGGTTGAGCCTTGCTTTGGATCCGTTGTAATAACCGTCATACACGGCCATCCAGATATCGAGCCACTCCTGGGAATCGTGAATATCATCGGGGACGACAGTCCTGCTGTTGACAACGAGAGACCCGCTATAATTTACGGTAGGACGGCCCTTCTTGGCATTTTTCGTAGTGATGAGGATTACACCGAATGCTCCACGAGCACCGTAGACAGCCGTCGAGGATGCATCCTTAAGTACGGAAACGCTCTCCACATCCTGAGGATTGACCATTGACATGCTGCCTTCAACACCGTCAATCAGCACGAGGGAAGATCCGCCTGCACCGATGGAACCTGTTCCACGGACATTATATGAACCAGCATGGGATGGCTTAGAGTCGTTGAAAGTGATGTTGAGACCAGCAACTGAGCCCTGAAGGGCGCGGCTGAGATTTGAAGAGGCACGGTCTGCGATGACTTCATGACCGACAGCATCGACAGCACCGACAAGATCGCGTTTTTTCATAGTCGCATAACCGACGACTACGGTCTCATCCAAGAACATTTCGTCAGTTGCAAGCTGAACATTGACGATGTTGCGGCCGCCGATCGGTTCTTCAACAGTAGTATAGCCTATGCTGGAGAAAACCAGTGTTGCATTCTTGGATACAGAAGAAGGGAGAGAATAACTTCCGTCTGCGGTAGTTATTGTTCCTGTGCTAGTTCCCTTGACGACGACGCTGACTCCGACAAGCGGCTCACCGTTCTCGTCTACGACCTTTCCGGAAACGCCGCTGACCTGAGCCAGAGCTGTCAATCCGATGGTCAAAAAGAGAACAATCGTAGAAATAAATTGTTTGAACATGATGGTAAATGTGTTATTAATACTCTTAGCAACAACAAATTTACTATCATTTAACTAAAAAAACAAAAGGAGTACTGCAAGAATGCTCACCTACTCACCGCAGAAAACCCCGGCGAAGAGTATGGTTGAGGTCGTTGATTCAGCAATCGTGTAGAAGAAAGGATGATCTGCATGCCTGCTATTTCCCTGATAGTTTAACCATTCTGGCAATAAAAACGGGGGCAGAATGCCAATGCCTCGCCCCGGAATGCGTTCATTGTGAAGCACTTGGGGGCCGGGAAGCAGTGTTTCGCCCCGGAATCATAATCTGCCGGTTATAACGGGCATGTTATCAACCAGCCGTGCAACGAAACGCACTTCTTGGCGTTCAACATGGCGCAGGTGCGAAAAAATGCTGGGGACCTGCGCCGCTATAAAATATTAATATTCTGAATATCAGGAACTTATCTTTTTCCGGTGGCGCAGGACACCACGAAAAATCCGCACCTGCGCCATCAGGAGATTAGGTTTTTACGAATCATGCTTTGGCTTGGCACAGAGCTCCGAAAAACATGCCTCCTGCGCCTGCCCAGTATCTTATTGCATATCAGCGGTATATAACTTTTTCCCTAAGGCATGTCTGGTAGGGAAAAAGCTGGAAGCAATTGAGTATTAGCCCTTTGAGGGACAGGACTCCCGACTGTTCGAATAAGTAATTTTGGCAGTCATACCTGAAATGGGAATTATCCCCGAAATGGCAATTAAGGAAATGCAAAACAACCGGGTTTTTGCATTGTGCCTATATCTCGAACTTAAGAGCAAAACGGAGTACAGGAAACCACAAAAAAAAGCGTCCTGCAAAATAGCAGAACGCTTATAATCAATTAGTTAAAAGTATCGAAAACTAAGGCGTCTCGTATCCTTCCTCGATGAGACGGGATATGACGTATTTTGGATGATTCACAAAGAGTGCCTTAAGCCTGTCATAATACTGGAAGACATCCGGATCGAACCCCGTTTCAACGTACCCCCGCTTCCCTGTCAGTTCCGGTGGAGTATGGAAGATACTGAGAGTCACACCCTTATCAAAGAACCGTGTCGGCGGCCAATAATCGGAGCCCCTGTACATTTCATACTGGACCTGTGCCCATCCCTGGGGCCCGTACTCCTGAGCATCTCTGATTATCCAGTTCCATGCGCAGTTTATTCCGTACTGATCCCTCATACGGGCGGCTACGCCAGGATAATCAGGATGGAAGGAAGGGACCAGATACTCAACGAGATCGCAGGCATTCATCTTTTTTGCAATCTCGGCAGAGAGAGCCATGACTATATCCCCCTGGGAATCATTCTTCCCCGTCTTGATATCAAGCCATAACTTGGTCCCAAGTGGGTTGACCCGCTTATTCTTCACGACCTTGAGAAAATCTTCGAGAGACGGCATTTCCTCACCGTTTGGAAGCTTTCCATGAGCCCGAATCTCTGCAAGAGTATGCTCGCTGGGAATCAAACCGTTGACTTTGCCACTATCATCGGGATGACATACCAAGACCTTCCCGTCCGCAGTAGCCATGACATCGCATTCCGAGGCGTAACAACGCAGCCGGATCGTTTCTCTAAGAGACTCAATTGAGCACTCCGCAAGTCCGTTCTCCACATATCCGCCGCGGTGTGCGACAATCTTGTACAGATGCTGACTCTTACACCCCGGGAGGAGTACACAGAGCGTCAGGATCAATAAAATAGAGGCCTTTCGCAATTTCTACAGTTTTTCCTTTCCACTCAGGATAAGGTGGGAAATAATATACTGTGGATGATTTACAAAGAGGGCTTTGCACTTGTCATAGAGCGGCAAAGCGTCTCTCAGGAAACCTGAATCCTCATACGCACCGCCTCCTGTATAGTTTGTAGGAGTGCTGTAGATACTGACCTGAACGCCGGCATTGAAATACTGATCCGGCGGCCAATATGAAGAAGACAACAAGGTTGTCCATGGCATCTGGCCCCATCCATACTTGCCATAGCTGGAAGGCGTGGTGACCTTTCCATTCCAGGCACTCGGAATGCCGTAGTTATCCATCATGTATACCGACATATCGACATATTTCTTATATGCTCCAGGGGTAAGGAACTCAATATACTGGCAGGCATTCATCTTTTTGGCTATTTCTGCCGCAGCATACATGACCTTCTCCGTCAAGTCGGCATTGACCCATTTGACATCGAGCCAAAGCTTTGTCCCGAGCGGGTTGATTTCAGGGTCTGAAACCACCTTGAGGAAGTCCTCCAAAGAAGGCATCTGCTCACCGTTATCGAGTTTCCCGGCGCTTCGAATCTGAGCCATCGTACTGACCGAAGGGATCAATCCATTGACCTTCCCTTTATCGTCCGGATGGCAGACAAGGACATCGCCGTCTGCAGTCCACATGATATCACATTCGGAACCGTAGCAACGCTCGCGGATGGTCTCTTTGAGAGACTGGACCGAGCATTGGGTAAGTCCATTCTCCCTATATCCTCCACGATGCGCAATAATCTTATACAGATGAGGTTCCGGGTCCTTTACAGGAGTATCCGAGGCCCTCTCCACGAGGAAATGCTTTATGTCTGTCCATCCGGCACTGACCTCATTACCATTCATGCAATTGTATTTGAGCGCACGAAGTCGGATAAACAGATTCCCGTCCTCGATATCGGATATCTTGTCGCAGGAGAAGGTGTAGCAGTGGTAAGTGTCACCCTTCTCTCCATAGTAACAAGTACGGGTGTAGGAGGTAATGGACGTTGTCGTGTTCCAGAAATGGGCTTTGACAGAATGTCCATTGCCCGGCTGCTCTGTTGCGCCGGGGGCCTCGAACCAGGTATTTCCATCAGAAGAATACTCCATCAGCCAGTAACCGACAGAACTGCCGGCACTACCGGTGGCGCCGCTCACGCGAATCTCCGTTCCGGACTTGAATCCGGTTACCGGAATTACGAACTGAATCCAGTCCCCTTCCAGAAGGCCTTGGACCTGAATACCCGGATTGAGAGTGACATTATTGACTTTGCCCTTCTTGGCAACAGGCATGACCCTGGCGCCAGAGTTTCCCTCTGTTGCAGTAATATACTTATCAGCGGATTCGAATGTCCAATTTTTCGCATAGGAAGTTCCGAGAGCCAATTCTTTTGTAAAATTGACATAGCCGAGCGCATAGAAATTCCACCTTGCTGGCAGTCCGGAGAACGGTTTTGTCTCAGGAGGAACATCTTTCCCTTTCAATTTGAAACTGACAGAGGCAGAGGCATTTCCGCTGCGAATCTGGAGAGTTGTCGAAAGAGGCTCGTACGTATCATTGTCGGAAAGTGCCGTCACGGTAATCGTTGTCGTTCCTTTAACCCCGGTATTCTGGCTGATTCCAAGCCAGGAGGCATCGGAAGAAGCTGTCCAGTCACCAGAGGAAAAGAATTTGACTTTATACTGTTCTCCTGCGCCGGAAAATGTCGTTCCAGAATTGCCTTCTACTATATTGATGCGGTCCTCCGCAGCGGGTTTAGGCTCATCCTTTGACCCGCCGCAGGAGAACAACAGCAAAAGCGTTGAGAATAATAATAGTTTTTTTCGCATTATTATTCAGCCCAATTAACCTCAAATCCCTTGATATCAGTCCATCCAGTACCGTTGTTATCAGCGGTAGAGCCAGGAGTTGCACGATATTTAAGGACGCGCAGACGGAGATACAGCACTCCATTTGTCAGACCGTCAACAGCGAAGGTGTACTTCTGGTAGGTGTCGTCGGTTGCCTTGTCGTAAGTCTTTCGGGTATTGGTATAGCCGGAAGCAGAAATAGAGCTGCCGGTATTCCATAGATGGGCCAGGAAAGTATCTGTACCTCTGGTGCATTCCTTTGCTCCAGGGACACCCTTCCAGGTTGTTCCATCGACAGAGTACTCAAAGTAATAGAAACCGACAGATCCGCCTGCGCCGCCGCAGCCCATATCAACTGTAATTTTTCCTCCCTCAGGGAAGTTCTTCACAGGGATATATGCAAGCCAGTAGTCATCGAGTTTCAGAGCCTGAGCCTGAATGCTAGGATTGAATGTCCAGTTGGTACAACCGACCGCAGATACCGCCGTGAAATAAGCATCGGCATTATCCCCATGGGTAGGATATACTCTGTGAGGAGAAGGAACCCAATCCTGTCCGAAAGAGGTTGAGGCAACTTCAGACGCATTGTCTCCAGTATATCCGATGTCATAGAAATTCCAGCCGCAAGGGATGCCGGAAGGATCATTTGTCCCAGCGATCGTTGCAGTCGCGGTACCGATTGACTTTCCATCGACTGAGACAGCGAATATAACTTCTCCAGCCTTCGCCGGAGTTCCGGTGATCGGAAGAACTGCTGTTCCGTTTCCAGCGGCAAGAAGAGCAGTCAAATTTTCTACTGAAAGGCCGGCAGAAGCGCCTCCAAGTGTAACGCTGAAGGAAACATTCTCATCACCTGATGCATCGATATACGGTACATAGATGGATGCAGAACTTGCTTCTCCCTTGGTCAGGCTGCCGTTCAAGACAGGCTGTCCCCAGGCGAAATCGCATGGTCCCTGAGTCACCGTGACAGCGCTCTTGGTACCATTATGTACAATGTAGAAAATCTCAGTACGAGGAGAATATGCGCTATTATAATCAAGAGATATTTTATACTCCTGGAACAGTACGCCGTCTCCAGTGCCGCTATCAGGAGAAATGGTAATCCATGGAACATTATTCTCAATTGTCCAGTCTCCGGTGCAGAGAATGTAATGTGACAGGGTCTGTTTCATACAGGATGCCTCGACTTTGTCAACATCCCGCTGGAACACATCTTCAGCCTTGTTGCAGGAAACCGAAATGGCCGCTGCCGCCAAAGCAATAGTTATGATAAAGAATTTACTTGCTTTCATCGCTCATTGTTTTTACCAGCCATAATTCTGGGTGAGGTCGGGATTGAGAGTAACATCCGCTGAAGGGATAGGAGAAAGATACTTCTTCTCAGACCAGTGATAACCTGACTGAAGCTTGGTGTGGACCATTATATAACCATGATCTCCCTCGGAGAGGATATGACCGGTTCCGGATTTGTTCGATCCATTGTAATTGATGGTCAGAACGCTCAAACCAGCCTTCTCTGTCAAATTAGCGGATACAATATTATCGGGAGTACCGTCGAGGTCGAGGTCAAGGTCGGTCTCGATGCTCGGGATGTACATGCCGGTCTTGACTTTTACGAGCAGTTCACCCATGTGCCAGCGGCGGATATCGTGCTGACGAAGGTTCTCCATGGTAAGCTCAACACCGCGCTCACGACGAACTTCCAGTAGGACTGGATCAGTGACCGTATTGAGGAAGTATTTGACAAGATAATCATCAGCCTTGGTCGGATAGATGCTGGTAACGCCAGATCTCTCGCGAAGCGGCTTGATAGTCTTATCCCAGATTTCCGGAGTACATGCATTCAATTCTGCCTTAGCTTCAGCGTAGGAGAGAAGAATTTCAGCGTAGCGGATCAGTGGAACATCAGTGAAGGTCGAAGCATTGATCTCGTCATTGATGACATCCTGGAGCCACTTGATAGGCTGGTATCCGGTTTTCGTATACACGAAGCTGGGCGGATAGTTCTTGCCGTCAGCACGCTTGAATCCAGGATAACGTATTGTCTGGGTAAGACGAAGGTCACGGCCAGTAGTCTCCTCAGCAAAAGTGGTCTTGTAATAATCAGGATACTTATCAGTGAAAGGAGTTCCGTCCTGCATCAAATAAGTGAAGAGGAAGTCTCTGTTGAACTGATACTGGGCATGCTGGGCGTTTGTCATGTAGTCATTGATGGAGTACGACTGGTTCTTCACATTCAAACTTTCGTCATAGTCGCGTGCCCAAATCCACTCATTGGTGAAATTGGCGCATCCGTCGCCATCGATGAACATCTGGCGGTACTGTGTCGCACGCTTTGAAGGATCGTCGACAAGAGAGTACACACCTGAATTCATGATCTCTTCACAAGCTTTGATGCATTCATTGAGGTAGGTTGTACTTTCAGCTTTCTCCTCGCTGGTCCAGGCACGTCCCTGCGGATCGGAAAGATCGCTTGTGTGGTACTTGCGGTAGGTTCCCTCATAGAGGCAGAAGCGAGCCTTGATAGCAAGGGCGACATACTTGTTGATCAGAGTAGAACGGGTCCTATACTTGGAATCACCGGAGCAGTGCTCACATGCATAGTTGAGGTCCTCGAGGATCTTCTGGCAGAGGAATGCACGGCTGTCGCGGGCCTTGTACAGGTCTTCCTCGCTGGTTGACTCGACAACATGGTCATACCATGGAACTGAACCGTATGTCTGGACCTTGTCTATGTAGAACAGGGCACGGAAGAAACGGCCGACACCCTCATAGTGGTCAAGAGTCGCCTCATCCGCCTCTGCCTTACGCATATTCGCAAGATAGTAGTTTATTGAACGGAGATTTGTCCAGCTCCAACTGGTATTGTCCGAGACATCATAACGATCTGTATAGAACAGGTATTCACCGTCCCATGACATCGAATCAGAATAGCGGTCTCCATTGATAAAGGTCAGGATAGCGGTCGCATAGGAACGAATCAGACCATTTGTATAGAGTTCCAGCGAACTTTCATTCTTGAAGAAGAATTCGCTTTCGATCTTGTTAGGATTTTCCTTTGAAAGGAAGTCATCGCAAGCGGTCAGACAGAAGCAGACGGCCAGCAAAGGTAACAAATACTTTTTCATCGTTCTTCCTCCTTTTAGAATGTAATATTGACACCAAGTGTATACGTCTTGAACATCGGGTATGAGTTACCGTTGATGGCATCGGACTCGAAGTCTGTATCGCCTCCCCAGCATCCTTCCGGATCAAGGTTAGGAGCCCATTTATGCATCGGGGTAATCGTAAAGAGGTTCTCGGCATTGACGAAGAATTTCAGTCCAGCAAGGCCCATGGCAGAGCAGACTTTCTGGTTAAATGAGTAATCCAGCTGGATATTCTTGACACGCAGATAAGCAGCATTCTGCATATAACGCGTATTCGGCATATTCAGTACAGTATTGCGGTTACGGTCTCCGTTAGTGACATAGGTCGTGAGACGAGGCCAATAAGCGGTGTCATAGTTAAGACACTCGGTATTGTCTTCGTTCATATGAGCAACCGTATCCAGACTCTGTCTATGGATTGTAGGAATGAAATAGAAGAAAGGACGGGAATACTTGCCCCAGAAGTATCCGGCATCATATCCAGGATACCAGTCACGCTTTCCAACACCCTGGAGGAACACGGAGAGGCCAATGCCGTTCCACTGTCCTGAAAGGTTGATACCGAAATTGTATCGAGGTGAGCTATTACCGATGATCTTGAGGTCACCGTGATCGTCCAGCGTCAGATTCTTGTAATCAATCTCTCCATTTTCATCAATATCATCAAACTTAACCTGACCCGGGCGGGTGACAAGGTCAACTGCTTGTTTGAAACTCTGGGAAGCGGAGTTGTCGATATCAGCCTGGTCCTTGAAGAGGCCGAGGACAGTGTAGCCCCACATTTCACCGATTTTCATGCCGACATAGTAGTCAGGCTGTCCCATATTGAGAATCAAGTTGCTGATGGTACCGAAGGAGTTGTTGTCATTACCGGCAAATTTGGTAACAACACTCTGTGAATCCCAGAGGGTTCCCTTGACACTGTAAACAAAAGGCTTGCCTCCGAGGTCGAACTGATCTCTCCACTGAAGTGATAACTCCCAACCATTTGTTCTGAGCTCAGCGTTATTACCCTTAGGCGCGCTTGCTCCGAAAACTGCAGGAAGAGTAGCTCCGGTCGTGTACATGTCTGTTGTCATTCTGACATAGTAGTCGAACGATCCGGAGAGACGGCTGTTAAAGAAGTCGAAGTCAAGGCCAGCGTCATAGGTCGTCGAGGTTTCCCATGTCAGGGAATAAGGGACAGTGCTTGCAACCGAGGTATAAGACGGAAGTGTTCCGGCGATTGCTATATCGGTTGCTTTCGCAACAGACATCTCAGATGTATATGAATAAGGCGATACATTTCCATTACCCATCGAACCGGCAGAAACGCGGAACTTAAGGTTGTTCAGGAAACTACGGCTCCAGTCCATCCATGGCTCTTCGGAGATTCTCCATCCGAGTGAAGCTGAAGGGAAGAATCCCCAACGGCTGTTGGTCGGGAACTTGGACGAGCCATCGTAACGTCCGCTCACTTCGAGCAGATATTTGCCCTTATATGCATAGTTGAGACGGTAGAATACGCCGAGATAAGACCACTCGTTTCCTCCTGCGATAATCGAGGACTCTCCGTCCATGAGGGAGAAGGACGGCTTATCAGAAGTGAAGCTATACCTCTGCATTGTGGAATATTTATATTTACTCCATTCAACGTTGTAACCAAGCAGCATATTCAGCGTATGGTTGGGACCGAATTTCGGGCTGAAGTTAGCATAGGCGTTGACAGCCTGATAACGGGTATCATAGTCGGTCTCCTTAAGGAAAGCCTGGGCAGGAGTGATTGTCTCAAGATAAATTCCCGGGCTCTTTGAATAAATCACTGGAGTCTTGATTTCACGACGATTGCGACCGGTATAGTTATATGAATAATCGGCCTTAAAATTCAGAACATCCTTGATAATGTCGATGCTAACTTCGATTTTATCGCGAAGATAGATATAATCGTCAGTGATATAGCTGCTCTTTTCATACATGCTGGCGTATCCCGAAATACCGGAAGCAGGAGTCCATGAGCCGTCGAGGTTCCTAAGAGGTGCCATCGGCTGCAGACAGTGCTGCATGTAACGGGAAACACTATTTGTATTGTAAGCAGTAGGGATATAATTATTGTCAATCGTCATGCTCATGTTGTTGGTAAGCGTGAGCCATGGACGGACTTTCAAAGAGCCCTTTGCCCTAAGGTTGTACTTCTTATAATCCTCGTCACCGACCTTGAAAACACCCTGAGAACCATAATAACGTCCCGAGACATAGTAGTCGGCATTCTCATTTCCGCCCGATACGGAAAGGTTATGCTCATTGGACCAATGGTAGTCACGATAGAATTCCTTGAACCAATCGTGGTTGTCATAATAAGCATAGCCGAAGCCGCTCACATCATAACTCTCTTCAATTTTTGCGAGAGTCGGATCCCCATTTCTCCTGATAATCTCATCATAAATGGCCTGAGAATAAGGAGACTTGTTGTCGATATGGCTCAAAAGGGCACGGGAATAATTGTAGTAGTTGTTGTATGCCGTCTTCCACCAATCGAGCCACTCGATAGAATCAGTGATTGCATCCGGAACAACTGTCCTGCGATTGGCACTAACCGAACCGCTATAGTTGATCACAGGAGTACCCTTCTTGGCGCTCTTGGTTGTCACGAGGATGACACCGAATGCTCCGCGGGCACCGTAGACCGCAGCGGAAGAAGCATCCTTAAGAACTGAAACACTCTCAACATCCTGGGGATTAATCATGCTGAGATCTCCTTCAACACCATCGATAAGGACGAGTGAAGATCCGCCAGCACCGATAGAACCGGTTCCACGGACATTGAATGAACCGTTGTGGGAAGGCTTGCCATCCTTGATGGTAATGTTCAAACCAGCAACCTCACCCTGCAGGGAACGAGCAAGATTAGAGTTGGAACGATTGCCAATCACTTCACTGCCGACCTGATCGACTGCTCCGACAAGGTCGCGGCGTTTCATTGTTGCATAACCGACAACAACGGTTTCGTCAAGAATCTCATTGTCTTCACGAAGATTGAGGGCAATGTCTTGACCGTTCCAGACAATATCAGTACTTTCGTAGCCGATACATGAAACGGTAAGGATATCGCCGCGAGAGATGCCTGAAAGAGAGAATTTACCTTCCAGATCAGTTACGGTACCATTCATCGTACCCTTTACAAAAACTGACGCTCCTGGGACAGGCTGGCCACCAGATACTATGTGGCCCCTGGCCATTTCCTTGGCTGGAGCCTGCTGAGCTGATGAGCGGGGTGATGCCTTTCTGATGATGATGTTGTTGTCCTTAATCTGATAAGTGACATTCTGACCGGAAAGGATCTGCCGAACGGCCTCATCCAAGTTCTTGGCATCCACTGTGACCGTCCGGTCTGTCTGGATGTCTCCAACTTCATACACGAATGAGTAGCCGCTGGCACTGCGCAGACGATCCATAGCTGTCTTGACTGTGACATTCCTCAAGTTGAGGTTGACACTCTGTGCAAAGACGGTTAGACCCGTTAACAGCAACAAAGCTGCTAGAATGAATCTAGATTTGTTTTGGTAATACATGTGGTTATGAATTAGATGAACTGTTGTTTAATACAATATAATAGTTTGCCCCTCAGTCCTGAAGCGAATCTTACAGGTAGATTGAAGGGCCGAGAGGATATCTTCGACAGACATCTCCCTGGCATAGAAACTACCGTAGAAGCGATAAGAAGCCAAACGCTCGTCCATAATTTCAATATTAACATCGTAGGTCCGCTCGAGGATGGCGACGATGTTGGCAAGAGTCTCTTCGTCGAAAAGGAGGATGTCACGAGTCCAGGCTGCGGAATCTCGCGTTCGAGCACGCTCAAGCCGCAGTTGATGCAGGGACTTGTCCAAATAGGCCTTGTCTCCGGGCCTTAGAGCCACTTCCCCCGCGTCAGCAATCCGATTATGTAGTATAACTCTTCCTTCAACCAGGGAGACTACAGCTTCAGGATCTTCGGGGTAGTCACGGAAATTGAACTGTGTCCCAGTTACACGGATTGCAAGGTCCTCAGAGGCAATATAAAAAGGGAGGTCTTTATTCTTAGTCACTTCGAAATACCCTTCTCCACTGAGACTGAGAGAGCGATTCGAAACTCCGAACCCCTGAGAATAAGTCAAACGCGATCCGGCATTGAGCCAGGCTACAGTGCCGTCCGGAAGGGTCATGTGGGTTTTCCCTCCAAGAGGCACTTCCACCACTATGTCAGCAAAACGGTCCTGGACGGCTTTCTTGCCGGTGAGGAAAGCAAAAACAGACGCAATCACCATAATCGCAGCTGCTGCAACCCATGGCACCCACGGACTTAGTCGGCGCGACCGGCCATGGATACCAGTCCGGAGTTTGAACTGCTCAAAAGCTTTTTCAGCGTCATAGCGAGCAGCCGAATCTGCATCAATGGCTGCAATCCAGCATTCACACTGGGAAAAAAAGTAATCCCTGTTTTCACGAGAACTGCGGACCCATTCTTCAAGGGCACGGATGGTCTCCGCGTCCGTGCTGCCTGTCAAAAAGTCCACAATACGGATATCTATGTCGTTTTTAGTGTCCATATTCACAAAATAGTAGACAACTGAAAAAGGGGGAAAGGTAGTCTTATCGCGAAATTTTTTCGCGAAGAGTCTTGAGCGCCCTGACTATATGGTATTTGACTGTATTTACAGATATGCCGAGAAGGTTGGCGATCTCTATATAAGAGAAAGATTCGAACCTGCTCATCTTAAAAACCGTTCGGCATTCTTCCGGAAGATCTTCAATGGCATCCATTAAAGCCTTCTCCTGCTCTTGAGCCAGCATTTTCCCAAGGACAACCTCTTCGCCAAGGTACACCCTTACCGCATCCTCGAGTGAAGCATTTTCCCTCCGATTGGCTTTCAGGTAGTTTAGACAACGGTTCCTCACCGCACTCATAAGGTATTGGCGCAAAGAACTGGTAATGAGGACATTCTCCCTGATTTCCCAAAGATGGTAAATAGTATCGTTAACAACTGCTTCTGAAAGAAATCCGTCCCGAAGAAAGGTCTGCGCATAGTGGCAGAGAATAGCATAGTGACGTTTGTAAATATCCCGATAAGCCGACTCTTCACCATTTCGAAGCAGAGTCAGCAACTTTTCTTCCGGAAGAACGTTACTATTTGATTTCTTTTGCATATCTTCCTAGGCAATAGCAAAAATACAACTTAGAAATTTAAAAAACCAAACCTCTACACTTACCATATCAAAATAATCAAGAATAGTGGGAGGAAGCATCAAACTTACCAATCCAAAAAAAGCGTCCTGCGGAAGTGCAGAACGCTTTTCAAATCTGTGGGAGTTGACGGAGTCGAACCGCCGACCCTCTGCTTGTAAGGCAGATGCTCTAAACCAACTGAGCTAAACTCCCGAGCATCCCTCAAACGGGAATGCAAAGGTAATCCATTTTTTTGAATCCCCAAATTTTTACGACACTTTTTTCACACCAATTTGATATCTGCCTCTTCGGGGCAAGTGAAAACTAAGCGGGATCCACCCGTTTAGTGCAGTCTCCGTAGCCTAAGGAGCAACGTCGAGCACTGCCTTGAAGCCATCATTAGCACGATAGTGGGGAGCATAGAGTGACTCTATAGACACTACAGGAGCCTTGAACGTGCCGGCCTCTGTGACGAAGAACTCTTCAGTAATCTCAGTCTTTTCCTCAGGATATGAATCGAAATAGTATTCAGTCTTCTCAGCCTTGACATTGCGATACCCCTGCGGCGATAAAGTATAGAAACGACTGATCCTCAGAGGATTGAATCTCCACCCATAATGGCCAGAGAGCTGGTCTACAGGCCTAAGTGAGGCTTCGCGCGGAGCCGTCAGGCGGACAAAGCTTCGATTCTCCTGATTCCAGATACAATACTTCATGAGAATCTTGTCGCCTACGTGGAGCTGTTCGCCGGGCTTGATCTCCTGGAGCTCAGTCACATTGCGGTTCTTGTCCTCCGTTTTGTCGTTGTATTTCTCCTCGACTGTCACCTCGCGGAAGAACTTTCTCTCGATGGTAAATCCATTGCCGGCAGCGACGATACTCTCGAAAGGCTTTGTATACTCCGCCTTCAAAATAAGAACCTTGGTTGCCAAAACATCCTCAGAGCCATCCAGAATCGATGTCAGAGCATCGACAAAGGCGGGATCTTCGTCCCACTTCTGAGTCTCCTTCTGAAGCATAAGCCAGAGCCGGATACCATCCGCGATGTCTGAACGATCAGTATGAGACAGCAGGTCGCAGAGAGTAGAATGGGCATAAGCCTCGCTTTCAAGAAGACCTCTCCAAGGCATCACTGCATTGGGATAATACCACCCACCGTCCGGATGCTCAACGGCATATTCATAAAGGGACTCAAGATCTGCCTTCAGCGAATTCTTGAGGCGGGAGCCAGTCATGAACGAAAGACCCCAGGCCTTTGCAAGGGCCTTTCCCTCCGAAGAGGCGGAAAGGTTCTGGAGAGTCATGATTCTTCTTGCCTTGGAAAGGATTCGGCCATTGAGACCGCGCCCGTCCGATTTCGAAGGGACAAGATAGTCCTTAGCCTCCTTCTTGAACTCGGAAATCCTCTTGGAATTATCTTTCGTCACTTTCACATCGAAGGGAACGGAAGCATATTTAGAGCGGATGAACATATACTGCTCATCACTTATCCAGCCGCACCATAGTGGAAGTGCCGTCTCGAAGCGCCTGGAATCCAGGAACTTGACGGAGGATGTCAAATCCGGCACAGAGAACCCGCGGTCGCGGAGCTTCGAAAATCTCTCTAGCAAAACTGCGGTAATAATCTGGGAAGAGCTCATCCCTTCAAACCAGCCGAAGCCGCCGTCAGAATTGCGGCAAGCCATAATCCTCTCCAGAAGATCTTCGTCGGAGCCGTCCTCCCCGAGAAGCTTTCCTGCAAGAAGCCGCACATAATAAGCCTCCGAAAGCGAGAGGACATCCTTTCCGGAAGGTTCGACCTTGGAAGGAATCGCCTCCTTGACCATATCGATTATAGAAATCTCGGAAAGAGAAGCCTCTGAAGCGGGGACATTGACAAACCGCTCCTTGAGAGAAGAGATAAGAGCCTCTCTATCAGATGCTTCCGAAGACCCTCGAAGAACGGCAGAATGAGCTTCCACAAGCGTCTGGGCATCCTTTTTGAGCGGAATCTTGACAAAGAGGGCATCGGAGAAATGATCTCCTGCGAATACAGCCTTGACTCCTATTGTCCTCTCCCCTGCCTCGTTCTCTCCGCCTGCAGCGACACCGACTTCTTTTGTCCTTACAAAGAAACGTCCTGAACTTGTTCCTCCAGGTTCGACAGTAACTGGAAGCATCTGGACCGACACGGGTGCCAGATTCTCATAATCTTCGCCAGGATATGTGTACAGATAAAGCTTGCCTGAGACTTTCTTATCTGAGGTGCTGGAAACCGTGATTCCAAGATCGCAGACATCGCCTTCATAAAGGAATCTCGGCTCGAGGGCAGCGACCTTGACAGGGACCGAAACCACCATCTCACGGCGCTGCAGGGCATTTCTCATGTCCTTGTCATGGGCGAAAACAGAGACGTAATATGTCGAAAGCTTATCCGAGGTCTCGAACTCGAATGAAATCTTCCCATTCTTGTCCGAACGGAGGAAAGGCTGGAATGTAAGGGCCGCCTCGAACTTCGAACGGACAGTCACATCGCCAGCGTCGCCAAACATCGGCTTCTCTTCAACGAGCTGGAACGGAATCGCCTCATCCGCTGCCGATTCCACTTCCACGGCATCATCCATTACGGCCATATTGACAGTTGCGGCCGAGCGGGACATCAAGACACCTCCGAGGGCACCTTTTGCCCTAATTGGCGACCCATATCCGCGAATCATAACCTCGCCATCAAAACTTTCTTCTTCTGCCTCATCCCCATACGGATCCTCCCCGGAGACCCGCCCGTTTGATGTTGCGACAGAAGCAGCTGATACAGAGAAAGATGAGAGACTTACTGTCGGCCAGTAATTGGTTGAAATCGCATCGATGCTCTTGTCGTAGACAGCAGCAAGAGCCTCAACTCCCTTTGCAGATTCCAGTGTTATCCTATACTTGGTCGAAGGATATGCTGAATCGGTGAAGGAACTGAAGGAAAGAGGCAAATCGAGAGTTGTTCTCTTCCTGAAGTAATCATGGGTATAAGTTACAGAATCCCCATTTTTGAAATAGAATACTCTAAGGCAAACAGCGTCAGGATAGGAGTCTTTATAATCGAACTCCAAACTATCCAGAGAGCCTTTTTCTCCCCGCTTTCCGGGAAGGAACACTTTCCTCGTCTCGAGGACTTTAAGATCCTTTCCAAACAGAGTTGCTATTGCCCAGACGGGACCGTCGGCGGAACCCATGGTAAGCCTGATTTTATCTCCGGGAGCCACCTCCGAAGGAGCGGAAATGAAGATTCTACGAAGCGGCGCATCAAGAGCGGTCTCCCCCTCAAGCAGTTTCATAAACTTCATCGAACTCTCCTCCTTTACCTCTTTTCCCTTCCTGTCGGTAGTCATGGAGATAGCCTTTAATGTATAGAGCCCCGAAAGAATCTTTGAAATATCCAGAAGGACCTCATCGCCCGAAGAAGCCTTCCCTTCGAGAACGACCTTTTCTTTCTCGTCCAGGACCTTGTACTGAATCCCTAGAGGGACCTTATCCCCATCAACACTTGTAACCGTCATCCTGATCCGAGCCTCATTTCCAATGAAAACACATTTGTCGGGAGTACGGTTATAGCGTTTTCCCCAGCGGTAGATATTGGCCTTTTCATCTGTCGTAACAAACTGAGCGTCAGAGGCATTCTGAGGCTCAAGGTTGAGATTGATATCCGAAAGGACATATCTTCCCGTATTAAATTCGAGGGTCTCGCCAGTTCCGTCTGTTACCTTGACCTCGGCATCGTAGCGACCGCCCTCGTCTGCCGGGAATGAGAAAGAGAAAGATCCGTCGTCTGAAGGAGCGAAAGTATATTCTCCTATAACGGTCCCATACCTTGTCACCTTCGCAGATATGGTTGCACCCTTTAGGTTATGACCCGAATAAGCTTTGACCTTGCCGGAGACAGAAACGGTATCTCCCGGCATATAAAGGACCTCGTTCTTGTCGAAATCCAGCACGAAGGATGGAAGTTCGAATTCATCTACACGGAATGTGTCATAGGCGAGATTGTCCTTTCCGAGAGAGACAGTGATATTATAGTATCCGTTCTTTTCCCCCTTGGGAAGGGCAAACTCCCCTGCAACTGACCCGAACTCATTGGTCGTCAATTTCTTCCTCGCAATTTCCTTAAGATCTGTATCATTGAGGATAACATCTACTTCCACTCCTGGCAGCACCTTGAGGGCCTCGCGAAGATTACCCTTGAAAAGGACAGCTTTGAACTTGACTGTATCTCCAGGATTATAAGCTCCACGGTCCTTGTAAATATTGCAAAATGTTCCGTCAATCCGGTCTTCCGATGAACGGGAGACCCAGGGTCTTGAGACGGTTATATCCCTGCTTCGAAGGATTTTACCTCCTTCATTGACGAAAGCTTCAAGAGTGCAATACTTCCTCTTGTCGAGAGCATTAAGAGCAGTCCTTATCTTTTCCGGAAGAAGGGTAAATCCGTCAATTACAACCGTTTCCTCTGCTTTCAGCACATCCGAAGAAAGAAGCCGCAGGGTTGCCTTCTTGACCGGCTTTCCAGTTAGGTAATCTGCAACATATACCTTTATCCCGTCCGCATCGGTTGTCGTTGCGATGGAAAGATTGAACTGCTCATATATAGTTTCGGATGTCTCCTTACCGGAACTGACCTTAAGAAGATACTCCCCGTCATCAAGCGAAGGAAGTGCTATCTTCTCTTTGTCTATGACATAGAAGCTGCTGGCCTTATTAGCTAAATTCCAAGTATTTATAACCTTTCCCTTCTTACCTCCATTGTACTCTGAAAGGGTCAAAACAGCCTTATCGAGATTACGGAAACCGACAACTGCAGAGTCGCGGCGGACTGAAACGGAGATGCCCTTTGAATCAAGGGTCTTGATCATATGTTCGATCAGGGTACAGCTTCGGGCAATAACGGCTTCTGTGCCAGCAAGAGCCTTCCTCTCTTTTTCATAAGCGGCGCAATCCTTCCTTAGCGCCTTAAAGTCTTCCGATGTACCCTTATTATCCTTATGGAGCTCACCGAAACGCATCATAAGAAGGTCTGCACGTGGATAAAAGCGGACAGCCTTTCCTTCGTATTTCTCGGAAAGAGCCTCCATAGCGGCTTTTTTCTCGTCTCCGAGACGGGTAGCAACCAAATACTCAAGATAAGGCGCACCAGGATATTTCCCGTCAAGATAACTGATAAGCTCTGAGTAGACGGCGTCCTTTTCGGGAGCCTTCGGATCATAAGACCTGTTTATGAACAGGTCCCACAGGGCATATTCATAATCATTCGGGACGAAGGTCTTAAGATCGCCGCCCATATACCAGCATAAAGTCGAATAGAAACCGACATTACGGACTTTCTCGAGCTTTGAAGCATTCTTTTTGACAAACTCGAACCTCTCGTCCGAGCTCTTGCCGCCGTAATTTCTCATCCACGCGTAGGTGACGGTAGGATCGCCGAAAGCTTCGACCTCTTTTGCAAAATCGTCGTAAAGGCCCTGGCTCTCTTTCCAATTTATTGAGCGGCGGACATTGATATAGTCCTGCCCCGCTTTATAAAAATCATAGGCGAGATGGTCCTCACGGGCCTTTTTCTTTATCTGAGTCAAGACTTCGGCCGCCTTCTTCGGCTTGTCCTCTTTTGTGTACGATTCGTACTGCTTCCAGAGAGATTTGAGTTCCAATCCTTCCATATCATCGGCTTTTGCGGAAAATGCAGCGGCAAAAAGAAGTGCCACCGCGGCCGCTATATGAGACAACTTTTTCATAACCCACGAATTTACTAATAATAATCCGATACAAGAGACCATACTGCACAAAAAACGTTCCTCAGCTAAAAATATTTGTTTTATCAGAATTTATGGCTACATTTGCAGGCTTTTTTGAAGATTCGCACTTCGAAAGCCGCGGCCAAGGGGCCGTGTGAGTGATTTATTAACAAAAATTTCATTGCATCATGGCAGAATATTTACAGCCAGAGAAAAAGCAGGAGATTTTCGCAAAGTACGGAAAGTCTAATAAGGACACCGGCTCACCTGAGAGTCAAGTTGCTTTATTTTCCTACCGTATCGCTCACCTTACCGAGCATGTGAAGAATAACAAGAAAGACGTTGTTACCCGTCGTTCACTTCTTCGCCTTGTCGGTAAAAGACGTCAGGTTCTGGACTATCTCCAGAAAATCGACATCGAGAGATACAGGGCTATCGTAAAAGAGCTTGGTCTCAGAAGATAACCTCCGGTATAGGAAAACGATGAGGGAGAGACTCCCAAGGGATTTGGGGCCTCTCCCTTTTTATTTAGCAGAAAGAAGCAGTTAACGAAAACAGTAAAATGAACATCATCAACAAGAAGATCGAATTATCCGACGGTCGGGTAATCGAGATCGAGACCGGCAAACTCGCCAAGCAGGCAGACGGATCAGTCGTTGTAAAGATGGGAGGGACGATGCTCCTCGCCACCGTTTGCGCAGCTAAAGAAGTGAAGGAAGGCACCGATTTCATGCCCCTTACAGTAGATTACAAAGAAAAATACTATGCTGCCGGAAGATTCCCTGGCGGATTTATGAAAAGGGAAGGAAAATCCTCTGATTATGAGATACTTGTTTCCCGTCTCATCGACCGTCCGATTCGTCCTCTCTGGCCAGATGACTACCACCTTGAGACCTTTGTCAATGTAACCCTCATCAGTGCTGATAAAGACACCCAGCCCGACGCCCTCGCCGGCCTCGCGGCTTCATGCGCCCTTGCTACTTCCGACCTTCCTTTCGGAGGCCCTATCGGTGAGGTCCGCGTATGCCGCATTGACGGACAGTTTGTCATCAATCCTACCTTCTCTGAGATGGAAAAAGCTGACCTCGAGCTTATGGTTGCAGCTACCGAAGAGAACATCATGATGGTTGAAGGCGAGATGCAGGAAGTTTCCGAGCACGATATGCTCGAGGCTATAAAGTTCGCCCACGAAGAGATAAAGAAGCATTGCCGCGTGCAGAAAGAGCTTATGCATGAGCTCGGCACCGACCTCGTCAAGAGGGACTACCCTCATGACCCTGAGGATGAGGACCTCAAAAAGCAGGTCTTCGATTATTGCTATGATAAATGCTATGCTCTCGCAAAGAGTGCAAAGCCCAAGCATGAGCGCGAGGATGGATTCACCGCAATCAAGGACGAATTCATCGCCACTCTTCCCGAACCTCACACCGAGGAAGAGAAGGAAGAATATGCTACCAAGGTTGCAATGGCGACCCGCTACTATAATGCAGTAGAAAAAGAGGCTATGCGTAACATGGTCCTCGACGAAGGTGTACGTCTCGACGGCCGCTCGACTACTGAAGTTCGTCCGATCTGGTGCGAAGTTGACTACCTCCCTTGCGCCCACGGAAGTGCAATCTTCACCCGTGGAGAGACCCAGGCCCTCGCATCGGTGACTCTCGGCACCAAACTCGACATGAAGGAGACGGATGAGGTTCTCATGAAGGGCGAGCAGCAGTTCGTTCTCCACTACAATTTCCCTCCGTTCGCTACCGGCGAGGCTAAGGCCCAGAGAGGCGTTGGCCGCCGCGAAATCGGACACGGAAATCTGGCCTACAGGGCACTCAAGGCCGTCATGCCGACAGCTCCAGAATTCCCTTACGCAGTACGCGTGGTCTCCGATATCCTCGAGTCCAACGGTTCCTCTTCGCAGGCTTCCATCTGCGGAGGTTGCCTCGCACTCATGGACGCAGGAGTCAAGATCCGCAAGCCGGTCGCCGGTATCGCAATGGGTCTTATCACCGACGCCGAGAAGCCCAATGACCGCTATGCAATCCTCTCCGACATTCTCGGCGATGAGGACCACCTCGGCGACATGGACTTCAAGGTTGCAGGAACCAAGGACGGTATCACCGCTACCCAGATGGACATCAAGGTCGACGGCCTCTCATACGAGGTCCTCGAAAAGGCTCTCGAGCAGGCTCGTAAAGGCCGCATGCACATCATGGGCGAGATGATGAAGACTATCAGCGAGCCTCGTGAGGACTACAAGCCCCATGTTCCCCGCATCATCCAGATCGAGATTCCTTCCGAGTTCATCGGAGCAGTCATCGGTAAGGGTGGCGAGACTATCCAGGGCCTCCAGAAAGAGACCGGTACCACCATCACCATCGAAGAGGTCGAGACAGGCCTTGGTGACGGCAGCACCAAGGGAGTCGTGGACATCTTCGGCGTCAATAAGGATGCCATGGATGCAGCTCTCCAGAAGATTAAGGACATCTGCGCTGTCCCTGAGGCAGGCACTGTCTATCATGGAAAGGTCACCAGCATCCAGGACTTCGGCGCATTCGTAGAGATTCTCCCCGGAAAGGAAGGACTCCTCCATGTCTCTGAAATCGCATGGACCAAGACGGAGAACGTCTCCGACGTCCTCAAAGTCGGTGACGAAGTCGATGTCAAACTCCTCGAGATTGACCAGAAGACCGGCAAGATGAGACTCTCCATGAGGGCCCTCACCGAAAAGCCGGAAGGCTATGTTGAGCCCAAGCGTAACGGTGGACCTCGTCAGAACGGCGACCGCCGTCAGGGTGGAGACCGCAGGGATAACGGTCGCGGAAATGACCGCCGCGAAGGTCGTCAGAACGGTGAGCGCCGCGACAACAACCGTCAGAATGGCGAGCGTCGTCATGACAACCGCAATAACGAGCATCGCGAGAACCGCCGTCCCCGTCAGGAAGAAGCTACCGAGCAGAACAACGAGCCGGAATTCTTCTAGAGCACAGTTGAAATAATTATGCAAAAAGGCTAGCCTCAGTGAACGAAGGCTAGCCTTCGTTCA